>Ga0172379_10009423_pt1 | contig 12062 bp, 9 predicted proteins | sample GrowelOW334metaG_FD_119756 | JGI IMG/M metagenome (GOLD analysis project Ga0172379, IMG submission 119756) | Groundwater microbial communities from an aquifer near a municipal landfill in Southern Ontario, Canada - Groundwater well OW334 metaG | ecosystem: Environmental > Aquatic > Deep... | reverse complement strand
TTGAATTGTTTTAAAATATAAAGAAGTTAAATATCCTATCTTGTAGCGTTTATTGCCATATGAAGATACTGATCATTGAAGATGAGAAAACTTTGTCGGATGCCATCGTCGAATACCTCGATGGTGAGGGTCATCTGTGCGAAGTTGTTTACACTTTCGAGGAGGCTGTTGAAAAAATTGAACTCTACCAGTACGATTGCATGGTGGTGGATATCAATCTTCCGGATGGGAGTGGTCTCGATCTGATCAGGTTGATCAAGAAAAGGTCTATCATAGTAGGAATCATCATTGTTTCTGCACGTAACTCTCTGGACAACAGGATTGAGGGATTGGAGATTGGCGCCGACCACTACCTTACCAAACCTTTTCACCTGGCGGAGCTCAATGCACATCTGAAATCGATCCATCGCCGGATTAGCTTCAACGGAAGCAATGAATTGGTTTTGAAAGAAATAAAACTGATCCCAGAGGAGCACCGGGCATTTGTACTGGACAAGGAACTGGTACTGACCAAAAAGGAGTATGAACTGCTACTCTTCTTTATCTCAAACAAAAACAAGATCATCACCAAAGCCGGTCTGGCCGAACATCTGTGGGGCGACCACATGGATGCCGCCGACTCATACGACTTTATCTATACCCACATCAAGAATCTTCGCAGGGAGTTACTCAAGAAGGGATGCAGGGATTACATCAAAACCATTTACGGACTGGGTTATAAATTCGACATCACTTGAGACTCTTAACCAAAACGACGCTTAATTTATTGTCTATCTCCCTGTTTATCTATCTTTTCGGGGTCATAGCCTTCTATTATTCCTTGCGCATCCAGGTCGACAGCAATGTCAATAACGAGATGGAGAAGCGAAAAAACAGCATCGTCCGTCAAATGGAAGAGGCCCACTCATCCGTAAGTCAGCCACCCAACAGAAATGAAATTGTGATTGTAACCCCGGTTGACAAAGCCATCCCCAAAGACCGTTATGCCGACACCTTGATTTTCAACAAAGAAGAGCAGCGGTACCAGCTTTTCAGGCAGCTTGGTTTCAGCGAGACGGTCAACAAGCAGCCTTATTATATTCAGATTTATAAATCACTGGAAGAGACGGATAGTCTGATTGTCAGCATTATAACTACGATGACGGTGCTGGTGATTCTGTTAATCATTACCTTATTGGTTGTAAACCGATACTCATCGAGATTGGTTTGGAAGGTCTTTTACGATACCGTCGATAAGATTAACTGTTACGATCTGAATACACACGAGGAGTTTGCTTTACAGGATTCTGACGTAAAGGAGTTCGCGGATCTCAACCGGGTTTTGCTTACAATGACTGAACGGATCAAGAATGATTACCTGAACCTGAAGGAATATACGGAGAATGCCTCGCACGAGATACAGACGCCACTGGCAATCATCAATTCAAAACTTGAACTTTTGCTGCAATCGGGCGAGATGAGCGAAAAGCAGTACAAGGCGCTGGCCGATGCCTATGAAGCTTCCATCCGTCTGTCGAAATACAACAGTACCTTGATTTTGCTGGCTAAAATTGAGAACAAACAATTTCCGGAATCTAAGAAAGTAAGTCCTGAGACCATTATCAATACGCTATTCGAAAATCTCGAAGATCTTATTCGCTCCAAAAAATTGGAGGTGGTCAAACGACTCCTCCCGGATGTTACCCTCCGGATGAACCCATACCTGGCTGAAATGTTAATCGTCAATTTGGTAAAGAATGCGGTCAGGCATAATGTCAAAGGTGGCAAGCTTGTTGTGGAGCTAGATGAAATGTTTCTCCGGATTTCCAATACCGGACCTGACCATCCGGTAGATAAGAACTTACTTTTCAAACGATTCTACAAATCATCTTCATCACCCGAATCTCTGGGTCTGGGTCTGGCCATTGTTCAGAAGATATGTGCCCTCTACGGGTTTGAAATTGATTACCAGTTTGAACGACAAATGCATTGCATGACGGTGAATTTTGGTCAAAATAAATCTGGAACAATTACAAATAATGGTTTTGTTTAATTTTGAATTAATCCAGATAGTTAGATCTGTTGAATTCATCCGGTAAAAAGTGTAGGTCGGACTCATTTGCTAAAATTCAATATGCAGTATTTTAAGTTGTTCAAATACAGGTGTTTTTGATCCTTTCTTGATATTGTATTATGGACGGATGAGCATACTAAATTGTCAAAGCAGAGCTTACGTCTTTGTACACTTTTTTTTATATCCAGATAAGCTTCATGGGTCAGATATCCAACTTCAGATTTACTACAGATTCTATTTATAATATCGCTTCCGAAATCAATTTAGCGGTATCAACCCATGATCGGATTACTCGGTTTAAACCACAAGTCAGCACCCATTGAAGTGAGAGAGCGTTTTGTCTTTTGTGAAGAAGATATCAAGCGGTTTATTCCTTTACTCCAATTGAACGGCGTATCGGGAGCCATTGTACTTTCAACCTGCAATCGGACCGAGATTTATTACGAAATGAACGAATTGTTGGTCCCCCTGACAGCATCTGACATCGAAAACCTCCTTTTCTCCTTCCGAAAGGCAGACAAAGAGGTACGAAAATATTTTTACCACAAAGAAAACGAGGAGGTTGCCGCTCATCTGTTCCATGTTGGATCAGGATTGGATTCAATGGCATTGGGCGAATACCAGATCGTTGGCCAGATTAAAACAGCCGTTCAGATCAGCAAAACCAACAAGCTGATCAGTTGTGTACTCAGCAAACTTTTCGATGACGCACTGAAAGCAGGGAAACAGATTCGAACAGAGACGGCGCTCAACAAAGGGGCAGTTTCCATTAGTTATGCCGGAGTTGAGTTGGCTTCCAAAAAATTGCACCATCTGAGTACCCACCCGGTATTGCTGGTAGGAGCTGGTCAGACAAGTGAACTGACTATCCGAAATCTGATCAAAAAATCATGTTCTCTTTTTACAATCGTCAACCGGACCAGGGAGAAAGCAGAAGAGATGGCTGAAAAGTATCATGCTCAGGTAGCCGAAATGGATCAGTTGTCCGAATTGTTGCTCACCAACGATATCATTATCACTTCTACGGCCTCCAAAAAACCATTTTTCAATGCGGAAATGGTGCAAGCAGCAATGACGAAAAGATCCGGGAAACCACTGTTTTTTATCGACCTATCTGTGCCCAGAAATGTGGCCATGGAGGTTGGGGCCCTTGAGCATGTTCACGTTTATGATGTGGATGCGCTTAACCTTGTCATTGAAAACAATCTCGAGAATAGAAAGGGCGAAATTTTCATGGCAGAGCAGATGATCGAAGCTGCCGTGGAGGAATTTATGAAATGGTTTAATATCAGGGCTCTGGCTCCAACATTCAAAACCATTTCTACCAGTTTCCAGGAGGCCAGTAAAAATGTTTTAGATAGCATAATCAAGAACCGGGAGGCTGAGGAATATGAAAAGGCACTCGCTTATGGTGATCTGATCACCAAGAAATTGATTGGCATGATGATAGAAAACATCAAGTCAGTCACCAACAACGGATCCAACCAGGAGTACATCACCGTTGTAAATCAATTATTTGCACAGGAGTAAGAATGGAGCAAACCATACGAATAGGTACCAGAGGAAGCCAGCTGGCACTCTATCAGGCCAATGTTGTCAAAGAAGAATTGGCCAAAAAATTTCCGGAACTGCAGTTTCAGATCGTTGTGATCAAGACCAAGGGAGACAAGATACTTGATGTTCCTTTGTCTAAAATTGGTGACAAAGGGCTGTTTACCAAAGAGCTTGAAGTTGCCATGTTCGACAATGAGATCGATATGGCCGTTCACAGTTTGAAAGATCTGCCAACACGCTTCCCTGAAGGGGTGCAATTGGGCGCAGTCCTGAAGCGGGGAGAGGTGAGAGACGCTTTGATCAGTTCTACCAAAAGAACACTCAGCGATCTGACAGCCCAAGACATCATCGCTACTTCAAGTCTGAGGAGAAAGGCACAGTTGTTACGCTACAACAAAGATTTTAACATCGTCGAGATTCGCGGAAATGTAAATACCCGGATCAGAAAGATGGAGGAGGGCTATTGCACCGTGATGATGATGGCAGGTGCAGGATTGCAAAGGTTGGGAATGGAAAACTATATATCCGAATTAATTTCCGAAGATATTGTGATTCCTGCCTGTAGTCAGGGAGCCATTGCCATCGAGATTCGTGAAAATGATCCTGCAATTACCAGTCTTGTTTCAGCAATCAATGACGAAGCGACACTTATTGCCACCAATGCCGAACGTGCTTTCCTTCGTACCCTGGAAGGTGGCTGTCAAATCCCGGTAGGAAGTTATAGCAAAATTACAGGAAATAGTTTTGAAATAACAGGCTTTATCTCGAGTATCAACGGCGAAGAATTTTTGAAGGAAACGGCCAAATGTCATGTATGTCAGGCTGTTGGTATTGCAGTTGAATTGGCCGAAACCCTTTTAAACAGAGGAGGAAGGGAGATACTTAAAGCTATTCGGCTGGATGATCCTTTTGAAAAGAAAAAAGAGTTGCCGTTGTACGGTAAAACTTTTATATCCACCCGCGCTATTGAAACCGGCGATACTTTACCTGATCTGCTGATGGCCCAAGGAGCCACACTTCTTTCCTTGCCCATGATTGAGATCAGGCAGGCAAAACTGAAAGCTGATGAAGTCCTTGAAATAAATCAGTTAAAAAATTATGACTGGCTGTTTTTTACAAGCAGGAACGGAGTTGCGCATTTCTTCAAACAATTGATCGACCAAACCGGGAGTTCCGAATTGCCAGCATCACTTCGTGTCGCAGTTGTCGGGATAAAAACGGCATCAGAACTGGAGTATTACGGCTACAAGCCCGCATTTGCAGGTACAGAGCATGGTTCGGCAGAATTGGCAGCCGAATTTATCCGGACCTATAATCCCAAAAATCAGAATATTTTACTGTCACTGGGTAATCTGGCTGATGATACTTTAAAGCTCCTGCTTGGAGTGGTTAACCATGTGGACAGGATTGATGTATACGAGACCTGCCAGCCCACAAGCGCTGATCCGATGGTGATCAAACAGATTTCAGATGGAACATACGATCTGATTTTGTTTACGAGTCCGTCAACTTTCAACCATTTTGCCTCCTTTGTGGATATCAGTCTGCTGGGGAAATTGAAAATTGGCAGCATTGGAACCACTACTTCCCGCGCCATACAGGTGGCCGGATACGAACCCCTGATGACTGCAAAAATGTCAAATACAGAAGGTCTCACAGAGGCCATACTACAATTTTACAAACAACATTAAAAAATTTGCCATGAGATTTCCAGTTACAAGATTAAGAAGATTGAGATACAACGGTGTATTGAGAGAGATGGTTACAGAAACCAAACTGTCTGCCGATGATTTTGTGATGCCCTTGTTCGTCTGTTCGGGGACCAAAGTCAACAACCTTATCAGTTCTATGCCTGGAAATTCGCAATTATCTGTAGATCTGCTCGTTGAAGAGTGCAAAAATATCGTAGCCGCAGGAGTAAAATCTGTTTTGCTTTTCGGTATTCCTGCTCACAAGGATGAGGACGGAAGTGTTGCCTGCGAACACAACGGAATAGTCCAACAGGCCATTCGTGCCATCAAAAAGGATCCGATAACCACAAATCTGTTTGTCATCGCCGATGTCTGTAACTGTGAATACACGGTTCACGGCCATTGCGGAACCATTGTGGATGGTGACGTCGACAACGACCTGACATTGGTTACCCTTGCCAGGCAATCTGTTTCACTTGCAGAAGCGGGTGCCGATATGATTGCCCCCAGCGATATGATGGACGGACGAGTTGGTGTAATTCGTGAACAGTTGGATGCAAATGGCTTCTACAAGATTCCAATCATGGCCTATTCAGCCAAATATGCTTCAGGTTTTTACGGACCTTTCAGGGAGGCCGCCGAGAGCGCACCAAAATTTGGTAACCGCGCTACTTACCAGATGAATCCTGCCAATACCGATGAAGCGATTCGTGAAGTGGAACTGGATATAGCTGAAGGAGCCGATATCGTGATGGTAAAACCGGCCTTGAGTTACCTGGATGTCATTCACAGGGTAAAGAGCGAATTAGGAATGCCTGTTGCGGCATATAACGTAAGTGGCGAATTTTCCATGGTAAAAGCGGCTGCTGCCAATGGCTGGATCGATGGCCCAAGGGTGATGATGGAGATCCTTACCTCTATCAAAAGAGCGGGAGCAGATATTATTATTACTTACCATGCGGTTGAAGCTGCGAAGATCTTAAAAGGATAAAGGATAAAGGATAAAGGATAAAGTGGGAAGGGCTGGAGATTGCCCTTCAATTAACAGCGATTGAATAGATGCAAAATAAGCAAAGTGTAGCGGCCTTTGAAAGGGCACAAAAATGTATCCCCGGCGGGGTAAATTCACCGGTAAGGGCTTTCAAAAGTGTGGGGATGAATCCGGTTTTTGTCAAAAAAGCCAAAGGGACCACCATCACCGATTTGGATGGAAATCAATACATCGACTGCCTTGCTTCATGGGGTCCGATGCTGTTTGGACATGCCCATGAGCGGATTCTTCAGGCGATCAGTGATGCTGCCGTGAATGGAACGAGCTTTGGAGCGCCTTCCCAATATGAAACAGAGATGGCCGAACGTATCGTCAAAATGGTTCCTTCCATAGAGATGGTTCGGATGGTCAGTTCCGGGACAGAGGCAACGATGAGTGCCATCCGTTTGGCCCGCGGTTTCACTGGTAGGGAGGCATTTGTCAAATTTGCAGGCAATTACCATGGTCACGGCGACAGCTTTTTGATTAAAGCAGGATCGGGTGCAATCACATTGGGTATCCCAAACAGCCCTGGAATTACCAAAGGTACCGCTAAGGATACCCTGATGGCCGAATACAACAACCTGGCTTCCGTCGAAGCGCTCTTCAGGGAGAAGGGCAACGAAATTGCCGCCGTCATCCTCGAACCGGTTGCCGGAAACATGGGCGTTGTCGTTCCAACCAAAGAATTTTTGCAGGGATTGAGGGATCTCACCACGAAATATGGTGCGCTGCTGATTTTTGATGAGGTCATCACCGGTTTCAGGTTGGCAAAAGGGGGTGCACAAGAGTATTTCGGCATCCTTCCGGACCTGACAACACTCGGAAAAATTATCGGGGGAGGTCTCCCGGTAGGAGCCTACGGAGGAAGGAAAGAGATCATGGAGATGATGGCCCCTGTCGGACCTGTTTACCAGGCCGGTACCTTATCAGGAAATCCATTGGCAATGGCTGCCGGGATTGCCATGCTGAGCATGATCGAAGAGACTCCGAACCTCTACAGCGAGATGGAACGCAAAGCTGCGAAACTGGAAGCAGGGATTCTTGAAAATCTTAAGAATGCGGGAATCAAAGGGGTGATCAACAGGGTTGGATCCATGATGACACTCTTTTTTACTGATGCACCTCAGGTAACCAATCTGGATGAAGCCATGACGGCTGATACAGACCGGTATGCCGCCTATTTTAAACAGTCGCTCGAAAGTGGCATATACCTTGCCCCATCACAATTCGAATGTCTGTTTGTCTCATATGCCCATACGGATGAAGATATTGATTCGATCATTGATGCTAATTTGCAAGCCTTGATGCAACTTCAATAATTCAGAATCAGAAATAATTGTGATTCTGAAATTAAATTTCTTAGTGAAACCTTTGTGCCTTAGTGGCAGGAAAACGAGGCCACAAAGTCACCAAGGCACTAAGGATTCACCAAGATAAAAGGAATTAAAAAAATGAGCAAATCTTTCTTTTTAGATACCATCAACGGGAAATCAACCAGCCGGCCACCCGTTTGGTTCATGCGTCAGGCAGGCAGGGTATTGCCCAACTACCTGAAGCTGCGCGAGCAGCATACTTTTGCGGAGTTGATGCACTCGCCTAAATTGGCTGCCGAAGTAACCCTGATGCCGGTTTATGACCTTGGCGTTGATGCGGCCATTCTCTTTTCAGATATCCTTGTGATTCCCGCTGCCCTGGGAATGAACCTGAATTTTACTGACTCCGGACCAAAATTTGATGTCGCCCTGAAGGAATTAGAGGACCCGTCACTTATTCTGAACCCGGATGCTTCAAAATTGAACTACATCTACGATGCCATCGACGAGATTATCCGCACCAAACCTGCGGATATTCCTTTGATAGGTTTCTGTGGGGCGCCTTTCACTACTCTTTGCTACATGGTACAGGGATTGAGTTCCAACCACACTTTTCCTGAGGCCGTCTCTTTGTTGTACAGAGACAGGAAGATGACCCATAAATTGCTGTCTGCTATCACTGAACTCTCCGTTGAATATGCAAAAAATCAGGTAAGACACGGTGTCTCAGCCTTCCAGATCTTTGAAACGCATGCCGGATTAATTCCATCCGATCTTTACCATGAGGTGATGATGCCTTATGTCAGACGTATTGCCATGGCCGCGAGGGAAGAGGGCTGTCCGGTGATCTTTTTGCCAAAGGGACTTGGATATGGTGTGAAGCATATTCAGCCGGAAGATGCAGATTTTTTGAGTGTTGACTGGCAGATACCAATCGAGGAGGCGCGTACCCTGGTTCACAGAGATATTGGTCTGCAAGGGAATCTGGATCCCAGATTGCTTTTCGCGGATCAGGAGACCATACTGGCAACCCTTGAAAAATATGTTGATTTTGGTTCAAAAGAGCAGAATTGGATCTTTAACCTTGGTCATGGCTTTATGCCGGGAATCTCGTTTGAAAACGCAAAACTGGTGGTCGACTGGATCAAGAGAACCAATTGGAAGAGGGGATAAGCCATGGATATAAGTACTGATTTTCTTCACAAATACAATGTATCCGGACCGCGGTACACCAGCTATCCCCCGGCCAATTTTTTCAATGAGGGTTTTACCACATCGGATTATATCCGTGAGTTGAAGGAGTCCAACCACCAAAAACCCGAAAATATTTCTCTCTACATTCACATTCCATTTTGCCCGAAACGGTGCCATTTTTGTGGCTGTTCCACAGTTATTGCACAACGTAAACTGGTCGTTGAAAGGTATATACAAGCACTAAAATCAGAGATCAAGCTGGTTGCTTCCCATCTGGATGGTTCACGGCCCGTTACCCAGATTCATTGGGGAGGGGGAACACCCAACTCAATATCGATGAGTTACATCCGTGAGATCATGGAGTGGATTAGGCAGCATTTCACCTTAAGCGCGAAGGCCGAGATTGCCATGGAATGCAGTCCGGCATACCTGGATTACCCTCACATCGACCAGCTTGCCGATATGGGATTTAATAGAATTAGTCTTGGTATTCAGGATTTCAGGGAAGATGTATTGAATGTGGTGAACAGGGATGTGCCCCGACACCCGGTCAACGAGGTTGTCGCTTACTTGCGGAACAAGGGATTCAGAGGCATAAACCTCGATTTTATCTATGGACTTCCGATGCAGACGCTTGAAAGTTTCAAAAATACCATAGATCAGGCCATTGCCATCCGGCCCGACCGCATTGTTACCTTCTCCTATGCTCATGTTCCATGGGTGAAAGTTGCTCAGAAACAGTTGGAAGCCATTGGGTTACCAGATGCAAACGATAAAATGAAACTCTTTCTTCAGGCAACAGTCCAATTGAAGGAGGCCGGTTATTGTTCCATCGGGATAGACCATTTTACATTGCCTGACGACGATCTTACAAAAGCATTTAACAACAAACAGCTCCACCGTAATTTTCAGGGATACTGTACCCTGGAAACAACTGGGCAGGTTTATGCGTTCGGGGCATCTTCGATCAGTCAGCTTTGGGGAGCCTATGCGCAAAATCACAAGGACATCACAAAATACATGGGGGCTATCGAAACAACAGGAACTGCCATCGAAAGAGGCTACAAACTCAGCAAACAGGAGCTAATTGTCCGGGCGGTAATCAACGACATCATGTGCAACGGATTGCTCGATTTGGCTGAAATAGCCAACGAATTTGAACTTTCCCTTGACGATCTGAAAAAGATACTCACTTATGATCCTGCAAAATTTGAGGATTTTATCGAAGATGGCCTGATGCAAATGGATAACGATCAAATAAAATTGACAGAAAAAGGTTTTCTTTGTGCCCGGAATATTGCAATGACTTTGGATCCGGCCTTGAAGAGCGGTGAAGGGGTTTATTCCAAGACAGTCTGAATTTGATATAATAAAAAAGTTACACAGAGTTGCACAGAGAAGCACAGAGTTACACAGAGACAAAAAAATATGATATTTAGGAGTTTGAATTGTTCAAAGAGCGTAACCCTTCAAACTTTGTAAACAATTTAAACCCTTCAAACAATTGGAAATTGCCCTCTGTGCAACTCTGTGCTTCTCTGGTGCAACTCTGTGTAATATAAAATAAGCTGAAATGTTGAAAGGGGTAATGTTGGTCAATATGGGTGGTCCCGAATCGCCGGAGGAGCTGAAAACGTTTCTTTCGCGGATGTTTAAGGATCCCGCAATTCTTCCCTACAGCAAACCTGTTAGGCATCTCCTTTCCTTTATCATCAGTCGCTCACGCTACAAAAAATCCTGGAAGAAATATCAGCAGATCGGCGGAACACCTTTGGTTCAATCGACAATTCATACAACCAAGGCGCTGCAAGCTGTTTTGGGCACAACATTCGCCATAAAATATGCATTTTCCTATTCCTTACCGAATATTGGAAATACTTTGCATGATTTTAAAAAGGAGGGAATCAGCGAGATATTGGCTATTCCGCTTTATCCGCAATCCAGTTTTACCACTACTTCAAGTGTAAAAGCGGATATTAAAAAGGTAACTGACAAAGATCCTTTCTTCAAAATTACTGTGCAGGAGGAGTTTTACACGTACCCCGATTTTGTCGCTTTCTGGACCTTCCACATCAACAAGCACATCAAAGAACTTGGAGTTGAGAATCCAACACTGGTATTCAGCGCCCATTCCATTCCGGAGTACTATGTTTTAAAAGGAGATACTTACCCAACCGGTATAATCAATAGTGCCGCGCTGATAGCAGAAAAGCTTGGATACCACTATGAAGCTGCTTTTCAGTCGGGTATGAAAAGAGGCATCTGGATTGGCCCGGATGTCAGGGAGCACCTGAAAACCATGGCCGACGAGGGCATCGACAACCTGGTACTTATTCCCATCAGCTTTGTGCACGAAAATCTGGAAACCATGTATGATCTGGACCACGAACTGATCCCATATGCGAAAGATGTTCTGGGTATCAAAAATATATCAAGAGTCAAATTACCAGAAGCTGACCTGCTGTTTGTAAGCATGTTGGCCGATTTAGTACTGAAATACCCATGAGAATAGGCTCACCCCAACCGAAAATGAATTTGTGGGTATTCCATGCGACCATTAAATAACAAATAATATACGCATCATGAGAGAAGTTGTTGTACTTGGTGCCGGTCTGACCGGTCTGACTACAGCCTTTCATCTTCAAAAGAAAGGATTGGATTTTGTGGTGCTCGAAAAGGAAAATCGTGCCGGTGGTGTGATCCATAGCGTCAACGAAAATGGTTTTTTGTATGAAGAGGGACCCAACTCCGGCGTCATTTCCAATGCCGAAGTACTTCATCTTTTTGATGCATTGGGAACAGTATGTGAGATGGAAGTGGCCGCTGGTGCTGTCAAAAAGAGATATGTGCTGAAGGATGGTAAATGGGAGGCACTTCCCGGTGGTCTTAAAGCGGCTGTTACAACACCACTATTCAGCTTAAAAGATAAATTCCGTATTCTGCTCGAGCCCTTCAGGCCAAAAGGGAAAGATCCCCACGAAACATTGGCCGGACTGGTCAGAAGGCGTTTGGGAAAAAGTTTTTTAAACTACGCCATCGATCCTTTCATCATTGGGGTCTATGCCGGTGATCCCGGTAGGCTGGTCCCGAAATATGCCTTGCCAAAACTCTATCAGTTGGAGCAACAATACGGCAGTTTTATCGGTGGAACCATCAAAAAGCAGTTTCAGCCCAAAACAGAGGAGATGAAGAGGGTGACCAGAGGGGTGTTTTCTGTCAGGGGA
>Ga0172379_10009422_pt1 | contig 12062 bp, 7 predicted proteins | sample GrowelOW334metaG_FD_119756 | JGI IMG/M metagenome (GOLD analysis project Ga0172379, IMG submission 119756) | Groundwater microbial communities from an aquifer near a municipal landfill in Southern Ontario, Canada - Groundwater well OW334 metaG | ecosystem: Environmental > Aquatic > Deep... | reverse complement strand
TTTATTTCATTCCATTTTGTATTTTGTTTGGATATGCGTTCGCAGTTTCTGTACACTATTTTCAATGTGTTATTATCTAACCAGGTTACGTCTACGTTATAAACCACTCCGTTAAAAGCAAATACATCAGATTTATTCAATAAAGGTATTATGCTCTTATTTTTTAACTTAAAAATTTGTACATCTGTTCTGAATTGAGTTGTTGGACACGTCATATCTGTAACTTTTACTGTGTATGTTCCATCAAGTGAAATTACTTCCGGCAGTTTCTGGTATGCGCATGTTTGATCAATAAATCTACTTATTACTGTTATTGCAGCTACGATATATCCTAAAACAACCAAAATTAGAAGGATAATAGATAATTTTCTAAAAGAAATACCATATTTTTTAATCATGTGGGTTTAACTTATATGTATAAATTATATATACATAAGACTGCTTTTACTAAATGTGAGTCATCTCACATGAGGGAATATTTCAGAGAATTGGGTCTACTAAATGGTATTTAAACAACGAAGAGGTTGTTTAGTCTTTAGTTTTGTTCTGAAACATCTACGAGTAATTAATTAATCATCCACCAATCACGAATTGAATAAAGGTAGTATCGATAACTTATATACATTGCTGTTACTATCATAATGATAAGCAATAACTTACTGACCTTTTTCTTTGCTATATGGTTAAATTTACCGAGTATCCACCACATTAATATAAACATGGAGATAAACATCATCCCATTTACAAATATGATAGTTATCCCATTGTCATTACCTGTTTTGATGTGAAATAAAGATAAAATAAGCGTGATAGGTTGCCAGATGAATACAGCAATCAATAAGATAATAGATGCTCCAATAGGTAACCATAATACCTGAGTAAGCAATAAAACTATGACAAAGTAGAATAGATGTATTACACCTGGAAAATCAAAAAGCTTACTTCTTAAAAATCCCGTTATCCATTTCTTGAAGGGTATTGGTTTATAAAGCAATTGATTAACCCAATTTCGACTAGTATTCAATCTATAACTCATAGATGTGTGGAGCCTGCTTGTTTTGAATCTTCATCCACTTTATTCTTCTAAGTTCTTCTTCCATTCCGACGATGTATTTATCCAATTGTAAGTGAGGAATATCGAAGTCAAGAATGGGTATGCCCATCACTTCATTAATCCTATTTTTCTTTAAGAGATTTAAAACTTTCCAGAAAACACATAAGAGTTAAGTATGGAATTTATCGCGCTTTCTGTTTCAGGATTACCCATATTTTGTGTATTTACCATAACGGTCCATATAGAAATCATTTGGTCGGTTGAAGGTTGAAAATCAGCAAAATAATATACGTCTGAATAATTACCATACCTATCCCGGGCATTCCATACGATAACTTCGTTTTCGTTTATAGTTGTTTTTTTAATTGAGTCAGTTGTTACTCCCTGCTCTTTTTCCCCATACTTTGCATCATCTTCGACGAATTGCATAAGCTCATCGATATTTTTCACTTTTCCACTATCTTTGTACCAAAAATCTACTGAGGTCCCGGAATCTATATTTGATGTTATCCTGATGTGTCCCTGTCCCAGCAAAGAACGAGTAATCTTCCATGTTGAGGGATAATTGAAGGAATATTTGAACTTTTTGTCCTGATAATGAGTGATGGTTCCTTTATATTCGGTTTTAATATCGTTAATACGATATACAATAGAATCTCCGACTACTATAAAAATGGCAAAACCCGTAAGAATCAGAAATAGAATTCCTATAATTTTTTCAAGAGTTCCTAAAGGCCTACTTGTCCTGCCTCCGGCTCGTCTCCCTCCTAATCCTCCAAGAAGAGTAATTGCAAATCCCGAACCTAAAGCAAATTGTTTCGTAAGAATATAAAGAATGAGTGTTCCCAGGAGACTTCCGAATAGGAGCAGCGATAATCCTTGCCAAAATGGGGAGCCTAAAACCTTATTTACTCCAGGAACACTCGATAACGACTTTACGCCATAATAGCCAGTAAGCCATGCCAGAAGGAAATTAAAGGGGATTTCCATGACCGGACTGTTTCCTCCGTCAAATAGATACATAAAAAGGAGACTGATCACTACACTTCCTACAAGGAATAGTCCCCCAAATAATATAAACGTTTTTGCAATCTTTAACCACATATAGGACTACAGTATTCCATAAATGACACTATAACGCAAAACATTTATATTGTGGTTAGATTTTTATATGAGCATCAACAAAAAAAGCTGTATATTGCATGATAGGTATAGGAACGTATCGTGTAAGGGATACAGCTTTTTAGGAAATGTCATCCTAAACCAAAAAAGAAATAAGTGCACATAATACTTATACTGGTCTTTAGGATAACAGCTCATTAGTCTGGTATAGTACACCAGAAATGTGTGTTTATTACACAAAGTGGAGTATGTCCAGAAAGATTGAGTCTACTTAGTAAAGGGATAAAATTGATTGGAGGTTATAAAGTTCTAGTCTTCATTTTGACATTGGTTGTCATAAACAATATTTATTTCATTCCATTTTGTATTTTGTTTGGATATGCGTTTACAATTTCTATAAACTATTTTCAATGTATTACTATCTAACCAGGTTACGTCTACGTTATGAACAACTCCTCTATAGTTAAACACATACTTCCGATTCAAAAAAGGTATGATACTTCTATTTTTTAACTTATTAATATACACTTCTCCGCTAAAAGGAGTTGTTGGACATGTCATATCTGAGACATTTACACTATATTTCCCATCAGGTGAAATTATTGCAGGTAATTCCCTAGATCCACACATGTCATATAGAAATATACTTGCTGTTATTATTCCAGCTACAACAATTCCCAAAACAACTAAAACTAGTAGAACAATCGACAATCTTTTAAAAGAAATGCTTTTTTTCCTTATCATGAGTGTTTAACTTATATGTATAAATTATATAGACATAAGACTGCTTTTACTATATGTAGAAGCGTAGGTGGTTTCTTGACTGTGATACCTGTATGTTCTCTTGGAAACCACCCACATAGCTACTTACTTACTACAATAGTTATATCCTTGATCAATCCAATATTGGTCCTTTGGATCATCACCAAAGGGTGGTAGGAATATATTTCCAGATGACGGTTGTAAATTCAGGTCGCCATGAATTAGCATCTTAAGATTCGTCGTCATTTGGTTATTCCCCGCCGCCCAAAGCAAAACAACTTCCGGTAGTCCCAAAGCTCTTCCTACTACTCCATAATGAAAATTTCCAAACTCTTCATACTGTCCTGTCTCGTAATTCTTAAAATCCCAGTCTCCGCCATTCTGCACTTTATTTTTGAACCATATTAAGTCACCTTTATGTTGTGCAGCTTCTATCATATCCAATTCAATGTTTACATTGGCGGGAACATCCTTAGGCAGGATACCGCACTTACGTTGTTGTATAAGTGAAGCTGACGCAGCAGAAGTTTGAGACTCCATTGACTGAAGAATCTTTGAACTACACAATCCACTATGATCTACCCTATTCACCGGGTTGTTCTCAACGTAAGAGTAACGGTTCAAAGAAAGCGGACTGGTTGTTGTTCCTGCAAAGGGATCGCGGCTTACAAACCTTCCGAGTTTCGAATCATAGTACCGTGCGCGGAGATTGTAGTAGTTCGTTGTATCGTCTTTAAGTTCTCCCGTAAACTTGAAGGGTTGTGCAAACCGGTCATCGTAAGAAGCTTCCACCTCCATACCATACGCATCATAATCCCGGTACATCATCACCCAGTGGCGAGTGTTATCCGTATAGGAGCGCATGGAACCCAAACCATCGTAATGGTAAACAAAGGGACCGTATGTTCCGTCATCACTGTAGGCCAAACCCAACCCATAGACGTACTTGTAAGTGCTTGCGCTATCGATAAGCTGAAGGATTTGGGGAAGACTCTGGTTGACATCATAGACATAGCTCTTTGTCTGGCCAGAGTGCGCCCACTGCACAAGCTTTCCGTCTCCGTCATATGTGTAGGTATAGGGCCGTATATCTGAACGGGTAACCAGTCGGTTTACCTGATCAAAGGTAAAGGTGATTCCACTTCCGCTGTTGCGGTAGGTCAGGTTTCCATTTGCGTCAACCGTCACCGTTTCACCGTATTGACCGGTCACCGTCTGTAAACGATCCGTTTTGTCGTACGTGTAGTTTGTTGCTGAACCTGTGTTCTTGGATAAGCGGTTACCCAAGGGATCATAGGTGTAGTTAACCGTAAAATCCGTACGGACCGTGTTATGTTCCTGCGTTACACGGTTCATGCGGTCATAGGTATACTCCACGTATTTCTGCCGTCCCTGGGTAATAGGTTCGATATCCCAACCATACGACTGACTGGGAACTTCATCCGACCTGGTGATGTTTCCCGCGGCATTCAACGTGTAGGAATGCTGCGTTACGGTATTGTTTCCGTATTTGTTCCACACCTGAGTCAGACGTCCCGCATAATCGTAGGTGTAATCGACACTTGTCCCGTTGACATTGTCCGCGTGCTTTAATGATCCATCTACGTTGTATTGATAACTCGTCGTCCGGTTCGCCCAGTCCGTAAGGGAGCTCAGCCGATCGGCCAGATCAAACGTGTAAGTTACTACCGTCTGATCCGGATAGATAAGCTTTCTCCGGTTACCATCCAGGTCGTACCGATAGGCAACAACTTTAGGGCCGGGACTTGTTACGGTAATAAGACGACTTAATTCGTCATATGCGTAGGTTGTCGTCCCGGTTCCGTCCGCCATACTTGTACGGTTGTTATTCAGATCAAACGCGTACGTGACGTTGGATGTTGTTGCACTTGTGTAAACGACACTCGTCATCCGGTTCAGGAAGTCGTAACGGTACTCGGTCGTTGTCCCCAAGGGGTCCTTCATGGTTACCTTGTTTCCACTCTTGTCATACGAGTATTCCGTGACAAGCTTGGTTGAAGTTGAAGGCCAGCCGGGGTACTGGGTTTCTTTCCGTACGCGACCTAAACCATCATAAACATAGTCAATTCCCTCCTCATAGGTAATACTGCCTGTGGCTCTCAGTGTCCGTGTAAGATTACCCAAACTGTCGTAAAGATAGGTTGTGGTAATCTCGCCAGCCGGATGCACGGAAGGGTCGGTCCATACGTTGGGACTTTGGTGTACTTCCTTGAGATTGTCCCGCTCGTCATAGACATAGGCAGTCACTTGGCCCAGGGGATCGACCTCAACAGTCTTATTCCCCACGCCGTCATAACGAGTTTCAACTATGGACTGCAGTCCGCCGACTGTTGGAGTGGGAGCTACGCTGAAGCGTAATCGGTCTTCGTCATCATAGACATACTCCCACGTATGGCTTATCGGATTGGCTCCTGCCACATATCCGTTGGCATCAACCATCTTCGTCCGCCGTCCTACCGCGTCGTAATCGTATGAAACGACCGACGTTAAAGGACTGGTAACCGTAAGAAGCATTCCTGCATTTGCGCCGATTACCCCGTAGGTATTAGTTACCGCATACGAGTAATCAGGCGTTTGAGATGTGTTACCGCGCGGAGGAATTACGGCTGACACCAAGCCGGGGTTCGCCGTATCGTTGTATTCGAACTTCGTTATGGCTGTCTTTTGTCCCAAATCCGGATCCGTATAGCTTACGGTGGTTGAGATGAGCTTCGTCTGGGAAGCGGCATCAAATCCGTATTCCGTAGCATACAGAGCGTTTGTGCTATTCGCCAGATTTGTCGCACAGGTAGCACTCGTTCCCGCTGAGACGCCCTTTGGCGAGATAGTCTCAACAAGATTGTTTTTGCTGTCATATTTGTAGAGTGTTACCGGCATGTTGGCTCCTGCTGTAGGGGCCGCTTCTATCTTCCGCGTCAAATTACCGCGACTGCCGGAGATAGTATTTCCTCCATAATCAACGTCATAACAGAATGTCGTTGTAATACCGCGCCCGTCTTTGATCGAACTTCGGAAGCCTTCGGCTGTATAGCCGTATTCCTCCGTAATCCATTTGGTTGCGGTTATAACTGGCTTGTCGACGTGCTTGGTAACACGTCCTTGGGTGTCATAATAGTCAATGGTGATATATCGCCAGGCAGCATCAAACGACGTTACCGGATAGGTAACGGTGGTGACCCGCGTATTATCCACATTGACGGTGTACGTGAAAACAGTCGATTGGCCGGTTGTAAGTCCGCTAGCATCTTGTTGGCTGGCAACTTTGCCTGCACCATCATAAACGTTAGTAACAACGGTATGGTTTTGTGCATCCGTTATGGTTGTTAACCGCTGACTGGTTCCCTCGTATCCATAGGTCGTCGTATTATTTTCCCGGTCAGTAACGGTTGATAACCGGTCATTACCATCGTAGCCGAAACTAACCGTACGACTGACCCAGTCGGTGACACTGCTGATTCGATCGGAACCGTTGTAGCTGAATGTGAGATTTCCCCGTCCTGCCGAATCGCTTACGGATATGAGTCTGTCTCCATCATAGGAGAGTGTTGATTGGTTTCCATATCGGTCCGTAATGCGAAGAAGCTTGCCGGTTTCATCAAAAGACCAGATGGTCTGTGCTTTGTTAGTTACCGTGTAGGTTCCGTTCGTATTCTTAACCAGTGCGCTATCGATTCCTACGGGCGGAGTATAGCTCCCATCTACGTTATGGGTAAAAAGATCTCCGCGTCCTTCCGGACCGATAACCACAACATCTTCTGATCCCTGGCTGGGTGAAGCAAGATGCATGCCGTAATTGAATGTCCACCCTACGCCCATCGGACCATCGCTTGTATCACTGCTGTTGTATGTTCGAACAAACGTTGGAGCGGGTCCTCTACCCGCAATGCTGATATCCGTATGAACATATGTGTAGCTTCCCGTGTAAGTACTTACCGGATCGCTGCTGTAGTTTATTCCCAAACCCAGAGTATGCTGCAAATCCGCCGGAAGCGATTCTATATTCAATACGGGACTGGAAAGTTGTGTCAACGACCCGATGAGATAGAGCGCCTGGGATAACCCTCGCTCCGGTCCCATCAGATCTACAAGCTCGGCAGTTACCGTATTAACACCCGTTTGAAACAGCGATGTGACGTCTTCCGCTTCTTGGTCATGTGTATATGATTCCAAGAATTGCGTTGACTGGGTGTTGTCTTCGTGTGTAACTGTGAGAGTTATCGCGTCGTCAATTGCCCATACACAAGCTTGGGTTGGACACATAGAAAGGGTCACTAACCCGCTTGAGTAGGAAACTTGAACCGTGTTTGTTGCATATACGAAGTTTGTCGACTGTCCTGACGGTACATCACTAGGCTGAGTGCCAACTACATCGAAAAGCTTGATGCTCGTGTCTGCCCGTGCAGGTTTTGGGGTTGATAAACTCATCGTGGTGATTAACATAGACATCACGAGAAGCAGGTTTATCCACCTTTTTCTCAAGTTTTGAGATAACATGATATTCGCCGAACCTTCTTACCATAGGAATGTAAACTGACTACTGAACGATTATTGTGTCTTGAACAGATTGCTGTTCTGTTTTTTAAAAAACCTCCTTTATAGTCTTAGTAGACTCAATTTATTAAAGAGCCGCACGATTCATAGGAAGGGTGCAATTAAAAGATTAGCACTAATAGAAAATTAATGAAAAGATTTTGCGGTTCTTTAACAAAAAGATTTATTCAACCTTCTGCCATGAGATAGGAGTATTATGATGTATTGGTAATACGGTCAGGAAGAAATTGATTGATTCAGGACTATCTTCTTTCATTTTGTTTATCTCTCGGTATACGAATTTTTTTATCGAATCATTAGGGCATATATAGAGCACCGAGGGAAAAACCTGATTTGTTGCGGACTCCCAAGTTTTTGATTCCGCGTATTCAAAATAGTCTTCCAACCGGTCCCGGATCTCATACCGGGGTATATCTGGGTCAAAAATATCAAGAAAATAGCGCTTCGCTATCGTAGAACCAACCGCTATATAGGCATCCGGAGCCGTATGAATCATGTAGCTTAGGTTAGACAGTTCAGATTTGGTATAAAAATAGACTTTTTCCGAATAAGATTTTGTTACCCGAAGAAATACATCCCCAACTTTTAAACAATGGTCGATAAAACCTATCGTACGACCTTTTTCCCTATAGACTCTTCTGAAGATTCTTTCTGAAAAACTATCAGAGTCTTTAAGAAAATATCTACTCTTTCCTCTCAAATAATAGATGGCGGGTTTTGTATTCTCTCCGAACGTCCGTGAATAGATACGGTTAACCAACTTTTTCTTTGTCAAATCAGTTAGCCAGGCATTAATCCGGCGATAATCTTTATGATTAAGGATAGTTTGAATCTGGTATCGGTTTAAGAAGCGGAATTTGAAGAGAAGTTTAAGGATTTCTATTTGTTTTTTAGTGATGGATATTGGTATCATGCCCGTATTTTTAGGGCAGAGGGAAGCAGTTGATATTTACGATCGCTTGGATTGTAACATACCTGTTTACTTAATATATAGGGAAGGAGGTAAAAGAAATATTGAGATTAGCTTCAAAAACTTTTAAAAACTGTCCTCGGGATCGAGGACACTAATAGGGAGGAAGGACATGTTCCGGCAGCTGCGAAACAGTAGGCCTATTTATCCCCGCTTTTATTTCCGTCATCATTTGTAACGGCATTTGGGTTTTCGAAACGTATTCCGTCGTATATTTAGCCCGCGATGATTTTATCACCTCATCAATTTTCCGCACGTCTTCCAAAACAGCAACAGGCGTTGTTTCGCCGGAAAACGGCTCCTGGGGATTAATTGCACTGATCTTCATATAAAACCTGAAAGACGGCAAGTTGGCTATTTCTCCCGGCTGGATATAAGGCGCAAATTGAGGAAGTATCAACTGTTCATCTTCCGGATTAGCCGTACGGAAACAAATTACCGTTCCGGTATTCGCAAGGGTTACCTTCACTAAAGATTTGTCTTCCAGTTGGGAAACGGTCTGATGGGCAAGAATGGCATTAAGCCGATATTTCCTCGCTTCAGACAGAATTTGAGAAAATGACGGAGTGGCAAAATTCTGGAACTCATCGACATACAGGTAAAAATCCCGCCTTGTTTTTATATCGACTCTCGCCCGTTTCATTGCCGCAAGCTGGATTTTGGTTAGAATAAGAATACCGAACACCTCCGAATTATCCTCGCCTATCTTACCCCGTGATAAATTACACAAAAGTATCTTCCCGGAATCCATAATTTCCGTGAAATTAATAGTTGATGTCTCCTGTTCCAGAATTCGTTTTGCGGTCGGGGAAAAAAGGAACCGTCCGATCTTGTTTGTTATCGGGGATATCATCTTCACTTTCTGGTAGTCCCCGGCTTTGTTGAATTCATACTTCCAGAAATTTTTAAGATTTTCATCCGTTAGTGTATTCGTTACCGATGTTCTATAGGGAGGGTTAATTAGAAGATTATAGATAGTAAACAAAGTCGGGTTAACGGTTGTAAAAGCGGTATAAATGGTATTCCTTAAAACATATTCCATCCGCGGACCGGAATACCGATCCGGATACAGCTTATGGAACAGAGAGATAATACTTTCCGTAACAAATTCCTTCTCCCGCAATTTTTCATCGTCCGAACCGGAAGACGTAAGTTCCAGGAGATTTATACCCATCGGATAGCCAATGTCATCCGGATTAAAATATATGACATCACCCATCCGCGTTTCGGGAATTAGCGGCAATACTTTTTCTATAAGGTCGCCGTGGGGATCAACAACACATAAGCCTTTCCCGTTTTCCATATCCTCTCGAATCATCGATAAAAGAAGCGTCGACTTTCCCGTACCGGTTGCCCCGAGAATATACATATGGTGCCGCCTTTCCTCATCCGTAAGTCCGATTCTGGTTATATGTCCCCCATAGGTATTCTTGGCAAAATATACATCAAGCGGCAGTTTCTGTTTTAACGATACGGGAGCCGGAAGTTCTTGGCTATGCTGTTTTACAATATTTTCAGTTTTCGTGGTGCTCGTATACGGAAAGTGGTAGAGGTCGGCAACTTCAGACGCGGAAAGAATACAATTTGTCCTAAATGGCGGAACTCTATGAATAAAGAAATATTCCTGCACCTTTTTATACCCAGGAACTTTCCATCGTATTTTTGGAATGAGCTTTTGAAATCCGGCATTGGCAAACGAGGAAAGGGCGGCAATAAATCCCTGTTCGATATGATAGCTTGTTTGACGGTTTAAGGTTGTTGTTAGTAAACGGATGGATGCGGTAAAGAGAGGTTGATCAATTTTATTCTTAATTTGTGCGGTAAGTTCTTCGCGGTAAACATTCGTAGTTTTTAAGGGGACGGAGTCAAACGGAAGCGGTATAAAGGGCCCTTCCCTTCCGCCCGATGCAATAAAAACAAAAAGACCAAGGGGGAACATAAGAAAACGGAGCGCTGCAGATATAACTAAACGTATTCCAGCAATAACCCAGGAATGATGGAAACTCGTAAGTACGTCTTGATTGGAATAGATGCGACTGAAAATTCTTTGGATAGCCGGAACCTGTGCCTTATGAAGAGGTGACAGTACGAGTTGAAATGACACAAGTTCCTTCTCGGAAAGCTTGGTCATAGTACTTGTGATATAGGCGATCGGATCGTACTCCTTAAGTTTCTCCTGTTTTTTCAGAGGAAATGCAAAGTGATTCGTGAGTTTGACTTCCAGAATATACGGCAAAGCTTTTTCTGACACGGTCCCCAGGTAGTCATTTGTTTCATTAACCTGTATACCCGGAAGGTAGGCAATTAAGTTTTTCTTGATGATGTCCGCAACGTCACTGGGCACCCGAAGCAAATACAGGATTCCGTCGGTTTTCGTCGAGACAATCTCAAAAGCATACCAAGCATCTATACGAAATAGCCGTTTCCAAAGAGTTTGCTGTTTAGCTACTCCATGGAGAGCCGTAAAAAGTTGAGTCGTTGTGAACGAACTTTGTTCGGTAATCTTAAGAGGTTTTACTTCAAAAACCACATAGCTTCCATGGACCTGTTTCCACATGAGAACTATCCGTATACTGATGTAGGCTATAACGGTAAAAACTGATGTGATGAGGATAGTCCTACCAATCAACACATATTTTGGGATAGCCTGGGTGGGAAATGAGGAAATGACCGACGCATAGATTAATTTTATAAGGATTCCTAACTCCTTATAGCCGGTTATTACCAGAGAATGGAAATAGTCCCCAATACGCATAAGTGCCTTCGTATCGGGCAGCGATTGTTGGTATATCAGATACCAATAGATATGTAAAGAAGGAAGGAAGCTCAAATCCGCAGTTTTCCCCTTAGATAAGACTCGCCTGCTTTATATCGCTTACTACGTATAAACAGGAAATATGCCAAATCATACACTTCCCTGATAAAACCTATATAATGCAGGTATGTTTGTCGATGAAGTCGAAGTTATATTCAAGGCGGGAAACGGGGGCCATGGCAAAGCGTCCTTTTACCCGAAATGGAAATCAGGCCCGGACGGCGGGAACGGAGGAGACGGCGGCGACATTTATATTCTCGTCACGTCTGATTTGACGCTACTGACCCAATTCCTGGGAAATAAAAGCCGGAAAGCTCCGGACGGATTACCGGGCGCAAAACTACGGCATGAAGGAAAAAGCGGCAACGATATCACAATTTCCCTACCCGTAGGATCGACCATCACCGATACCGATACCAAGGAAATTTTTCATCTTGATACTCTCAATGATAAAATCCTGATCTGCAAAGGAGGCCAAGGGGGAAAAGGCACGTATGCACTCCGTTCACCAAGCAATACCACGCCTCTCCACGGCGAACCAGGTGAACCCGGGCAGAAACGGAATCTTAAGATCGTATTAAAACTGATTGCAGACTTCGGTCTTATCGGCCTTCCGAACGCCGGCAAAAGTAGTCTTTTGAATGAACTGACTGCCGCAAACGTGAAAGTTGCAAACTATGCGTTTACGACACTCGAACCGAACCTGGGAGTTATGGGACAAAAGGTCCTCGCGGATATACCCGGACTGATCGAAGGCGCCTCAAGCG
>Ga0172379_10009421_pt1 | contig 12063 bp, 13 predicted proteins | sample GrowelOW334metaG_FD_119756 | JGI IMG/M metagenome (GOLD analysis project Ga0172379, IMG submission 119756) | Groundwater microbial communities from an aquifer near a municipal landfill in Southern Ontario, Canada - Groundwater well OW334 metaG | ecosystem: Environmental > Aquatic > Deep... | reverse complement strand
CCTGCAAACCCTTGACTTTTGTCAAGGAGTTTTTTGTTTGCAAAATATATAGGAAATGTGGTACAATAGATATATAATTAAAATTTTAATTGATAGATATGAAAACTAAAAATTGAATCATTTTTTCTTTGTTAATTTTAGCTATAATTTTAAGTAGTTATATTATTTTTATTAAACAAATAAATAACATTAATATAAAAATAACAACCACTACAAAATATCTTGATAAAAGTAAAGAAGAATTATTATTTAATCTTCCAGAAAATGATTATGTTATAGATTGCGTTTTGGCACCGAATGGTGAACATAAAGCATGTGCCGTTACGCAGAGCAATAAAACATATGTAATTTATGATAATCAAAAAAGTGAACTTTACGACGAGAACGATTATAGCTTTTTTGAATTAGTCTTTAGCCCTGATTCTAATCATTTCGCTTATGTAACAAAACAAAATAATCAATCTTATATAATTTATGATAATCAGAAAAGTAAAGTATGCGCTTATGATGAAGGTAGCTCTCTGTCTCCGATATTTAGCCCTGATTCTAATCATTTCGCTTATGCTTATGATGACATACAGACCGAAAAATCCTATTTTGTTTATGATGGCAAAAAAAGTGAAGCATATGATGGTATATATAGTTTAATCTTTAGCCCTAACTCTAAAAACTTTGCTTATATAATCTGACAAAATGGTAAATACTATGTTATTTATAATGGAGAAAAAAGTGATGGGTATGAGAATATCACATCTTTAACTTTTAGCCCTGATTCTAAACATTTTGCTTACGTAGTTAAGCAAAATCTTAAAACGTATGTAATTTACGATAATCAAAAAAGTGATGCACGAAGTTATAAAAATACCAAAGAAGACTTCGTTAGTATTTCTAATTTAACTTTTAGTCCAGATTCTAAACATTTCGTTTATTATGTTAGACAAAATCAAGGAAAAAATGATATGTGATACTTAGTTTATGATGGTCAAAAACAAAAAAATTATAGTAGCCTTTACCATCTAACTTTTAGCCCTGATTCTAAACATTTCGCTTACGTAGCCGAAGAAAATAATAAATTTTATCTTATCTATGATGATCTAAAAAGTGAAGCGTATGATTATATGATTACATCCTTAACTTTTAGCCCTGACTCTAAGCATTTTGCTTATGTAGGACTTAAACATAAGAATAAATATTATATAAGTTATGACAATCAAATAAGCGAAATTCCTAATTGGGCTGGGGAGTTAACTTTTAGCCCTGATTCTAAACATTTTGCTTACGTATCCCACAACAATTGTAACGAAGTGATGTGCTCTGAAGATAACCTTATTTATGATGATCAAAAAACTGAACTTTACTATATGGTTTATGATATGCAAATAAACAAAGATAATTTTTTGCAGTATATTTATGAAAAAGATGATAAAATTTATTTTAAGCAGATAGATCTGAATGTTAAATAAAATAGTTTATATTATAACTTAACAATATTAATTTCATTTCTTATAAAGAAAGCCCTGATTTAGTCTAGTCGTTCTTGCTAGCTATTGACAAAAGTCATTAGTTTTTTTTGTTTGCAAAAGAATAGGGAATATGGTATAATTTTAGCAATAAAATGATTTGATAATTAAATATGGAAGAAAGAAAAACAGTATTGATTAGTGGTGCATATCTTTCGGGCATCGGCGAGACAGTCCGAACAGAGTTTTTAAATATGGGTTGAAATGTGATTGCATTGTATGATGTAGTAGAAAAAGATAGGGTTATTGAAAATAATGATAAATTAACTTCTTTGCAGGTAGATTTGACTTCATTTGAAAGTATAGAAAAAGTTATTGCTGAATTACCTAAAACAATAAACGCATATGTGCATGCTGCGATGTATTTTGATATGAAAGCTTCTTTTGATCAAGAACTTTGAAGCAATACATTTCAAGTAAATGTTATTTCGGCAGTTCAAATTGTTGAAGCAATAAGGTCAAAATTTATTTCAGGGGGATCTATTGTGGCTATTTCAAGTACCGAAGCCTTTATGGGGTCTTATGGATCGCCAGCTTATAGTTCATCACGGGCTGCTATGCATAATTTAGTTAAATCATGGGCAAATAAATACGGTGGTGAAGGAATTAGAGCAAATGCTATTGCTGCTGGTTGAATTGGTGGCGTAATGGATACGGATGAAGTTTTTAACAAATCTCGAAAGATAACTCCATTGGGAAGATTAGGAAGTCCTAAAGAAATTGCCAAAACAGTTATGTTTTTGTGTTCGGAAGATTCTAGTTTTATAAATGGCTCTGTGATAACTGCTGATGGGGGATATTCTGGGGTAGATAGTGTGTCAAAGTTTGAATATCAGAACTATATTGCTAAAAATGATTTTGAAAGATTCACAGCAGAATTTATTACTTTAAGAGCATCTAAAGGTGATGAGATTTGAGCTGTTTCAAAAATGTTTAAAAATGAATGAGAAGATACTTTGGAGATTAGACAATTTATGAAAGATCAAATTACTGCAGCGAAGCGAGGTGCAGTTATAAACAGAATTTTCATTATTCCGAATTGTAAATATTCGAGTGAAGAAGAAGTATATAAATTTCATATTGTAAACGAAGGTATTAATGGCTATGTAGTAGATTACAATAGTCTTAAAGAAAATGAACCAGAATTATTCGATATGTTTGGCGATGGTGTTACAGCGTATAACGAAGAGCTTTTAATATTTGATAAAGCGGATGGTAATAACGCCACTGCTCGTGGTATTTTTATAACAGAAGGCAAACAGATTTCGGCACTCAGAGTTGGTTTTGAAAAGCTATTAAAAATTGCGAAAAAAATTACTTAAAAAAGTATTACTGTTTTTAATTTATAAAATATATGACAAATGTAATATCGTAGAAATATATTAAGAATAGAAATATGAAAAGTATTAGAAAAATAAGAATTAGAAAGGTTAAAAAAGACGATTGAAAATATTTTAAAATATGGTGAAAACATCCAGCATTAGAAGATTTGAGTAATGATATTAATCCAAAACATTCTACTGATAAGTGATTGTTTGGAAGTTTTACGAGAATGATTAGTGATTTAAAAAGATTAGATTATATTGTATTGAATGAAAAAAATATTGTCATTGGTCATTTTAATTTAATTTTATATAAGAATTATGCACAATTTGATATTAAAATCGGTGAAGAAAAATATCGAAATAAAGGTTATGGAACTTTAATGACGAAGAGAGCAATTCAAATTGTGTTTAGAAAATTAAAATATAAGAAATTAGTTTTGGATGTAAAAGTAACAAATTTGAGGGCGATTAGAGTATATGAAAAATGTGGGTTTAAAATAACGAGAAAAACAAAGGATGGGAAGTTTTATAGAATGGTTATTATGATTTAGTAATTTAAGCCAAATTGCTTGTTAAAATGACCCTAGCTTAGCTGAATATGATTTATTAGTCGCTGACTTTTGTCAGTGATTTTTTGTTTGCAAAATAATTGAAAAATGTGATATAATATGGATGGGTTTAGTTATTAATAATAAATGTAAAATATGAATAAAATATTTTTTCCTTTCTATAATAAAAATAAGCATGATTTCTTGAGAGAACAACCGTGGTTTAGAGTGATTGTTTTCCTTTATTTTGTTTTCATAGCCTTTTTAATCGTAATAATGATAGAAGCCATTAATGGTCCAACGGCAATTACTAATTGTGACCAGGGTTTATGTGCTATATTAGAAGTTATTCCACCTTGATCATTTAAAAGAATAATTAAATTTAGTGTTGTTATAGGGCTAATATATTATTTATTACAATGAATTTTTTTAAAAATTGTAGTGAAGTTTATAACAAAGAAAAAATAAAATTGTTTGATAATGCAAAATTCAATGAAAAAACTATGAAATGATTTGGCTAAAATAAACTGCGGTAATAAATTAATTAATCAATTTAGCCTGTATAAGTTTATTCCGAATAAATGGTTTGATTGGGAAAAAGTTGATAAATCACAAATTATGATTGTAGGACAAGATTGAGGTCCATACTTTTTTCTTAAGAAATATATTGATAAATATAATTTAGAAAGCAAGGAAATAAATTTTAATTATAATCAATTTCTTTTAGAAACATTTACGGCGCGAACTGAAAAAATAATTCTAAAGGCATTACGAGGTGGATATAAAAAGAAATTTAAAAAAGAAATGGCTGATAGGGATTGGCAATTGTTGTTCTTTACGGTGGCAGAGTTGTTTTGCCGAAGCGGAAGACTGTTTCGCGGAAGTGATAATTTTGATGTAAAAGGTATAGAACTGTCTTTGCCATTTTTGAAAAGACAAATTAAAATAGTTCAGCCTAAAGTTATTTTAACTTTAGGAGATATGGCTTTAAAACAAGTAATCCTAGCTCTAGATATACCAATAAGATATAAAACACTAACTCAATTCATAAAAGATATTGAAAGAAAGAAATATTTTTTACATAATAATATAATAATTATTCCGAGTTTTCATCCGGCAGCACACGTGGATTCTAAGATTGTTTACGATACGATAGGTATGGTTTGGCGGTTTATTTAAATTAAAAAATGTGATATACTATAGGTATAATAAATTAAAATATAAATATGTTAATAAAATCTTTGTATACTTTGTTTTTGGCAATATTAATATCTTTGTTTGTAGGCTTAGGTATTGATAGTTTTTATCGAGAACCTACTCGACCAGAATATCCTACTAAATTAGAAGTTATTGAGCCTGGAAAGGCTGGACCAAATGCTGAGCAATTGATAGCTCAAAAAGAATTTGATAGTGCTCAGAAGAAATATACCGAAGAGTTGAAGAAATACAATAAAAATGTATCAATAGTTTCATTAATAGCTGCAATTGTGATTTTAGTTGTTAGCTTGACTTTTGCTTCTAAAATTAAAATGATTGCTGATGGAGTTTTGTTAGGTGGGGTTTTCATCACAGTTTATAGTATTATTCGAGGTTTTATGAGTGAAAGCTCTCAATTTAGATTTTTGGTTGTAACGATTGGATTGATAATTGCTTTAGTTTTGGGGTATGTTAAATTTATCAAGCCTCAAAAAGATTTTTAACTTATTTAAATAAATTATATGGAACCATTAGCTTCAAAAATACGTCCTAAAAATTTAGATGAATTTATAGGGCAAGATCATTTAGTTGGAGTTGGAAAACCATTGCGAATGGCAATTGAGAATGGTTCAGTATTTTCATTTATTCTATGAGGTCCACCAGGGGTTGGAAAAACAACATTGGCTAAGATTTATGCTAAAAGTTTGAAGGCTGATTTGTTTGAATTGTCAGCAGTATCAGCTAGCAAAGATGATATTCGCAAGATTGTGAATAATGGAAATTTAATTAAAAAGATATTGTTTTTGGATGAAATTCATAGATTCAATAAAGCTCAACAGGATTTTCTTTTGCCATATGTTGAGACTGGAGAATTGACTTTGATTGGAGCTACAACCGAAAATCCAAGTTTTGAAGTTATTGCGCCTTTATTATCAAGGTGTAGAGTTTTTGTATTAAATGAATTTTCGGATGAAGAGATGAAAAAAATCATCAAAAGAATTAAAGTCAAGATGGATAAAAAATCAAGCGATTGATTGGTAATGATGGCAAATGGCGATGCTAGGCAAGCCATAACAGTTTTGGAAAATTGTTTGGAATTGTATAAGGAAGTTAATATTGAAAATTTGATAAATACTTTGCAATCAAAGTTTTTAAGATATGATAAAAAATCCGACGAGCATTATAATCTAATTAGTGCGTATATCAAAAGTTTAAGAGCTAGCCAGGTGGATGCAGCTTTGTATTATTTGGCTAGGCTAGTTGATAGCGGTGAAGATCCAAAGTTCATTGCTAGACGCATGGTAATTTTTGCGAGTGAAGATATCGGGGTTATGGTGCCTACGGCTTTGGTAGTGGCTAATGCGGTATTTAGAGCGGTAGAAACTATAGGGTATCCAGAAGCTCAAATCAATTTGGCTCATGGAACAGTGTATTTAGCAAATTGTAAAAAAGATAGGACTGCTTATGAGGGATTCTTTAAAGCATTGGAAGATGTTAAAAGTTTTGGTAATTTACCAATACCTTTAAAGATCAGAAATGCACCAACGAAATTAATGAAAGATTTGAATTATGGAAAAGGGTATGATAGGTATGATAACGAAAGCTATTTGCCAGAGAAGATTAAGAATAAGAAATATTGAATTAACAAATTAATTAAGTAAATATGGATAAAAAAGATTATAACTTGCTAAAATCAAAAAATGCCTATGAAAGAATTTATACTTTTGTAGAAAAAAATATTTTATTAGAGCGAGAGAAATTAGAAAATGAAGCCAATAATAGATGAAGAGGTTTTGATAATTTAATAAGTAAATTATTAGAAAAAATAAAACCAAAAGATTTAAATAAAATTGCTAATATATTTATGAAAAATTCAGATGAATATTTTGTTAATGTTGGGTTGACGATTTTAGCTACCCCTAAATTAATTTCATATAATGTTAATAATTTTAAGGAAATATACGATAAATTCATGATGAATATTCCATCTAGAAATGATTTAAAGACCATAGATTTTAGGTCTGGCAAAAGTTATAATTTTGTTCGTTCAGTAGAAGGCATTTTAAATTTAATTAATGTAATAAATCGGAAAGATAAAGTTCAGTCAGAAATATTGTTAGTGGAGTTATTAAATAAACTATCTAAAGATCATCGTAATCGTTTAGAACAAATCTTTGATGCGCCAGATATGCAAGGTACAATGATAAATAAGTATTTTAATAATAAAAAATAAAATTTTATTATGAAACAAATAGTTACACAAATTGAAAAAGAAATAAAGAAAATTTTTAATGATAGTTCTCATGATTTTTATCATATGAAAAGAACATATGCTTTAGCTTTAAATATTCAACAAAAAGAAGGGGGTGATAAGATAGTAATTGGGGTAGCAGCGTTGCTTCACGATATTCATAGAATTATTGGTAGAAAGAGTGGGAAATATTGTTCACCAAAAGATTCTTTAAAAGAAGTTAACAAAATTCTTAATAAATTGAACTTAAAAGAAGATCAGAAAAAAAGAATTTTACATTGTATTGAATTTCATGAAGAATATGATTTTTCAAAAAATGGAAAAACGGTTAATGATTTAGAAACTTTGATTTTGCAAGATGCTGATAATTTAGATGCTATTGGGGCAATTGGTATTATTAGAAATGCAATGTTCGTAGGAACTATTAATGGCATTATGTGAGATCCAAATAAAGTAAGTTACAGAAAAACATTTGATGAGGATAAGAATGATATTACTATGGTAGACCATTTCTACAATAAATTATTGAAATTGAAAGACAATATGAATACTAAGACAGCTAAAAAAATAGCCGTAAAAAGACATAAATTTATGGAGAAGTTTTTAGAAAGATTCTTTCAGGAATGAGAGGGTAAAGAATAAAAAATAACTATGAAAAGAATACTGTTTTCAACAAAAAAGAAATGTAATTTTGGTTGCAAATATTGTTTTTCGCAATTAGGTGATTATGATAAGTATTTTTATGATAAACGAAAAGACTATAGTGGTTATGATGTATTGTATCCAGCTTGTGATGGGGAAATTGATAGTATAAATTTTAAAGATTTATTGGATTGTATTAAGAGTAGTAATAAGCCGATAATTGTTGCAATATCTACTAAGATGATTATTAACAATAAATTTTTAAAAGAATTTACAAAATTAGATAAAGCTTTAAAAGATAATGGTGGTTTTTTGAAAATCGGAATAACCATTACTTCAAAAAATTATTTAAATGTTTTTGAGAGTAGAGCTGCTTCTTTTAAAGATAGAATGGAGAATTTAAAGATTTTAAAAAAGAATAATATTTGTTGCGGAGTGGTTATTAGACCAATTATACCTTTTTTGCCTAAAGAAGAATTCGAATATATTATTGATAGTACAAAGAAGATTGCGGATTATTATTTATTGGGTGGATTATATGTATTTAAAAGTAGTAGTTTTTACAAAGAATATAGCGATGTCTTGAAGGATTTGAAATTAATGAGAGTAGATTGGTTAAAAGGAAAACCAAAATGATATTTAGCTGAGAATATAACATTGAATAAAGCTATTGAAAAATATTTAAAATCAAATAAATTATTGTATTTTAATAGCGATATGGATTTTGTAGAATATTATAGAAAAAATTTTAAAAAGTAATTATGAAAATATGTTTTGTATTAGGTACTAGACCAGAGATAATTAAATTGTATTCTTTAATAAAATATTGTGAAGATAAGAAATTAAACTATTTTGTAATCCATACTAATCAGCATTATGATAAGAATATGGATGAAATATTTTTTAAAGAATTGGGATTGAAGAAATGTAAATACAATTTAAATATTGGATCAGGGAGTCAAGGTGATCAGACTGGGAGAATGTTAATTGAAATTGAAAAAGTTTTAATTAAGGAAATGTCAGATTATGTTTTTGTGCAGGGTGATACTAATACAGTTATGGCAGGAGCATTGGTAGCTTCGAAATTGCATATCAAAGTTTGCCATGTTGAAGCGGGGTTACGAAGCTATGATCGGATGATGCCCGAAGAAATAAATCGAATTGTAGCTGATCATGTTTCGGATTATTTGTTTTGTCCGACTAAAAAACAATCTGATATTGCTATAAGCGAAAAAATTGATAAGAAAAAAGTGTTTGTAACTGGAAATACAATAGTGGATGCAGTTTTAAAATGTAGTAAAATAGCTGATACAAAATCAAAGATTTTAAATAGATTTGGATTGGAGAAAAACAAATATATATTACTTACTTGTCATAGGCCAAGCAATACTGATGATAAAAACAATTTTGAGAGTATTATAAAAGGCATAAATAATATTTGTGAAAAAGAAGGGTTGAAATGTATTTTTCCAATGCACCCTAGATTGGGAAGCAAAAAAGAATTTATGAAGCAATTTAAAAGTATCATAGTATGTGAGCCTCTGGGGTATTTGGATTTGTTGAAATTGCAAAAGGATTCAAAGATGATATTTACTGATAGCGGTGGAATACAAGAAGAATCATGTGCATTAAAGAAAAAATGTGTTATACTAAGATTAAATACGGAAAGGCCGGAAACTGTTAAGGTTGGTGGGGCGATGTTATTAAAAGAAATTTCAACTGGAGAGATTTTAAGAGTTTATAGAGCTTTAATCCAAAAAATAGTTAAATGGTCAAATCCTTTTGGGGATGGAAAGACGGCAGAAAAAATCTTTAAAATATTAAAAATATAATATGAAAAGAATATTTTTTATAATTTTAATAGTGATATTTATACTTATTGCTGGTTTTATATATTTGTATGAAAAAGGCAATACTGGTATGAAAGTAGCTTTTATTGAAAATATAAAGAACAAAAATCAAGAAATGAAAGAGTTAAATACAGTAGAAGGTAACTATTTGCTTCAGATGATAAATTCTAGTACCAAGAGTATTAAAGGTAAGAATTATCAAGTAATTACTGGGTGAGTGAATGCTAATGATATTAATATTTCTGATTGACAAACTGTATCATTATTATACGGAGAGTTAGAGAATAATACTTGAAAGTATACCGAAACTATGCGCATTGATATTGCCAAAGTTTTTGTTTTAGAAAATAACAAAGAAAGGCCGTTAAATAAAAAAGATTTAATGACAATTCAAAATGATAGAATGTGAACTTTTCAATATATGTATAAGATTAGTGATCCATATGCTGATAATAAATTAGTTTTACAAAGACCAAATATTGAAGAAAAACAATTGGTAGCTAACCAGTTTACTCAATTTGCTAGTCAACTATATGATGACAGAAAAGAAGAAATAAAATCTTGGGATAAATTGGCTATTATAGAGCCGATTGGTTTTCAAGGAATGAAAGCTATAAAAGATTATAATTCGGATCATTCTTATGGTTATAATTATATTTTGGGAATGTATGATAGAAATACTTCGGTTTTAGAATACGACTATAGTGATCCTGAAAATTATATTACTATAAATAATATATCTAAAGAATTACCGTTTGATGAAAAGGATATGATTGATAATAGAATTGTAGGTAGTTATACTTTTAGAGGCAAATACTTGTGTTCTAATTTTAATGGTTTTTGTTTCTTCAAAATTGATAATACAGTTTATAACAGTAAATTTGTTTTTGATAAAACTGACAATACTATAAGAATTCCTGGATTTAGTCTTGTTGATTTGAAATTTAAAGAAGATAAGAATGAAAATAACAATGTAATTTTTTCAATTGAAAAAGATGGTAAAAATATTCATTATTATATTTCGAGAAATAATGATATTTTGCAAGATATTGAAGATATAAGAATTAATGTTGATAAGTTTGTTGAAACTAACAAAGAATTGAGTTTAAGATTAGAAAAACTTAACACTAAAGGAACTGAAATAATTTTTAAGGGAGAATATAATTTAAAGGCTGGAGGAGAATTAGTTTGTAAAGATATTTTTGGGATAGATAGGTTACACTACTTAGGTTGTATTTTATATCCAAATGCATTGGAATTGCAAAGAACAGATGGTCAGGCAATTAATTAGAAAAAATAATTTATATTTTTAATTATGAAAAACAAAATATTTATATATTTAATGATAATTATTGTTATTGTTTCCGGAGGATTATTGATTATTAATAATTCAAAGCCAGAAGTGAATAACAAGGTTGAAATTAGCAATACTGTTGGTAAGCCTAATACAGTTTTAAATTATAAAGGGAATTATTATGATCTGATGCTTAGCAAGGGAAAGGCAATGGTGAATAACAAGCTGTATGATGTTTATAATGGTTGAATATCTCCTTATTACAATCAGGCTAATTTTTATGGTACTGGAGTTGATATTAGCGCGTATAATAATGGCAACAATGTTATTGGGTCAGAGGAGGCGGAGACTTATGATGGCGTGACTGCAAATTTGGATAAGGTTTTTATTATTGATAATGGAGTAGAACGATTAATAAATTTTGAAGATCAATTAGCTATTAAAGAATCAGGATTTTTTACTTTCAAAGCTTTTTGTGAACCAGAAGCAAAGCCATTGGGTTTCTTTGGTCAAGTTGCCAAAGCTTGTCCGGATTTAGGTCCTTCGTATTTACGATGTGAAAAAATAGTTTTTCAAAAGCCTAACGAAGGAGAGGCTTTGAATTTTAAAGCCAAAAGTTTTTATAATGATATTGATTATGATCAATTTGAAATTGGTATTATACCTGAACAAAATCAGGGAATGCAATCAATTGAATTTACTATTAAGGAAGATACTGATAAATTAGTAACATATATACCAGCGAGTGTAAATAAATATCGAGAGGATAATCGTGATTGGATTTTTGCGAAAATTGCTGGTCTAGATCCAATTGCTACTAAAAATACAAATTGAATTTATGAATTAGATAAGTCAATGATTGCTAATTATGATATTTCTGGAAGATATTTGTGTTCGCCATTTAATGATTTTTGTTTTTTGAAATTAGAGAAATTAGTTGTTAATTTGAATTTGACATTGGACGAAAACAATAATGTTGTTTTTGATAATTTTCATTATACAAATACCACATTATTTAATGATCCAGAATTGAGATACAAAGAGGGTGATTGAATTTTATCAATATCTAATAATGGTGAGTGGCTAAAAACAATTAATATTGATGTTGTTGGACATATTGATAGAAATAAATATTTAAAAGCGATGGCGGAAGAATCGGCAATAGATAATTATCATACTGTTTTTGGAAAAATGTTTAAGAGTGATTATACAGTAGAAATTTCTGGCCAATTTAATTGTGGAAATTTATATGATATAATTAAAAGTGGAATTATAGAATGTATGGTTAAGCCAGATGAGTTTTATATGGATAGTACTTTTAAAGTTGGAATTACTAGCGAAACTTTACCAGGGTTTAGTGCTACAAGTGCTAACCAAGATTCTGGAAATAATCAATAAATAATATATATGAAAAATTTGTTTTTGATATTGTCGGT
>Ga0172379_10009420_pt1 | contig 12063 bp, 14 predicted proteins | sample GrowelOW334metaG_FD_119756 | JGI IMG/M metagenome (GOLD analysis project Ga0172379, IMG submission 119756) | Groundwater microbial communities from an aquifer near a municipal landfill in Southern Ontario, Canada - Groundwater well OW334 metaG | ecosystem: Environmental > Aquatic > Deep... | reverse complement strand
CGACATTAGGCCCCATCGCATGCATCAGCAGGAAGTTATGCGGGTTGCTCTCTAATCCCAGTTTGTTGACTACCCGAGCCGCCATCGGCACGGCGGAAACGCCGGCGGCGCCGATCAGCGGGTTGATCGGGGTGCTGCTGAATTTATTCATGATTTTCGCCATGATCACCCCGGCCGCCGTGCCGATGCTGAAGGCTATCGCGCCCAAGCCTAATATCCCCAGTGTTTTGACTTGCAAAAAGGCGTCGGCGCTGAGTTTTGAGCCTACCGCTAAGCCTAAGAAGATAGTGACGATATTGATCAGTTCGTTTTGTGCGGTCTGGCTCAAGCGTTCAACCACGCCGCAGGCGTTCATCAGGTTACCCAAAGCGAACATGCCGATTAAAGGCGCGGCTGACGGTAACAGCAAGGTGCAGATAACGAGCAGCATTAACGGGAAGACGATTTTTTCGGTTTTGCCCACGACGCGCAGCTGCTGCATTTCGATTTTACGTTCATCTTCGGTGGTCAAGGCGCGCATGATCGGCGGCTGTATCAGCGGCACTAAGGCCATGTAGGAGTATGCCGCGACGGCTATGGCCCCCAACAAGTCAGGCGCCAGTTTCGAAGCCACATAAATGGCGGTCGGGCCATCCGCACCGCCGATAATGCCGATGGCGGCGGCGTCCCTTAAGCTGAATTCCAATCCCGGTATGGCGTTCAGCGCCAGCGCTCCCAGCAGCGAGGCGAAAATGCCGAACTGTGCCGCAGCGCCCAGCAACAATGTTTTGGGGTTGGCCAGCATCGGCCCGAAATCGGTCATAGCGCCCACGCCCATAAATATCAGTAGCGGGAACAGGCCGGTTTTAATGCCGTAATACAGGTAGTACAAAATACCGCCTTCTTCGGCGATACCTGCAACCGGAATGTTGCTGAGTATCGCGCCAAAGCCTATCGGCAACAACAACAAGGGTTCAAAGCCTTTTTTGATAGCCAGAAACAGCAGCAAGAAGCCGACCAGCATCATAAAGGCCTGACCGGCAGTAAAGTTGTAGATGCCGGTGCTATGCCAGAGTGAAATGAGATTTTCCATGAGATGTCTCTTTAATTAATCATATAGAGCAACCGGATGGTCGCCCTTTTACTCTGTGGGTTTATTACTTTATAAGGAGATCAACACATCGCCACCGGCAACGGCGCTGCCTTCCTTGATATTGACCGCGCTGACGATGCCGGCTGTTTTGGAACGCACTTCGGTTTCCATTTTCATCGCTTCCATGATGACCACAACATCGCCTTCGGCAACGATGCTGCCCATGTCGACCAGGACTTTCAGAATATTACCGGCCATCGGAGATTCAACGACCGCACCGCTGCTGGCGATCAGCGCGGCATGGGTTGCGCTGGCGGCAGGCTGAATGGTCATGGCTGCGTTGTTGGCACCGACAATGACGCTGAAATTCCTGCCATCGACGTTGACAGTATAGGTTTCCGTCTGCGGTTGGGTGCTTGCGTTGTCGGCCTCGGCTGAGCTTGCTTGAGACGCATTGGCGGCAGCAAAGGCTTGCGCATCCGGTGCGGCTTCAAAGGCGGCCGGATTGCCCCGGTTAGCCAAAAACTTCCAGCCGACTTGCGCAAACAAGCCGTTGATCAACGCGTCTTCTTCGACGTTGGCGGCTAGGGTTACGCCTTCGGCCTGGGCTTTCTCCCTGACTTCGGCAATCAGCTTGTCCATTTCCGGTGCGATCAGATCAGCCGGACGACAGGTAATAGCCTGCGCACCGTCCAGTACTTTGTCTTGCAGGGCCTTGTTGACCGGCGCGGGCGTTGCGCCGTATTCGCCTTTTAAAACCCCGGCAGTTTCCTTGGTGATGTTCTTGTAGCGTTCGCCGTTCATTACGTTGATCACGGCCTGAGTGCCGACGATTTGCGATGTCGGCGTGACCAGCGGAATAAAGCCCAAGTCTTCGCGGACACGGGGAATTTCCAACATGACTTCGTCGAACTTGTCGGCTGCGCCCTGTTCTTTCAGCTGGCTTTCCATATTGGTCAGCATGCCGCCCGGCACTTGGGAAATCAGGATGCGGCTGTCGACGCCTTTCAGGCTGCCTTCGTATTGCGCATATTTTTTACGGATGTCCCGGAAATAAGTGGCGATGTGTTCCAGCTCGACCAAATCCAGGCCGGTATCTCGATCGGTGCCTTCCAGGCTGGCGACGATAGCCTCGGTGGGGCTGTGTCCGTAAGTCATGCTCAGCGATGAAATGGCGGTATCGACATTGTCCACGCCCGCTTCGACGGCCTTGAGGATGCTGGCCACACTCAAGCCGGTAGTTGCATGGCAATGCAAATGAATCGGAATTTTGGTGCTTTTTTTCAGGCGTTTGACTAGTTCAAAGGCATCGTAAGGTTTCAGCAACCCGGCCATGTCTTTGATGCAAATCGAATGCGCGCCCATGTCTTCAATCTGCTTACCCAGATCCACCCATAAATCCATGGTGTGCACGGGGCTGGTGGTGTAGGAGATGGTGCCTTGCGCATGGGCGTCGGTGCGGAGCACGGCTTTGACCGCATGCTCAATATTGCGCATGTCATTCATCGCATCAAAAATGCGGAACACGTCGATACCGTTGATCACGCAACGCTCGACGAATTTGTCCACCACATCATCGGCATAATGCCGGTAGCCTAAGATATTCTGGCCGCGAAACAGCATTTGCTGCGGCGTGTTGGGCATCGCGGCTTTCAGCAGGCGCAGTCTTTCCCAGGGGTCTTCGCCCAGATAACGGATACAGGCATCAAAGGTCGCGCCGCCCCAAGACTCGATAGACCAGTAACCGATCTGGTCGAGCTTTTCGCAAATCGGCAGCATGTCTTCGATGCGCAACCGGGTTGCCAAAATGGATTGATGGGCATCACGCAGAACGACTTCGGTGATACCTAAGGGCTGCTTTTTAACAGTGGACATGCTTGTTGTTTCTCCTGAAACCTGAATAAATTTTTAATTATGCTTTTTGCGATACATATGCACGGCGGCCGTTATCGCCGCAACCACGCTTTTGTCGATGTCGGTGGTAATGCCGGGCACCGATTTTGACATCGGAACTTCCGGAAAAAAGCGCAGCACCAAGGCTGACATGATGTTGATAGCGACGACCAGCATGGTCAAAAATAGGAACACGATGCCCATCCCGGCAAACATTAATTCGATTCCGCTAGTCATTTGTTCTGTCATGGCTGATCACGTATTTAAAATTTTTAACTATTGCATTGTATCATAGGCAAAATTCATAACTAATCGATGTTTTTTCAGAGAGCCGGTCTTTTGGCTATGCGGCCTTGAACGCGTACAATATTCGGCATTATAAAGGTTTGTTTTAGGTGTAAAAATATGACAGATACAAAACATGACAACAATGAGCAGTGGCAAGACAAATTAACGCCCGAGCAGTTTAATATTTGCCGACTGAAGGCCACCGAGCCGCCGTTTACCGGCAAATACGCCGATTGCAAAAAGGACGGCGTTTATCATTGTATTTGCTGCGGCAATGCGTTGTTCGATTCTTCGACCAAATATGATTCAGGCTCCGGCTGGCCGAGTTTCTGGGATGTGCTGTCCGAAAACAGCGTCGCTGAGCATGTCGATGTCAGTCACGGCATGCGTCGGGTTGAAGTGACCTGCAAATCCTGCGATGCGCATTTGGGCCATGTCTTTGAGGACGGCCCGCAACCGACAGGCTTGCGCTACTGCATTAATTCCGCAGCATTGGACTTGAAGGAAAGAGCATGAGTGCGAGGCTGCAGGTTCAAAACTTACTCGATTTTATCGACGCCAGCCCCAGTCCCTGGCATGTCGTAAGCACCATAGAAGCCCAGCTTGCGGTGCAAACACCGGCTTGGCAGCGTCTTGACGAAACCGCCAAGTGGACATTGCAGCCGGGTGGGCGTTATTACGTGGTGCGCGACGATTCGTCCATTATCCTGTTTGTACAGGGGCAAAAGCCGCTGGCTGAGACCGGGTTTAAAATTATCGGCGCACATACCGATTCCCCCGGCTTGAGAATCAAGCCGAATGCCGCCAGTAGCGCGGACGGCTTGGTAAGGCTGGGCGTCGAGGTTTACGGCGGGCCTATATTGGCGACCTTTGCCGACAGGGATTTGAGCCTTGCCGGACGGATCGCTTATAAAAATGATCAGGGCGAGATCGCCAGCATGTTGGTCAAATTCGACCAACCGTTGCTGCGCTTGCCTAATCTGGCTATTCATATGAACAGGACGGTTAATGAAGAAGGCCTGAAGCTGCAAAAGCAGACCGAGTTGCCGTTGATCTTGTCGGCAGCGATCGAAGAACAGTTGCCGCCCGACTATTTTTCTGCGTTGCTGCAACAGCAAACCGGCATCGCCGCTACGCGAATCATGTCCTGGGATTTGGCCGTGTACGACACGCAAAAAGGCGTCTTCTGGGGGAAAGAAAGTGAGTTTTATGCGGATAGCCAACTGGATAACTTGGCTTCCTGTCATGCCGCATTGCAGGCGCTGCTGGATAACGCCGCTATACAATCGGATGTCACGCGGGTGTGTGCGTTGTTCGATCATGAAGAAATCGGCAGTCAAAGCAACAAAGGCGCAGACGGCAGTTTCCTGCCCGATGTGCTTGGCCGCATCGCTACGGCGAGCGCAACCGGCAGCGAGGATTATGCCAGAGCGCTGGCGAAAAGCTTCATGGTCAGCGCGGACATGGCGCATGCCTATCACCCCAATTTCCCCAATGCCTACGATCCCGGCCATAAAGTCACCGTCAACAAAGGCCCGGTGATTAAAGTCAACGCCAATCATAACTACAGCTCGGAAAGCGTCTCGGCGGCGATGTTCGCCGACTGGTGCGAACAGGCCGGAGTGCCGTACCAGAAATATTCGCACCGCTGCGATATGCCCTGCGGCAGCACGATCGGGCCGATCACCTCAGCAAAGCTGGGCATACGCTCAATTGATGTCGGCAGCCCGATGTGGGCGATGCACAGCATCCGGGAAAGCGCGGGGGTACTGGATCATGACTACATGATCAGAGTGATGAAACAGTTTTTTGCTGCAAGTTAATTTATTTATACGCAAGCTCGTCATACTCGCCGGGAGCGGGTATCCAGTGCCATGGAGCCTGGATTCCGGCAATCCATGCCGGAATGACGATCTTGAATTGTATGATCTTAAATCTGACAAAGTAAATTGATGACGCCCAACCTGGTCCCCTTTGACGGCGAGCTTTATTTAATCAAACAGTTTTACCGGCAGCCGGAATCCGATCTGCTGTTTGCACAGCTCAAAGCCGATCTGGTCTGGCAGGAAGAATCCATTTTTATCTATGGGCGGTGGGTTAAAGTGCCCCGCCTGATGTGCTGGTACGGCGACCCCGATGCCTGGTATCGTTATTCGGGCGTTAATCACCAGCCGATGCCTTGGACTGCGACGTTACAGGCAATCAGGGAAAAAGTCGAGCGGCAATGCCAATGCGCCTTTAACAGCGTATTGGCCAATTTGTACCGTGACGGCAACGATTCCATGGGCTGCCATGCCGATGATGAAAAAGAGCTGGGGCCAAATCCCGTGATTGCGTCTGTGAGCTTGGGCGATGAGCGGTTATTCAGGCTGCATCATAAAAAAAGCAAAGACAAACTGGATATCGTTTTAGGTCATGGCGATTTGCTGGTGATGGCCGGAACCATGCAGCACCACTGGATGCATGCGGTGCCGAAAACGAAAAAATTGAAAACACCGCGGATCAATTTGACGTTTCGGGAGATTAAGGTGGACTGATTCATCTCGTACCCGTCTATTTGGCGGTTTTTGCATGATTACTGATACTTTGTTAGTATTCATGGCAGACAAAGGAGCAAATATGAACGAAATTTTCTTTATTGTAGAAGACGCCCCGGAAGGCGGCTATACGGCCAAGGCGCTCGGCGAATCGATTTACACTGATGCGGACAATCTTGAAGAACTTCACGCCAATGTCCAGAATGCAGTTCGCTGCCATTTCGATGAAGACAAAAAGCCAAAGATGATTCGCCTGCATTTCGTTCACGAAGAAGTTATCGCAGTTTGAAACTCCCCCGCGACATCGACGGAATCGAGCTTGCAAAAGCGCTTGCCGAACTCGGATATCATATCACCCGTCAGGCCGGTAGCCACATACGCCTGACAACCTTTGAAAACGGCGAACATCACATAACCATCCCCGCCCATAATCCTCTGAAAATCGGTACATTGGCAGCGATCTTCAGCGACATCGAATCGCACTTCAAGTTTACGCGAGATGAGCTGTTGAAACGCCTTTTTCATTGATTCCTTTTGACCCGAGTACGCCGGTAAAAGAGCCGCACCCAAAACCACAGCTCACAAGCCCCGCCTGCGATGAAAGCAATATCACCAAAACCCGATAATCCGAAACCATAGAGTGTAAATGCGGCAAGCAAGATTGCGACAGTGATAAGGTGATATTTCATCCGTACTCCTAAAGATACTTGGTTTGTGGTTCAGGTGTGGTTATTCTGTTCAGCAAGCAATGACTGAGAAGCGCCGTCTCCGATAGCTACGTTGGGGAAACTGAACGGATCAACGCCTTCAATACAAGCCACGTTGAAGCCAAACTCGCCGGGGTTGCTTCGGCGTTGATGGTGCGTGTAGATGCCGCAAACTTTACAGAAATAATGCTTTGCGGTCATTGTGTTCCATTGGTAGAGAGTGAGCATGTCGGCGCCCTTGGTGACCCGCAGTCGGCTGATGGGAGCGCTGGCGATGATGGCGCCTTTGCGCCGACACAGCGAACAGTTGCACCGGCGAATATTCTCCAATCCGTTTTCAAGATCGACTTCAAACTCAACTGCGCCGCAATGGCAACTGCCTTTTTTCGTTTCCATGAGTTGCTCCTTAGAGAAATGATAGGTTGGACAGCAAGTCAGAAACCATACTCGCGCTCGACATGACAGACCCGGACACGAAACTTCCTGTACCAGTCCTTCGCCCGGCTCTGAGCTTGGCAATGAGCAATGTTTTCCTTCCAAGCGGTTATCGCTTCCCGGCTTTCCCAATACGAAACGGAGATTCCGATCTCCTGCCTCGCACTCTCGAAGCCGAGAAAGCCGGGTTGCGTTGAGGCAAGCTCCAATATTTGTTTTGCCGTTTCAGCATAGCCGTTGTCACCGTCAGTGCGGACGGACGTGAAGATGACGGCAAAGTACGGCGGTTGTGGTGTTTGCGCGGGTGAAACCATTTATGCTCCTTTTGTTATCCCATTTGAGTTCAGGGTTGGATGTTTGTCGGCGACAACGCGAACCATGCCTGCGAGTCCCGGCTCGATACGAACCGTGAACCCTCTGGCTTGAAGCATCGTGGATACCCACTCCGGCGACAGCCTGAGTTTCCGGTAGCCGCTGACTCGTAGTTGCCAGGTAGAATCGTTTCGCTCGTGAAGCACATCGTGAACGGTAACGTAGTCTGTGGAGTATTCAAGAAAGCAGGTCAGGATGCGATCATTGTCACTCCTTACGGGGATAAAACGACCCTCCCCAACGAGAGGGGATGTGTAGTCTCGAAAGGTGGTAATGAACGTGCCGCCAGAATCCAGCGACTCTGCAACAAGAGAGAACAGTCGTTCGACGGACTGCGGCTCTGATAAATGAGTCAATGTGTCGCCCATGCACAGGATGAGGTTTGCTTTCGTGTTCAGGTGCTTTTGAAAGGCCAGCAGATCATCCTCCACCGTCCGAACGGGCAGCGTCTCGGCATGATCCCGTAGCCCCTCAAGCAATAGTGATGAGGTGTCGATGGCGAGTACCGAATAGCCGCGGCGAGCCAGCGGAATGGCGTGCATGCCGAAGCCTGCTCCGAGATCAACAGCGGTTAATCCGTTCGACGGATTCGGGCAAATGGCGTCGACCTCACTTTCGCCGCGAGATATGGCGGCATCAAAGCCGCCTGCCATCCATAGGTAAACAGGAGCAAGGTGATTTTTGTAGTGTTCTGAAACGGTAGTCATTAGGGTGAGTTCCAAGTGTCTAACATCTGAGGTTACTTTCGCGCTTTCGCTGCGGCTCTAAGCCGGAGTGCGACTTTATCACCCTTTTTGGAAGGATGTCGAAGTGCATGGCGAATGAGCCATTTTACCTCGTTTGACGATTCGATAAGCCAACGCTCGCAAATTTCAAATACCATTTCAGGATGGTCTTTCGCAATATCGCCAAGATGGTTCGCAACACTGCGGCGCACATAAAGATTTTGATCGTCTTTTAGAGCTTCGAGTATTGGGAGTACAGGAGCCGGATTCGAGATGAATGCAGGAATTCGGACTGCCCAAGGCAGTCTGGGGCGAGAGCCTTCCGAACAAAGCCGCCGGACATGCGGGTCTGGGTCAGAAGTCCATTCAAGCAATCGCGACAACGTCCGTTCTTGTTCTCGGATCAAGAATTGCCGCATGGAAAACTCCGCACTGAATCGTTTGGTGAGTTGGTATTGTGCCTCCATAGAAACATCGAATGGATCTTCCCCATCGTTTTCTTCTGGCTCCAGGCCGTATTCTGCGACAAAACAAACATGCGGAAGATAAAAAAACACGGCCAATCCGAGCTCATCCGTGCGAGTCAATGGCGGGGTCAAAGACGCCAAAAGTATTTCTATGGCTGTCGCGTATTTGCCGGGTAAATATTGGCGAAGCGTTCGCGCCAGTTTTTGACCGCGATCCAGAATACCAAGCGGCTCCAAGCTGTCCAACGCAGCCCCGCTAAACGCCACTGCATCAAACTGCGGATGCACAAGCGAGATATTATGCGCCAGGCACTCCACTGCCTCTGACCCAAGCAGGTGTTTCAGCGGTGTTCCCTTTTGGATGGAGTTCGGGGCAGCGGGAATGCGCGGAATGCTATTTGATTCAATACTCATTTATTCAGTTTAGAAAAATCTATGTAACAATCAACTCCGTGTGTTCCGTCTATGACGGTTTGCTAGCGCGAAACCGTCTTACGGGTTCAAGATCGACCTCAAACTCAACTGCGCCGCAATGGCAACTGCCTTTTTAGTTTCCATGATTGTCTCGTTCTAGAAGTGGGAATGTGGGTACTGCATAGCGTTGAAGTTGGGTATTGCCGTATGCGGGTGTGCTCAGCTCAGACGGAACAGGACTCTTCGATCATTCTTACGACCTGCTCGAATTGATGCATATACCAGTCACCGTCACCTTTTTCGTTTCTGCGATGTTCTATGAGCGGCATTAAGCATTTCCATTCGAGTGCAAGATTTTGATTGATGGTTGGAAGGAGGTTCTTGCGCAGGTCATCCGACAATGAAAGGATCATCCAGCAAAGATTGTTCGTACGGGCCATGAATTCCCTGATCGTGTCGATGTCGCTGCTGGTGAGCAACATGCGAAGTCGCACTTCCGGGTCCGTGTGGTTCTTCAATAATTCAAGCAGCTTTCCACGGATTATCCGAATTGTCGGACAATTCCGATACGTTTGGATGTCGCTGTTCGCCTGCAAAAGTACCTGGGTTGCTCTGGTATGTTCCGCCACGCGAATCTGATTCCACGCAAACCGGGCGGCAACTATCGCGATTATCGTTAGCGCGACATTTGCGATAGCCGAAACTGCGTTCCAAAATATTCCCCAGTCAATTACACACATTCGTCGATCTCCTTCCTCGCAGTGCGCGCCAATAGGCTAACGGTTGGTTGGTAAGGGGTATGCCGCTTACTGAGCTTAAGCGAAGCCGCCGAACCTTGATAAAAACAAAACTTCAAAACCGCCAACGGGCGGTGCGTCCCTTTGACCGATTTGTTAGATCACTTTTATTCTGTGTAATTAACCATGTATAAAGCGTACTTACATGGATTTTCTTCAGTTCGCTTGGCTTCTTCTGTAACGCCAATTTCAAACCCTTTAAAAACTTTAATTCTATAAGCAAACACTAAAAAGTCTTCACAAAAAATTACTAAATCACTAAACAACATATCTGCCAGTTCATGAAAAGCCATGCCAGATTTATCCCTTGGTGGATGGTGAACTAATTTTCCTGATTCATCAGGAATACTTAGAAAACCTGTGGATTCTATGGTTTTACAATGAGCTACTGTATCTCTATATGGGCTCACCCATTGCTGCATCCAAGGTATTGAAACTTCTATCATCCTTATCAGCCAGTCTGCCCTATCAAGGGCTGTTTTATTTAAATTATTCTTTAATGATTTAAGTACTTTATTCCCGCTATCACCATATGTTTGTAATTTGATATTGCCGATTGGTGATAATATTTTGACTAATATATCAAGAGTGGCTTTTCCCTGTAGCAAAAAAGCTTCAAATTCCTTTTCTGCGCCTGTAGAACGATCTGCGTTACCTTCCTTCAATTCTTTGCGCACTGTTAGTTGTTCTGCAACGATCCTATGTAAGTTTTTTCGGTGGTAGTTCACAGTTTCAAGCTTTTTCATAACTTCAAGAACAACGCCTAAAAGCTCATCCATGCTTCTCTCATCAATTTGAATAGCAATTTTTAACTCACAAATTTGCATCCAGAATCTATTTGAGAGCTCAGGATCTGATGTTATTCTGCTTACAATGAACTCTGACGTCATAATGATGATTTAACTAATATTAGACATCTTAATAGACACAAAACATTGCATCATTTGTTTATCTAATAACTTACAAAAATTAAAAATCATTGTTGGTTTATTCTGTTGTGTAAATTTAGCAATTAGCCTAGATGAAGATTGCGGAATCTAGGACTCATCATTTCTTACCCTCTTATAGCCTTAAAACCAATATCAGTACGGTAATAGACATTATCCCAGTGGATAGCGTTGGTTAGCGTATAGGCTTTACTTTGAGCTTCCTTAATATCATGACCCAAAGCGCAAGCGCACAACACCCGTCCGCCCGCCGTGACCAGCGCGTCGCCGACTTGCTGGGTGGCGGCATGAAACACTTTGCGGTCTTCGTGCTCCTCGTCAGGCAAGCCGGAAATGACTGCGCCTTTTTGATAGGTATCGGGATAACCGCCCGCCGCCAGAACCACGCCCAATGCGGCGCGCTCGTCCCAGTCGCTGGTGGTTTTGTCGAGATTGCCGGCCAGCGCGGCCTCGCAAAGTTCCACCAGATCGCTTTTCAAACGCATCATGATCGGCTGGGTTTCAGGGTCGCCGAAGCGGCAGTTGTATTCCAGCACTTTAATGGTGCCATCGGTCGAAATCATCAAGCCTGCATAGAGAAAGCCGGTGTAAGGCAGTCCGTCTTCGGCCATGCCTTTCAAGGTCGGTTCGATGACTTCGCGCATAACGCGCTGGTGAATTTCAGGGGTGACGACCGGGGCAGGGGAGTAGGCGCCCATGCCGCCGGTGTTGGGGCCTTTGTCGCCATTGTCGCGGGCTTTGTGATCCTGGGAGGTCGCCATAGGCAGGGCGTGTTTGCCGTCGGCAATGACGATAAAGCTGGCTTCCTCGCCGGTCAGGAATTCCTCGACGACGACGCGGTTGCCCGCTTCGCCGAACACGTTGCCGGACAACATGTCCTCGACGGCGGCTATCGCTTCCTGTTCGGACTGGGCGACGATAACGCCTTTGCCTGCCGCCAAGCCGTCGGCCTTGACCACGATGGGCGCGCCTTGCTGCTTTATATAAGTTATGGCTTGCTGCTTGTCGGTAAAGGACTGGTATTTCGCCGTCGGGATGTTGTGGCGGATCATGAAGTCCTTGCAGAAAGTCTTGGAGCCTTCCAGTTGCGCGGCTTTCGCGGTCGGGCCAAAACACTTGAGTCCCGCTTGCTGGAAACGGTCAACGATGCCTAAAACCAAAGGCACTTCGGGGCCGATGATGGTCAGGCCGATGGCTTCTTTTTGGGCGAATGCCAGCAGTGCGGAAATATCGTCGACAGCGATGGCGATATTTTCAACAGCAGGCTCAAGCGCTGTGCCCGCATTGCCGGGAGCGACAAAAACTTTTTCGACTTTGGCGGATTGTTTGGCTTTCCAGGCGAGGGCGTGTTCACGGCCGCCGCTGCCGACGATGAGGATTTTCATGGTGATTCCCGTTTCTTGGTTATT
>Ga0172379_10009419_pt1 | contig 12063 bp, 7 predicted proteins | sample GrowelOW334metaG_FD_119756 | JGI IMG/M metagenome (GOLD analysis project Ga0172379, IMG submission 119756) | Groundwater microbial communities from an aquifer near a municipal landfill in Southern Ontario, Canada - Groundwater well OW334 metaG | ecosystem: Environmental > Aquatic > Deep... | reverse complement strand
TTGATTGTATAGTTGAGGATACGGGGGTTAGTGGACTATTAAAAGATACAAAGGAAGATGTTAATGCAATACAAAACGTTTGGAAAGAGCATTTTTCGAATGAAAAATTTAAACAATTTGAAAATAAAGAATTGTTTATTTTATTGTTAATGCCCTCCTTTGATGGTGCGATGAAAAAAGGATGGATTGAACCTGATAAATCATACCCTAATGGAGAATACCAAAGTGATTTCAAAGAGCAAGCTTTAGTATATGAAGGATTCTTAAGAGCAACAAATAACACGGATCTTAATATTACGGGGATAATTTCCTATGGGTATTGGTGGCATAGCACTTTACATAATCCCATAAGTCATGGAAATTCATTGGGCCAGTCGATAAGAAACAAAGATGCGGAGCAAGTGTTCTATAATTGGGCACAAGCATTTAATTAATCAAAACGAATTATTTGAATGAACTTATAGGGATTAATTCTATTTCTTGTGGGCCAAGTTCCTTCCTTTTGCCCCCATTCACAAGCTTTTTAAAGGTTATTAAACTCAAGTTTGTTAGAAACTGCTTTTATTTTACTAGCCTTTAATTTTTATAAATAAGAGTTAAAAGAAACAAGAAAGGATGTTGGTGTTTATGAATCATTATAGAGAAATAGAAGGACTTCCAATTAGTATGATTAGTGAACGAACAAAATTTACTTCAACTAATACTCCTGTTAATCCTAATCAAGAATTCAAACACAAAAAAACTGGGACTACTACTGTTGGAGTAGTAGGAAATGGATTTGTTTTACTTGCAGCTGACCAACAAGCAACAATGGGAAACGTTGTGGCCGATGAAGATGCACAAAAAATCTATGCGATTACTGACTATGTTGCATTAACTATTTCAGGCGGAGTAGGGGACGCATTAGCAATTATTAGATTCTTAAAAGCACAAGCAGCTTTATACGAAGTTGAAAGAGGAGTAAAAATTACTCCAAAAGCAGTAGCTTCACTTTTATCAAACGTGTTAAACGGAAACAGATATTACCCATTTATGTTCATGCCATTAATTGGCGGAGTAAATAACAAAGCAGAACTATATGAAATAGATCCTGTTGGAAGTATAGCGGATAAGAAAAGATACGGTGTTACTGGTTCAGGAAGCGATTTTGCAATTTCAATACTTGATGCTGACTTTAAAGAAGCAATGAACGAAGACGAAGCACTTTTACTAGCAGTAAGAGCAGTAATGGCTTCAAAAAATAGAGATATTTACACTGGTGGAAAAACAATTTCAGCAGTAATAATTGACAGTCAAGGATACAGACAACTTGATGCAAAAGATGTAGAAAAAACAATATCTAAAGTAAAAATAAATTTTGCAAAACCGCAAAAAATGTAATTTTGCAAAGTATTTTTCTTTAATTATCCAAAATTGTTTTGAAAATAAAGTCATTGACTACAGACTTAACTCACATTAAAAAAATTGATTAATTATGGTACAGAAAATACAAATACTTGACGAAATAAACGAGATAGCTAAAAGAATAATTCCAAGCGTCTGCCAAGTAACAAAAATAGAAATGGAAGGGCCGGAAGTAGTTATCTACACAAGAAACCCTGCCGCGTTCTTTGGAACAGAAAACCTTGTTTCTAAAATTGCTTTCGAACTAAAGAAAAGAGTAAATATTCGAACCGACAAATCACTTTTATCAAATCCTGAACAAGCTAAAAAACAAATTTTGGAAATGATCCCAAAAGAAGCAGATGTAAGGGATATTTATTTTGAAGAACCATTTTGTGAAGTGGTAATTGAAGCAGTAAAAAAAGGACTTGTTATTGGAAAAGGCGGAGAATTATCCAAGCGAATAATACTTGAAACAGGATGGACTCCAAGAATCTTGAGAGCTCCAATAGAAAAATCAGAAATATTAAATGGAATTAGAAAACACTTATACAAATACGCGGACGAAAGAAAAAAATTCTTATTAAAAACTGCAGAAGAAATTTACGCTGAAAAAGTTGAAACAAAAAGACAATGGATTAGACTAACTGCTTTAGGCGGATTTAGAGAAGTTGGAAGAAGCTGCATGTTAATTGAAACACAAAGCACAAAAGTAATAATGGATGTTGGATTAAACCATAGTTTTGATGATCCGTACCCATACATTGATGCACTTGGTTATCCACTAAGCGAAATTGATGCAATAATCATTTCACACGCGCACACTGATCACGCAGGTTTACTGCCATACATGTTTCGAATGGGATTTGATGGACCAGTTTATTGTACTGAACCAACAAGAGACCTAATGACTTTACTTCAATTTGATTACATTGATGTAACACTTGCAAATGATAAAAATGCACCCTACACTCAAGAGGATGTAAAAAATACTCTGATGCACACAATCACAAGAGAATACAGAGAAGTAACTGATATTGCTCCTGATATGAGATTAACTTTACACAATGCAGCACACATTTTAGGATCTGCTTCAGTTCACTTAAACATAGGAGAAGGAATGCACAATTTAGTTTACTCCGGAGATATAAAATACGGTCCGACAAGATTATTTGATAATATTGATATTAAATACCCAAGAATTGAAACTTTAATTATTGAAAGTACTTACGGATCAAAAGATGCAATCCAAATGTCAAAACAAGATGCTGAACAAAAACTCTTAGAAATTATTCAAGAAACAACTCAATTTGGCGGAAATGTATTAATCCCTGTATTTGGAGTTGGAAGAGGACAAGAACTTTGCATGGTAATTGAAAGCTTTTACAAACAAGGATTACTAAACGAAAAAAATAATATTTACGTTGATGGAATGGTACGTCAAGCGAGTGCAATACACACTGCTTACCCTGAATACTTGCGACAGTCACTTGAAAAAAGAATTTTAACAAATGACTCTCCATTTGATTCTCCATTATTTAAAGAAGCAAAAAAAGATGATAGAGAAAAAATTTGTAACGGAAGCGGGGCTGTAATTGTTACTACTAGTGGAATGATGAACGGCGGACCAGTAATGGATTATTTTTATAAACTTGCAGAAAACCCTGCTAATACTTTAGTATTCGTTGGATACTTAGCTGAAGGAACATTTGGAAGAAAAATACAACAAGGACTTAAAACTTTCCCAATTTCTGATAATGGAAAAACAAAGAAAATAGAAGTTAAAATGAGAATAGAAACAATTGATGGATTCTCAGGACACGCGGACTTTAATCAATTAACTTCCTACGTTGCATCACTAAAACCAAAACCAAAAAAAGTTTTAGTAGACCACGGTGACCCAATGAGAGCGGTAGAATTCTCCAAATACACTGCGGCTAAATTCGGAATAAGCGCTTCTGCTATTAGAAACTTAGAAGCTGTAAGGCTACGATAGTAATTTTTGGTTAAATCTTCCTTATAAAATTTCTTACAAGTTTCTGTTTTATCCAAATTCTTATATACTGGTTTAGGGCTTGGCTTAATGTGGCCGAAAGAGTTGTTTCTCCCAAAAATTCTGCGCAAGTCTTCCAAAGGAGACAAACATTCGGGGGAGCACAGACCCGCTTGCATGGACAAGGCCTGCTCTGTGCGTCAGGCCAGGGTACTATTGAGTATTTGGTTATTCTTGCTATTGTTATTGTTATTTCTCTTGTTGTTGTTGGACTTGTAATGCAACAAATGAGTTCTAGTTCTAATGTTTCCTCTACTGCATCTGAAATTAAATTGAAAACCGGTGTGGACGGCATTAGTATTGTTGAGAGTGTTGCTGGTTTGGATCAAAATGGGTTGCTTGTGTTGAAGAACATGGGTTCTGAGACAATTACAATAAATAAGATTAGTGTTGGTGGTGTTGATCATAATTTTTCTGATTCTGTTGTGATGGGTTCTCAGTTGGGTTTTAAGTTGAGTGATATTGTTGTTTGTGATGGGACAAAAAAGGTTTATTCTGTGAAAATTTATTTTACTAGTTCAAGCGGTTTAGGTAAGAGTGCGGATTTTGAGAATATTACAATTGATTGTACTAATATTGTAATTCCTTCGGGAAATTTTGTTGAAGAAACAAATTCTGGCGGAGGAGTTGTTGTTCCTCCTGTTGGTCATTCGTGTGGAGAAATTGAAACGCCTGTTGGATATACTGAAATTTCAAGTTGTCCTGTTTCATTGAATTCTGGGGAAAATTATATTTTGACAACAAATTTAATTTGTTCTTTAACAATTGCTGCGAATGATGTTAACCTTAATGGAAATTATTGTAGAATAACTGGAAATATTAGTGCTAGTGGTTCGGGTGACGGAGCAAATGCATACACGGATTTAAATTTGAATAATATTATTGTTGTTGGAAATGTTTTTGCACTTGGTCAAAATGCTAATTATGATGCGGGGGATGGAGGCAATATTTATTTTATTGATTCAAATGTTACTGGGACTGTAAATACTTATGGGGGAAATGGAGATTTAGCTAACGAATACAATGGTTCTGGAGGTAATGGAGGATTAGTTTTTCTCCAAAATTCGATTGTAGGTAATGTAAATACTTATGGTGGAAATTATGAACTTTCTTGGGGGCCGGGAGTTGGAGGAGATGTTATTGCTTCATTCAGCACTTTAGGTTCAATTGATACTCATGGAGGTACGGCTGTTACCTATTCGGGTGGTGGAGATGGGGGGAATGGAGGGAGAGTAATTCTTACGGATTCTAACTCTGGCTCAATATACTCTAATGGAGGAGATGGGTTTTCTTTGAGTGGCACACATTCAGGTAATGGGGGAAGGGTTTCTCTTTTGCGTTCAAATGTTGGTTCAATTTCTTCAAGTGGAGGAGGACAAGGGGATGTGTGGGATTACGCAGGGGCAGGTGCACAAGTTGATTTGAATGATTCTACAGCCGATGCAATTACCTCAAATGGAGGAACTGGGTTTTATTCTAATGGAACTGGGGGCACTATTACTCTAAGAAACAGTAGTGCAACAACAATAAGTTCAAATGGTTACAATTCTACCGCTCACACTTATGCGACTTCGGGTAATGGGGGAATAATAAGTTTAACTGATTCCACAGCAAATAATATAACTGCCGATGGCAGTCCATTTGATCCTGGTTTGGGTGTCAATTGGATGAGACCTGTTAGTTCTCTTGGGGTTGGGGGAACAGTAAATATTGTTAATTCAATTGTTGAAAATATTTCAGCCAAAGGGGGTTATGATTTAGCCTATACAGATTATTATTTATCAGCAGGAAATGGGGGAAATATATCATTAACAGGTGCATTAACAGAAACTGGGGATTGTAATGTGCCTGGTGGTAGCGCATATAGTGGGATTGGAGGAAATGGAGGAAATATTTTGCTAGTTTCTCAATGTCCTAATATTTCTAATATTGGCGCATTTGATTGTTCTTTAGGTACGGGTAGTGAAGGAAATGGTGTTGATGGGACCTGTCCGCATTCATGTTCTTGAGGCTGTAAGACTAAGGTAAAAGAAAAAATTCTTTTTTTAATCTTGATTTCTTTAGTAAATACCCCTACTTTTTCATCAGTTCAAAAATTTTTCTTGTGGTGTTAATGTTTCGAACAGTCATTTCTTTGTATTCTTCTCGTGAAGAAAGTTTCAGCATATTTGATTTAGTTATTGTATCATTTTTTGCTGACCAAAACAATACTCCTTTGTGATAGGAATTAATTTCAATATCCGGTTTGGTTTCAAGTTTTGTTAAAATGTCTTTTGAATCAATCTTGTCGCTTAAAAATATGATGTTATGTTTCCATTCTGAGTTGTCAAAAATTTTTGGGAAATGTAAAATAACATTTTCAATATCCTTTTGTGATCGTACTAAAATTTTTGCATTATACTTAAAAGTATTTGAAAGTGTGCTCTCGATCTTTTTTTCTATTTTAGTTTTATTTAATATATTTGACTGAAAAATAACATTGCCACTTTGGATGTATGTTTCAACAGATTGAAAATTCATTTTTTTAAACTCTTCTCGCAGATTATCCATTTTGATTAAATTGTTTCCTCCGACATTTATGCCGCGTAGAAATGCAACATATTTAGTCATGATTTTCAAGTTTAGTCAACTCCCTAATAATGAATTAGTTTATTTTATTCTTCTTCTTTCTTTACAGGTTTTGCTTTTTGAAGTCTTGGAATTAACATAGTCGAAACCCAATTCTTCCATTGACCTAATAGTTGTTCGTAATTTACTTTTCCTTCCTCTTCAATCATTTCTTCTTTCATTAAAAGTAATTTGTTTGTTGCTGAAGAAGTATTCTCGGCTTCAATGAGTGAAGGAAGTGAAAGAGCATTTTTTTGTTCAACTAAAAACAATTTTGCGTTTCCGCGTAATCTAATTTCAGCCCAAATATCACTAACACTTAAACCGCTAGTTTTCTGAATCTTTTGGAACAAATCACTTTCTTTGAGATTATCTTCCATTAATTCTAAAGTGTCCTTTGCAGCATCATATTTCATTAAGTCAAGTAATCCTCCTTCGTTTGAAGGATCAATATTCCAGTGTTTCTTAACTTCAGTAATCTCAACAACTCTTCTAACTCTCTTTAAACTTCCCTTAAATCTAATGGGTCTTGCAACAACAACAAGATCAGTTGCCTTAAATGAAGTAGTTGGAACACCTAAATCGTTTACAACTCTATCCCAAACAGAGTAAGCACTATCTGCGTGAATTGTTCCCATTACAACATTGCCTGCGGCACCAACACGCATTGCTTCGTATAAAACTTTTGCTTCTTTACTTCTTACTTCTCCTAAAATTAAAGCAGAATCACCAAGTCTAAGCGCAGTACGTAAAGCTTCTGCAGGATCAACTTCCGAATCAGTTTTTGAAACACTAATTGGAGAACGAGTTTTTAATCTTTGAATATTAAAACCAATTTCACGCATGTATGGTACGGGAAGTTCTAGTGTATCTTCCTGAACAATAATTCTAGAGTTTTGTGGAATCTCAAGCATTACCGCTTGAAGTAAAGAAGTTTTTCCACTTCCTCTTGAACCGGCAATTAATGTTGTTGTTTGCATATCAATAAAGAAACTTAATAGCCCTGCAGCAAGTGGATTCACATAATTATTATCAATGAATTGTTCAAGAGTCCAAGGAGTCATTTTGTGTAATCTAAAAGCAAAACCATATGATGAGGGAGTAAGCGGAGGACCAATTACTGCAACACGAGTTTCAAGATCAGACAAATCAAAATCAAGAACCGGATGAGCTTCATCAAAAGGTCTTGCACTCATCGCTCTTAATTTTGAAATTAAAGAGTTAGCTTCGTTTTCTGTAAAAGTAATATTTGTTTGGCATTGTCCATAATCCGCGTGAACAACATAAATCGGTCTTGAACCAATTGGTGAATCTAAATAAATATCAGTAATTTTTCTATCATTGAGTAATATTTCTAAAATTCCATATCCTACAGTATAACGCGCAACTACTCTTGATAGTGAATCCATGTCCTCTGGAGATAATTGAATATGACTAAATGCTGCAACTTCTTTTATTGTTGAAGCGTACAATCTCTCGAAATATTTTCTTGAAGTAGCAACAGTTGAAAGAGAAGTTTTTCCCGGTTTATAGGATGCAACAATTTCTCTAGTTTTACTTAAAACAAAATATTGGTCGGGTGCTAAAGAATATTCCGGAGGATTAACATAATACAACTTTTCTACTTTTCCACTATCCGCCAAAATTTGAACAGAGGATTCTTTAACTGCATATTCATCAACGAGTTCGTAATTTTCCATTCCTGAAAAAGAAAGCTTTGAACCGATGAAACTTGGTTTAATATCTGCCTCAAAAAGAGATTTGTAAATTTGAGTAGTCTCAGGCATTTCGCGTAATTCAGTAAGAATTTTTTTTGCTCTAATGACTAATAAAGTTGCATCAAACTGATTTCTTAACTCAAGAAGAGTCGCAATATATGGTTCAGTGCATTGTGCGTATTGCGGATTTCCTTGCTTTACTTTCTCTTCCTCTTTTCTATACTCTTGCAATAAAGTCAAGTATGCCAAAAGAGGATCATAACTAATCAAATCATTTGCAACTCTAACAATAATTTGATGACGCTCTGGGAAAAGTGCTTCGCATTCTTTTCCTGGTCTTCCTAAGTGATTATAACTCCAAACTCCATTAATTGCTAATTTTTGGGATAAATTAGCTACTTCCATTAACATTTTTGTTTGAACATCCTCGTAAACTCTTTCATAAACTTCTGCCAAAACAACTCTATCCGCTTCAACTTCTTGCAAAATCTTTATTGTGTGAAACCTACAATGATGGTCCTCAGCAATACTTGCCGAGTAAACACAATTCTTACAGTCAAAAATTAGAGCACGTTTTCCACCAACGTCTTTTACAACGAAGTCTCCTACTTTGAATCCGCCAATCTTCATAAATATCAAACTTTTTATTTCACAGAGTATTATAACTTTTGTTAAACGCTGTTGTTCCATTTAGGGATTTGAGATATAAAAGACTTGCGAGCAAGGGATTTTGCCCATACAGTTGGATTTATATTTTACTAAAACTCTTTAGTAATTATGGTAATAAAACGAAAAGTGCATTCTGCGCCCAAAAAAGAAGTTAGTATTTTTGATAAGTTCAAAAACTTTCTTTCAAAAGAAGAGGATGCGGTTCGAACGGATAAAAAGAAACAATTTGTTTTCTTTGTATTAGGTTTTTTGGTTTCATATTTACTCATAACTGCAATTATTGGGTTCATCCCGCAAATATTTTTTAAATCAGCAACTGGAAGTGCGGTACAAGTATTACTTTCTCTGCAAGGAGTACAAACGCAAAATGCAAGTGTTATTACCTGCAATGAATTTTCTTGGTTTACGGATTATGCTGCTGGAGAATGTTATTCTTTTTTTGCAAGCGACAAACAAATAATTATTTCATGGTTATGCACTGGCATATTAGAAATAATAATATTAATTAGCGCAATACTTGCAAGTTTTGGAGTGAATTGGAATAAAAAATTAATTGGAATCGGCGCAGCAATAGTTGCGGGAGTAGTTTTTAATCTTGCAAGAATTTGGATAACCGTAAATTTTATTTTAACGCAACAAGGGCCGGTAGTAGAACTTGCGCACGATGTATTATTTAGAATTGTTTTATTCATTTACATTGTTTTAGTTTATGTGCTTTGGTTTACTTGGGCTGCAAAAGAAAAAAACAGGGGAAGAAAAAAATGAAAGGAAATATACTTAATAATTCCTTGTTGTTGCGAAGGTTATCTGAATTAAAAGAGGCTAGTGAAAAAAGAAAAGAAGTTCGAGTTGAAGCGGTAGAACTGGCTAAACGCGTACCATCTATAGTGGCTGCGTCAAGAATTGCAAGAAAAGGCACTTTACGCTTGCGTGACGACGTGCTGGCTGGACCCGAAATCCAAAATGGATCTGCAAGAGAGCGCATTAAACAATTAAATACAATTCTGGAATATCCTATTCCTTCTCTTGAACGAAAACTAGTTGCCCAAGAAGTTCAAAAATGGGAAGAACAATTAAAAAATGCTCAAAAAAGATTAAAACGCACGGAATAGTTTTGTTAAAATATATTATTTTTGGTTATTTACCCGTATTTTTTGAGTTTAATCAATGCCGTTACCATTTTTACGGTCACCAAAAAGGTTTAATAAGTCAGAAACAGTAATTATTAATAGTTAAGAAGTGTTTTTTGAATAGTTTTTTGGGTGTTGGTTAGTTGATTACTGAAAAGCTCGCTGAAATATATACTAAAGCCGAAGATAAGTACTTTGACGCACTTGACTTTTTGGATTCCAAGGGACTTCCAGTTTACGCTTATTCTGATTTCTTTGAAAACAAAGGAGTTCCAAGCTTTGTAGTAACAATAGCAATTATAGTAGCTATTTTGATTCTTTTAACAGTTGTTTTAACTTACAGAGGGGGAGACATATCCGAATTAAGTATTTCACTAAAGGATTCCCAAGGAAATTCTCTGACTAATGTGGATTTACTAATAAAAGATGGAAAAGACAATATTCTTTTTGAAGGAATAAGAAGTGATGGCGAAAAAATAATCCTCAACCGTGCGCTTTATAGCGGGGAAAAGATAAATATTTTAGCATCCCTTGAAGGATATCAACCAAAAACACTAGAGTTTACGGTAGGTGTTGGAGTTATTCCACGAATATCCTTCCAACAAAATGTTGAAGGAATAGAAGCAAAAATAAGACTAATTGATTCAGAAACAAAAACAATTGTTCGCGGAGCAACAATAATTGCAAGCTCAAACGATTTAAGTTATAGTTTCGATGAAGACACTAATGGAGTTTATATTAAATCAATTCCATCCGCAACTGCATTTAGTTTGAAAGTAACCGCAGAAGGATATAATGAATATGTTCAAACAATGACATTTAATTCCGGCGAAATAAATCAAGTTGAACTCACTCCATCTACTCAATCTTACGTTGGAAAAGCAACACTTGCATTATCTGTTGTTGATGCTGATGGAAAATCAATTGACGATGCAACAGTAAAAATTTATGAAAAAGCAAAAGACTTACCAGTACTAAGTGACTTCACAAGACAAGGACTAATAATGGGGGAAGTAACAGCAGGAGTATCATTAAGAGTAATAGTTGAAAAGAAAGGATATTTGACTTATGATTCAGATAAAGAAGGTGCAGGGTTAACTATACGAGAAAAAGAAAAAAGTGTTACAGTAATATTAAAACAAGGCGGACAAAAATTAACAGTAAGTGTTGTTGATGCTTCACTCGGATTAACACTTGATGGGGCAATAGTTGGAATTTATGGAGACAACGGAGTAAAATACGCTGAATCTACCTCTACAATAAGCGGAGCAGTATTTGAAGGACTTGATGCTAATGGAAAAATATTTGTTACAGCTTCAAAAGAAGGATATTTAGCAGGAAGAGAATTAGTTGACATTGCCTCGACTGAAGAAGTAAAAGTAATGCTACAAAAAGTAACTGCAACAAATTCTGCAAGATTAGATATTTATGCATTAGATAAATTTGGAGTAAACTTAAACGGAGTAAACATTAATCTAATTGAAATTAAGGATGGAAATTTCCTTCCATCTGGATTAAGCGGACTAGTAACAAGCTTTGCAGGATACGTGCCAGTAGTAGTTGAGAGTGGAAAAACTTACACAATAATTGGATCCACGGATGTAATGCAAGGAAGCACAATTGTTGAAATAAAACAAGGAGAAGTTGAAAAGAAAGTATATATCAACATGGAGAAAAAACCAAACGTAGTTGAAATGAAATTCTTGGATTTATTTGGAAAAGCAATTTATGGAACTGCAAAAGTGAGTGGGCTTGACGGAACAGCACTCTACGATGGAAATATTTCAAATTCAAGCATATTCTTTGATTCAGAACAAAGAGAAGTAGTAGAAGTACAAGTGACTACGGAAGATGGAAATTTATTCACTGAAAATGTAACAGTAAAAGGAAAAGATTACGTTGAAGTAATAGTGTACAATAAGGAAGCAAATGCACTTGCTCCAACAATTGAATTTGCAGGAATAGAAAATGAAAATGGGGACGAAGTAAAAGGAATCACTCCCGGGGCATTTTATTTTATAAAATTTAATGTAGCTTATCCTAATGCAGCACAAAACGGTGGAGTATATTTCAGAGTAGGTGCGGATAATGTTGCATTTGCCGAATCAGAAAAATTCGCAATATTTGATTTATCCATGCAAAACGCAACAATAAATTATTCTAAATCTTATTCTCCCACACCAGTTCCGGGAAACGAAGTAGTTGACAGAGCAAATGTTGGAGCACAAGGCGAAAAAAACAAATGGGTTGAAGCAACACTCTCACTACCTCGAGGAACAAATGTTGTAAAAGTAAAAGTAAGAGCAGAAGACTATAGTGAAGGAAAAGTACAATTAAAGTACAGAGCATGGGCAAGCGTACAAGGAGAATACTACCGAACTCCTGAAGACCTTACTCTTGGAATAAAACAATTTACTGAAAGCAAAATGGGATTATACGCGGATATTTTAACGCAAGATTTAACATTATACGAATCACTTCCAGAATGTACAGGAAATATTTG
>Ga0172379_10009418_pt1 | contig 12063 bp, 9 predicted proteins | sample GrowelOW334metaG_FD_119756 | JGI IMG/M metagenome (GOLD analysis project Ga0172379, IMG submission 119756) | Groundwater microbial communities from an aquifer near a municipal landfill in Southern Ontario, Canada - Groundwater well OW334 metaG | ecosystem: Environmental > Aquatic > Deep... | reverse complement strand
ATAGTTCCAAAAAGTTAGTTCTTAACCAATTCATTATACTTCTTAAAACACTAGGATTATAATCCACTTGTTGTTTTAAATCTTCGATAATTTGCTTTGAATAACCGTCAAATTCAACTGGATTAACATAATTATCTGATTCGCTTTTTTCTTTTGTTTTTTTAAGATTTTTATTAACTAATAAAGGAGATAATTTAGGATCAATACAATGAGCCACTTCGTGGGAAATAGCATTATAAAAAGCACTAAATAATAAACTTTCATCGGTTACACTAGTTTTTAAATTGTGTGGGAAAATCTCAATAGTAGAAACTAAAGGAATGTACTGAGCTATTTGATTGCTAGTAGGACTTTCAGGTAATATTTTTATGTTTATTTCTCTATTTTGTCCAGAATAAGGATCTTTAAATTTCCATGGATCAAAAGAAGAAACATATTGTGATTTAACCAAATAATAATTCAATACAGCATCAACTATATTTTTTATATCTTCTTTTATCTCTTCAGAAAATCTCAATGTTATAGAAGAAACTTTAAATACCCTGCTAAGCCAACTCATATAAAATTATACAAAAAAAGATAATGTTTTCCTATTAAATATGCGATATTTTTTAATTAGAAATGAAAAACACAAGAAAAATTATTTCAATAGAAGTCCAATTCCTATTGCTGATACAATCCACAGAATTATAACACCAAAAACAAGAACAGCATGCCATATTTTAAAATTATCTTCTTCCATTAAAACCTCTAAGACATTTATTACATCCACCACGCCTCTTAAGATTATGCAAGCTAGTATTCCATGTATGCCCACATTTTTTACATTTCCAATCATAAAATGTGTAATTGTTTAAATAATTATTACCCAAGAAGATCACACTCAAAGAATCAGCGATTTTTACTATATCATTAATAGAGTAAATACTGTTTTTTAATCCAATTATTTTCTTTTTGCATTCTGGACACCACACCTTGCCATTTATAATACTGTCTGGTGTTGCTTCCCATTTATGTCCATACACACATTCCCATTCCATTTTTTGTTTACAATTAGTATATTTATCAGAGAGACATTTTCCTCCTCTTGATTCTGCTATTTCCCTCATCTCTTCAATAGTTTTTCTTGCATTGCCAGCACAATATGGACACAAATGTCCTGTTTTAATAGAATAATCAGGACTTTCCCATATATGACCGTTTTTGCATTGCCATGTCAATTTATTGCCAGGTATATGGTCTTTTGATAATAAAATTATATCCTTTTCTTTGGCCATTATTTCTATTTCTTTTATTGGTCTTTTCATGTAACCAGAACAATAAGGACACCATTGTCCATGACCAATTCGATTCCAAGAAGCTTTCCATCTGTGTCTTTTTTTACATTCCCATTCCATCTTTGTGTTATTATTAAGATAAAATTTAGTAATAAGTTTACCTTTTTTGGATTTGGCCAATTCTTCACATTTTTTCAACATAGAAACAATAACAAAATCATCATACGAAAATTTGTCTTCTATTTTATATGATAATTTTTTTAATATTTTAGAAACCCATTCAATTTCAATATTCTTTTCAAAAATCCAATACGGAATTTGTATTAATTTTATTCCCAAAGATTTACATAGCTCTTTTTTATTAAAATCCTTTTCTTTTTGTTTTTTAAAATCTTGTTCGGTTTTGTGGAAATGTTTTACAAACATATAATGCTGTCGTCCCTGAAACTCAAAAGCTAAATTTAATTCTTTACAATATCCATCCAGTTCTTTTCTTCCTCCAAGAATAGTCTTGTTTGATGGGAATTTATGATTTGTTAGTTTTTCGAAAACATATCTACATCTTTCTTCACTCAAATTAATTCGACAATGTGGACACCATGTTTTTCCATTAAAAATGCTCCCAGGAGTTGCAAACCATTCATGACCACCAGAACATCTCCACAAAAGTTTATAGTGTCTTCCTTTGTATTCAGAAGATAAACAATCCCCACCATTATGGTTGGCCTTAATTTTCATGTCTTTGATAGTATATATAAGTTTCTTTTTCTTAACGTCAACAGACTTATGGCTTAAAGGAAGATTATCTAATAATCTATCTCTGTTTGTTTTTTCTGATATCAACTCTCTTTTTTCCATGTGCAACCTTCAGTGAAATGTTTATCTTTTTGCCTCCTTTTATTATACCATCTTTTAAAGAGGCAAGAGGAGTTGTTACATTGCCAACCTGCCCAGCACTGCCACTTTGAATCTTAGACTCTCCAGCCAACGGATTGGCAGCATCAGGACTTAAGGATGGAGCTGTGGGAGCAGCACCAGGTCCAGATAAAGAATCCATAGCAGGAGATGTAGGAGTTGAAGAATCTTGTAACCGACCATATCCCATTTGTGTGAGTTCATCTATTGTTTCTTGAAGTTGTGACATTGCTTTTACTAAATCTTCGAGGAACTCAAGATCAACCTGGGCCTTTTGATCAATCATCTTTTTAGAAACCTTACTAACAAGATCAAGAGCAGTCCGCAAATCAGTTAATTCTTGTTCTCCAGCAAATTTGCTTAAGTTCGAAGAAATAGTAATATTAGATAATTTTTCTAATCTTTCTATATCTTTTAACCTGTTGGCCATATTATTTATGTGAGATAAAGCAGTTTTAAATATTTCTTCCTCTTTTTCTCCAATCAATGATATACATGTTTTATCTGTACATGCAATGGCGTGAGATGAAGCGGATTTTAACAAACCAGGCAATTGAGCATTTATTTCTGCAACCTTCTTCAAGAATTTTGATATATCAATGACTTCAGTAACTCCACATTCATGACAAGCAGGATTTACAACAAAACTGTTCTCTATAAAATTAATCCCATAATTTTTTTCATGTGCATCTAAATCTGCTATTTTGTTGAGTTTTTTCTCACCTTTTATTGAACTACAAATTGGACATTTGTCTTCAGTTCCTCGTGTATGATATTGACATTCGAAAACACCTGATAATTTACGGCCTTTTTGTTCTTTTATATGCCCGCAGTATTCGTGTGGTTTCGATGCATAATTGTGGCAGATAGAACACAGGGAATATGCGACTTGGGCACCCATCGATGTTGATAACATGTATTTTTCTTTAATTCCACGAGCCAAATGTGGATAAGCAACCGCATCAACTCTTGCAATAATCATAATTCCATCACGTTCATCATCATACCAAGAGTGTACTACTTTGCCTCTTGCTTTTTCAACATCATTGTTTTGGTGATTTGTAAAAACTGGTTTTCCAACAAAAGTTGCATAAGACTTTTTTAATTCATCTGTACTAAACCAATCTCCATTATCGTTTGTCTCATTTGCTTTGATTGCAAAACACTTTACATATAATGAATCTGGATGGTCTTTTACTTCTGCTTCTAAATCAAAAATAGGACTATCACCATCTTTGTTGGTTGCTGCCTCTTTGGATGCAATTGATATTTTGAGATTAAGATTTTGTATAAAATCAAATTTTCCATTAGAAAAATCTGGATTATTTAAAACCTCTATTGGCACAAGTGTTGCTGTCGCTCTTTTTTCAAACATTATTTTTTCTCACTTATCTTTGTTATTAATAAGTCCACTTTGCTAGCTGTTTTTGTATATCCTCTTTTATCAAATTTGTCTGCTATCTTAACCAGTCTTTCTACCACTGAACTTGTTTTAGGAAGTTTTCCAGAAACAATTAAATCTTTGAAATCAGTTAAAGAGGCAAATAATCCTTTTTTGTTTTGGATTTCCCAAAAACTATACCACAATTTTTGTAATTCATTTCCAACCATTGAATTGTTCTTCAAATAATTCAAAAATATAATGTCATTTTGACCGGCAAAATAATCTGCAATTTGTTTAGAAACTCCATTGTCCTGTGCGATTTCTGATGCCAAAGAATAAGGATCATTTTGATAATAAGTTTGTTCTGTTTGTGCTGGCTGTACTGATTCTACTTCTTGTTCCTCTGGCATTTCTTCCAACGACTCATCTGATTGTATTTGTTCAGATATAAGTAAAATATCTTTTTCTTTTTGATTTACTGCGTTAGTTAAATTTTGACCAGACTCATCTACTATTCCTTTTCCTATCTTCTGTTGAATAATAGACTGCTTTAATTCGATTGATTTTAAAACGGCAGCATGAATGTTTTTAGTCGCTAAATCCAATCTTTGTCCTATTAGATTCAAGCGGTCTTCAATAAATTTCTGAGCATCAGGATATGCACTCTGTAAAGCTGACAACGCTTCTTCAAGACTGTCAAATCTGCCTAGTGTTCTTAAAGTGCCTTGAGTTGCAGTAGAACTCATTGCTCTTGAACTTTGAGTCAATACATATTCAGCTTTGCTTGTAATTTTGGCTTTTCCCCATTCATTGTACACAGGAGCCGATTCCATTTGTGGCAAACTTTGTTCTCCAGGAACTGGCAAGTGGGTTTTGCTGACCATTCCATATTCGGCACCAGTTGGTTTATTATATTCAAGAAGTTCTTTATTTTCTTCTTTGCCAGCAGCAATGTCTTTGATATCAACCCTGTATGCCCCTCGAACTCCTACAAATATCTGGCCACTCACTCCAGCATGAGAATAGTTTCTGTCTTTGACTTTATATATAGCAAATTCCTCTTCTGGAAGATATTTTAATACAACATAATCTAACATATCTAATATTTTGCCTAGTTTATATCCTAACATAGCTCCATCAGCACCTTGCTTAGTTGTGAGATTGTGTAGTTTTGGACCATATTGGAGTATATTATTCTGTATATCTGGCCCTCTTACTCTTCCTAATAAATTGCCTACAAATTTAAGAACTTGATCTGCTTGAGGTCCATAGGTCTGTTTTATTTGTGCTACAAAGTCTGGATATTCAGAAAGAGTGGATGGCATTCCATTCTGCTGCAAAGATTGCATAAAAAACAACAGATTGTCGGCTGATGTATGAGATTTCATTATTGGATGATCTGAAGCATTTTTCTGCATTTCAGAATAAATACTATCAATAAGTTCTGATTGTTTTTCCAATATAGACGCTTGGCCAGCCAAAACATCCATATGTGCAGACATGAATTTTAATCCCATATTCCCTTGTTCTGGATCTAATGTAAATGCTCCTTTTCCATACAACATAGGAGGATATATATGAGGCATATCAAATCCGTTTGGACGTTTAATCGGCTGAGCATGGAATCTTAGTTCTGGAGCTTTCAAGAAAGTCAATAACAATTTTAACTCTTCTTGAGTTAATTGCTTATACATCTCTACATCTTTTGGATAAGATCGTTTTGATTGAGCTTTTATTAGGTCTGATAAATTTCTCTGTGATTGTGGAATTGTACCGAATATATTCCAGACCTTTTCTATGACAGAAGACTGCTTTTTGATTAAAATTGCTTTTCTTTTGATGTCTTCTTCTGCATCGATTTTAGGCTTAAAATAATTAGTTACAAATTTTGTCCATTCTTCTTTTTTGTTCTGAGACTCTTTTTCATTTGGAGAATACATGCCATTATAATTATCTTCCTCAGTATGATGTACTGCCCACAACAATTCGTCTCTTGAGTTAACATCCCATAATTTAGACATAGGATATTTAATTGCTCCGCTTGCTAATCTTTGAAATACTGGAGGAAATGTATCTGGCATTTTTTCCAGATCAAATAAAAATCTTTGCCAGTATGCTTTAAGAGATGGATTTTGCTTCAAGAAATCATTTTGCCCTTGAGCTGCCATAAGCTGTGAATTTATTTTTTCTGCCCATTCTTTTATTTTGGGATAATACATTTTTTGTTGAGAAGCTCCTGGACCACCTTCAACACATTTTTTAGAATAATATGGCAATGCTGGACAACCAATATTATCAAGCATATCTACCAATTTAGAAAATCCAGGTGCCATTTGGTCTAGTTCGTCTTTTACTGTATCTGCCGAATCAATAGGTAATAAATGTTTTGTAAAAACCAAACGCAAATAATTAGGATCTATTTTTAAATCTTTTGTCAAATCAATAATTATCATTCCTGATTCAGTATTAAGTCTTTGTATTAATAGTGGAGCAAAATTTTCTGCTATATTTTCTTTTATTAATTGTAATCTTTTGTGATCTTCAATTGGACATTCATCTACAGTTAAATTGACAGCTGCCCTATAACGGGTACAGCCACCATAAGCTCCCATACTTTCTTTGTCTAAATAAGCAATATGTAATAGACCATCACTTAGAATTGCTTCTTTGGCTTCTGCTTCTTTTATCATTGGTTGAATATCAAATGATTCGGTTTTGGTACAGGCTTCTTTAAGAAGTATTTCTTTTATGTCTGGCTCTGTTCTTTGGCAGGCCTCTTTAAACAGAATGTCTTTTATATTATCCATTTTATTTTCCTGTTAAATTCCTACAGAAGAAGCAACTTTTTGTGTAAGCCATTTTTTCAAGTCTCTTGAATAGTCTTGTGGAGGTTGTGTAAGCATAAAGTCTCTATTTTTAAAAGCATGTTCTGATGGAGAATCTATAACTAAATAAGTGCCTCCCATTCCGCCCTGAAGAGCAACCTTATATATATATCCAAAATCTACAGCTTCAAAAAACCATTTACAATCCCAGTCCTTTTTAGCAGGGGTGCCAAAAGTTTTTTTCATCATATCAATAGTTATTTCCTTAATAGGCAAAGAATACGTATAATTCCACAATTCATGTCCTTGATTAACCTGCCTAAATTCGAGCATTGTATGCCCAGAAGTCTGGGCTATCTTCTCTAATACATTGTTTAATGTTTCACTATAATCGTTTCCTGTTTTGTTTATTTTCATAATTTACCCCTTAATGTGTCTAGGAATGTCTATATTAATTAAATCACTTTTCCTGTAATTAACAGCATCATTTGGAAATCTAACTCCCCACTTTTCTTTTGCATGTCTCAATGCACCCATTAATGTCGGAAAATATTCTCCAGTTGGAGCATATGCCTTATGTTTTTTCTCCAATGGCATCTTTTTATGACCAGCAAAAAACGCTTTTCCATATCTTCTAGAAATTGCAGGACCAACAACAACATAATAATTGTGTCCAGAATAATAATCATGTCCTTCCCATCTATAATAAGAATGAGGAAGAATCTTATCGAATTTCTTTTTTACACCAATGGATTTAGGACCGTAGTGTTCTTTCCATTGAATTCCACGATCTTTTATTCTTTTAAGTCCTGCTTCTTTTAACCACGACATTTTATTTATTATTTCCTCTCATTAATAAGTGGAGAAGTCAAGGATTCTAACATAATAAAAAACTCAGAAAAATAAACCATTTCCCTTTTATTTTAAAACACGAGCCTCTGGTACTCGTCCTGTTTCCCATATTTCTAGAAGTTCAGAAGATAATCCATTTATCTCCGATAAAAGATATTTGATACTGTTTTTTTGTCTTTCAGTCATTGAATAATGGTTTGTTTTTGTTGTAAAAAACTCATATCGTATCCTACTGCTTTTTCTAGATATTTCTTCAAGCCATTCTATCATAAGTTGGTTTTTATGAGTGTTTTTAATTGCTTCATCAAGATTCTTTATATATCCACTATCGTCTGTAGAATACGGAAGTGCAGTTTGAGCCACTTTATCCAATAATTCCCCAAATTGATCCCCTGCTTTACTGATATTCATCAGACTCCTCCTCTGTTAATAAAACTATAATCTGTCCAGGCAACTCTTCCCCATAAATATCTGTCATATCATCAGCACAAACAGTTATATAATGTGCTTCACCATCCATAATAAGAATGAGGAAGAATCTTATCGAATTTCTTTTTTACACCAATGGATTTAGGACCGTAGTGTTCTTTCCATTGAATGCCACGATCTTTTATTCTTTTTAATCCAGATGTTTTAAACCAAGACATTTATTTTTCCCTGCTAATAAAACTCAAATAAACTATTCTATATAATCACCTATTAATTTTTGCAAAATTGAACAAGCCTGTTGTAACCTTTTGTGGAAATCTTCAAATCTGTGTTGAATTGGTCCAGGGACTCCTTGATAACTTTTTCTGCTATCTATTTCCTCCATTACTCTTCTTAAGTTATATAACTTATCTGTTAAATTAACTAATATATGCATGTTCTTTTCACCAAAATAAGGTACAAACACCTCGTTAATTGTATTGAAATATTTAGGCCCCAAAACTGGCTTTTCTACAGGAGATTGTTTTTTCCATTCCTCTGTCGGTGGCCATTCAGCATTCAAGTCTGTATCATTAACTCGTGAAGGACTTTGTGCTATTTTATCCAATATTTCACTATATTGATTTCCTGTTTTACTGATTCTTTGCATTTCTATTTCCTTTTTTAAAATCCCATAATAAAAAAACGCAAACAAAATTAAATAGTAAATGAATCAAAATCAATTCTGGTTTCTTCTCTAAACCACTTTTTTAAATCTTCTCTATTAGGAACTGTACCATTTTCTTTACACATTACATAGTATTTCCCAATGGCTTGTTCTTTTGTTGAAAAATCACTACTTGAATCAATAATTCCAACCCCATCCCAATCTTCGTTTTGATCCTTGTCTTCATATTCTGGACCTATAGGATCTGTTGAAGAAAATTCTTGAGCCATTTTTCCCAATAATTCTCCAAACTGATCTCCAGATTTACTGATATTCATCAGACTCCTCCGCTGTTAATAAATCTATAATCTGCCCAGGTAGCTCTTCTCCATAAATATCTATTATCTCCTCAGCACAAACCGTCATATAATGGGATTCACCATCCATAGACCTTAATGATGCTTTCTTTGTTTGTTTTGACTCCATTGCCTTCTTTATGTAACTAACAGCAACATTTTGAACAGCCTCTGGCTTCTCTTGAATAGTCTTGTCGTCAAATCTGACTATTGTCCAACCCCTCATTGCTAATAAATAATCCCTTTCCCTGTCATGTTTAATCTGGTCTGGATTTCCGTGCCATACAGATCCATCCACTTCGAATCCTACTTTTATCATAGGAAAGGCAAAATCAATTAAATAAGGCTTCCCTCCATTTGGGTTATCTACCTTGTGCTGGAAATAATACGGTATTTTTAAATCCAATCCAGAATGAACATTGTCCAACATTTTCCTAAATTCCTGCTCAATTCGGGTAAATTTCACAAAACCATATTGCATGGGCTCTTCTTGCTCTGCCAAGGCCTTTGCTTTGCTCTTTTTAATTATTTTCATAGGCCTACCTTCAGCAGTCATTCCTCCTCCACCAGGTGCCCCACCTGGAGCCCCACCACCCATGTCTCCTCCAGGCATACCACCCCCAGGCATGCCTCCCATTCCTTCAGGCGGAGCTGCTCCACCACCTGGAGCACTAATTCCTCCGCCACCGCCACCACCCATGCCACCTAGTCCACCCATTCCTCCACCACCAGCTCCAAGCTGAGCACCCATAGGCCCTGCTTGAGCCATCTCGTATCTTAATCTTTCAATTTCTTGATCATAATTCAAATCAAGCTCTTCACACAAGGTTTGAGTTGATACAACCTGCTTATCATGTAACTGCATAAGCAATTGATAATATTGTGTTTTGTCTTTAAGATTTAAATCATTCCACTTAATAGAAGGATATAACCATATCTTTTCTCCAGCTTGCTCACTTGCTTCTTCATCAATAAGCCCTTTCATCTGAGCAATTGGCCTAAAAACCTTTTCTTCTACCCAATTGGCAAGAGTATTTCTCCACGCTTCAATTCTTCTTATTAAAACCTCAACTCCAACTTGAGCGGACTGATAACCACTATTGCTTGACACAAACTCAAAGCCATCATATTTTGCAACAAAAGTGCCTGTTTTTGTCTCTAAACAATAAACTGAACCACCATATTTTACTTCGTCCACAGACGTTATTTGTATATACAAACCATTCTTCATCAGGGTAGAAATGGTCTTGCCACTCTTAATTAATTCAACCAATTCTCCTGCTGTCTTTTTCCCACAAAGAGTTAGAATTCCATCGTTATCCCTGACAATAATCTTATGATCTTTAGTACATTTAAATAAAACTTTATTTCCCGATTTTATTTCATATATATTCTCTACATTGTCATATTTAAAGACCTGTTTCGGCTTGTCATAAACGAAAAATCCTCTTCCTTTATCATTCCACATCAAAACATCATCATTGACTGTTATATCAGCAATCGGTTTATATCCGTCTGCTGTTTCAATAAAATGATCTGGAGTCAAACACATCTCACCGTTCAATAATGCTTGATTCAACATCAATCCATCTAACATTTCTTTGTCAATATGCTCTAACTCCTGGCCAAGTTGTAAAATTTTGCCTGATGCCCCATACCATTCGTAGTTAAAATTATGGTGTGTAACCAATGTCAAATTGGGGTCATTTGCTACCACAGATAGCATTTGATTTGCCTCAGCTATGTCAGCAGGACTTGCAGGACGAGTATCAGAACCTATTTTAACAACACGAATAGGAATAATTAATCTCTCAGCAACGATCCAATTTGCTGTCATTATTTTTGTTTTATATGCCAATGTAGTAAATAATCTACGAAGAAGTGATGTTCCATATGTTCCATATGGAACTGGCATGTGTTTTATATGGCTTACAACTCTAGAAGACAGTGGAATAGGTTTTTTTGCCATAATAAGTTGTTTGAGTTTTTCTGGCAATCTATCATAAATGTCTTTTGGTTGTCTTGTAGAAACTATTCTTATAATTTGATCATCCGGAATCATTACTATTTTGGGCTCATCTGCAAAAATAGTATCTACAACTTCTATCCAGTCTGGATTTAATATTTTAACTCTTGATATTGTTCCACCTGGATGATTACATGTTTCTCCAGTTAAAGGATTAACGGGACTCCCGTGACAGGTGGAACAGCCTATATCTGTGTGTACAAACACATCACCCAACATAAAATATTCTGAAGATATTTGTTTTAGTATATTAACAAGATCAAGACGTTTAACTTCTCTGTCATAAAATCTTAAAAGTTTCTCATAGTGACTCAGAGGCTTTGAGTGTGTTATTCCATCTGGCCAAACTAGTTTCATGCCATTGATAGGAAACTGTGAATAAAAATCTATACCAGCTGCAACCTTTGGCTCGGAATTATGTACAACACATCTATTTACACAATACGAGTGTATGTTTTCTATTTCTAGATCATATACCCATCCTGTATATCTTTCTTCTGCGATTTTATTAACTTTTCTATAAATTCTATTTCCGAGATGCAGATATTCTCTAAATTTAACATGATGGGATTTAGATGGTTGTATTTTCTTTGAATATTTTTCCAATATTTCACAAGAATGACGAGAAATACGAATGTTATTCCCTAAAAATGTTTTTTCTGCTCTTTCTTCTATAGTGGTATTATGTGAGAATGTTAAACCTAATTTCTCACAAATAAAAGATAATTGAGAAGCCAACTTGTTTGAATGAGTAATAATCTGACATCCATTTGTCTTATTATAACATCCATCTCCATCTATAAAACCAGAAAGAAAAGATAAAAGTTGTTCTTTGTTTGCTTGATTTATAAAGTTTTCATTAATAACCTTAGTCTTTGCTCCTTTGCCACAAAACTCATACATTTCTTTTGATAAAGGTGTATTACTGACTCTTATTTCCTTAGCATTTACTCCATTTTCATAAGTACTTACTGAAACTTTGTTATTTTGCGACTTGTTTAGATAATTAGTTATTTTGTTACCAAACAATTGTTCAGTGTCATTAAATTCTTCACTGTGTACAGTAAATCTAATACCTTTTGGATTATGAATTCCTTTATAATCATACCAGTAATAGCTTCCTTCAGCAGCAAAGGCTCCAAAAACATAACATTTTTCATTAGACCAATCTAGTCCTTTACCTATCTTGGTGGCTGGGGTAAAAAGATAAGAATTTAAACTTAAGGAACCAGCTCTGGACCATGTTTCTACAAACTTTACATCACCATATTGTTTTTTTCTTTCGTTTTTACGTCTGGCAGAAGGAGTTGTTAAGTGGTTTTTTTCCCATTCCGCTTTATCTATTCTTGGTAT
>Ga0172379_10009417_pt1 | contig 12064 bp, 13 predicted proteins | sample GrowelOW334metaG_FD_119756 | JGI IMG/M metagenome (GOLD analysis project Ga0172379, IMG submission 119756) | Groundwater microbial communities from an aquifer near a municipal landfill in Southern Ontario, Canada - Groundwater well OW334 metaG | ecosystem: Environmental > Aquatic > Deep... | reverse complement strand
GTCCACTCGATGCGCAAGCGGATCGTAACGGAGCGCTCTTAATCCGCACTCGCGGCACCGGGCAAAAGCGCGAGACGCGGGTCAGTCGTAAGCGATCCGCTCTTTCTCGGTCGTCATGACTGCCCTAAGCCTCGGTTCCCATAAGGCCGACTTCCAGGTGCCCAGCTTCTCATGGATCAAGCGATACTTTTCGGGAATGGGATGCGTTCCCACGACAACGCGGACCTTGTAGCGCTCTTCCATGAACTTCGCGAAATAATCGATGTTCGGACAGGGCGGATATCCGACTAGAAGACCGGTCGCCAAATGTATGACGGTGATGCCGTTTTTCACCATCTCCTCGCCCGCGTACTCGATATTCCCGCCCGGACAGCCGCCGCAGGTCGTGAAGCCTGCCAACTCCACTTCGTCAACGCGGTACTCGGCGAAAGCCCCCTCTCGATTTCTGAGGGCTCGTAGGCATTTTCCACCCGCGCAAGTTCTGTATCGATCGCAAATGATAATACCGATGCGTGTTTTGTCGCCCATGACCACCTCCCCTTGCAGTCAAAGTATGCCGGAGATTGACATATCTCGCCATAGCTGGCATTATGAGCTTATGACTATAACATCGTTGATGGAGAATTATTGCCCACAACGTAATCTTCACGGCGAGCGGAGCCTGTCGCGAACAACCCGCGGCACCCTGACCTGGCTCTCGTGTGGATCGCGCATATCTATATGATCGAGGAGTAACCTTATGGATCTTGTTCCCGAAAAGAAGTTGATTCCGAGCATCAAGCGCGTTATCGGCGTCATGAGCGGCAAGGGCGGAGTCGGTAAATCGACCGTAGCCGTCCTCCTTGCCCAATCGCTCGCGGCCCGAGGCAGGAGCGTAGGCGTCCTGGATGCCGACATCACCGGACCGAGTCTCCCGAGGCTTCTGGGCGTCGATTCCTTCAGAGCCGAGTCCGATGGCCACATGCTTTTCCCCATCGTCAACGAAGAAGACATCAAGGTACTTTCCATCAACCTCTTCAACGAAAGCGAAGACGATCCGGTGATCTGGCGCGGCCCCCTCCTTGGAAAAGCCATCGAGCAATTCTGGGGCGATACCGCCTGGGGCGAGCTCGACTATCTCATCGTCGATTTTCCTCCAGGGACCTCGGACGTGGCCTTGACCGCCTTCCAGACCATCCCCTTCGCGGGCGTCGTCGTGGTCGCCACACCCCAGGATTACGTGTCCATGATAGTGATGAAATCCGTAAAAATGGCCTCGATGATGAATGCGCCGGTCCTGGGCATCGTGGAGAACATGCGCTCTCTGATCTGCCCCGGCTGTGGCGAGGAGGTAAAGCTCTTCGACGATGGCGGCAAGGGCGGCGGAAAGCATTTGGGCTTGCCCCTGATCGCGAGCCTACCGTGGCGCAAGGAAGTCGCCCAAGCCAGCTCGCTGCGCTGGGCATCGCTCTCGGAAGCGGCGCGCAAGGACGCGGACCGCATCGCCGGCGAAGTCGAACTCGCCGTGGCCTCATGGGTCCCTCCCTCCAGCCCAAAGCGGGAGCCGGCCGCGTGCGCCGAGGGCGGCTGCGAATGCGGCACCCAGTCCTGCTGCGAATCCTGCGGCGACGCTCCCTCATCCAGGTAAGGCAGAAACGATGCCCCGTCCCATCAGCGAGCGCAGGCTCGGCGCACCGATCTCTCCCCGCCTGATGAAACCGGCCGGCATCCCGGCTCGCGAACTCGAAGAAGTGCGGCTGGGTTTCGACGAGGCGGAAGCCCTCAGGCTCGCGGACCTGGAGGGCTTGTATCAGGAAGCGGCGGCCAGATCCATGGGCGTTTCCCGGCAAACTTTCGGCAGAATTATCGAAATGGCGCGGCGAAAAACGGCCGACGCCATCCTGAACGGCAAAGCGCTCCGCATCGACGGCGGAGAAATCACGATCAGTGAACAAGGAGCGAACATAATGAAAATAGCGGTCCCTTCACGCGACGGACTCGTCGACGAGCATTTCGGACATTGCAAGGAGTTTCTGGTATTCCGGGCCGAAGGCGACAAGCTCGTCGCCGAGCCCACGATACCCTCGCCGGAAGGCTGCGGCTGCAAATCTGGCGTCGCCGCAGAACTCGCTCGCGCCGGCGTTTCCCACCTCGTCGCGGGCAATATGGGCGAAGGCGCGGTGCGCGTGCTCGGCGCGAATGGCATCGCCGTGATCCGCGGAGCCTCGGGAGACGCGAAATCGGCGGCCCAAGCCTTCCTCTCAGGCTCGCTCGCGGATTCGGGCGTCGGCTGCACCGCTGAGCACGGCGAGCACGGCCACGAGTGCGCGCACTGAGGCGAGGCTCCCAAGCGCCAGTACGCCTGAAAGGACACACGATAGAAGCTTCCTCGTAGCCGAATAGCTCGCTCTCATCTGGCTGCCAAAAAAGATAGCGCGGTTGAGCGCTATACGAAAGGTTGCCAGTGGAACGCCTTGCCGGGAATAGAAATAGTGGAATATAACCAACTCCCCTGTGTCTCAACCAGAGAGTCGGCGCATCCGACGCCGCTCATCCCGGCGATTCCGAGGATGTCCCCGCGTCTAGTTGTCCCTCCTCAAGCTCCTTGTGAGTTCCTCCGCCCTCCCCCCGCATGGCCCTAAGCGCCATGAACTGCGAAATCCTCATCATCCTGGCGCTGATCCTGGTACCTGGGGTCTTCTCGCTCTCCAGGCCGGAAGCCATCGCGGGCTTCGTGGCCTACCCCACGCGGATCTTCTCGATCCTCTTTTATCCGGGGGTGAAACTGCTTCTGGCGCCATGGCTCTGATGCTCGCCCTCTTCGGAAAAAAGAGAGGGGAGCCCGAGATCACCGAGGAGAAGGTGAAGGTCCTCATCTCCCCGAGCACCTTCATCATCGCGAGAAGCGCATGCTCGAGGGGGTCTTGTACTTGGGTGATCGCAGAGTAAAGACCTTCATGACCCCGCACACGGGGATCGTCTATATCGATCGAAGCGATACGCCCGCCTCCTAGCTCAAGACCCTCCTCGAGGCCTTCCTCGAGGAGGGCCTCGAGGCGCCGGAGCTCGACTTCATCCCGCTCGTCGACGACTTCTCGGACCACATAGTCGGGATTACCCGCGTACGCCAGATTCTCACGCCCACGCGAAGGGGAGCTTCGCTGGACTCGAGCGCCACAGGGAGTCGGCCTTCTTCGCTCCGAAGTCCATGGGAGCCCTCGATCTCTTCACAAGCTTCCGGCAAGAGGGACGCGAAATCGCGATCGCCGTCGACGAATACGGCGGGGTGGCCGGACTGGTCACGATGGTGGACCTGGCCGACGCCATCCTCCGTGCCCTCGCGACCGAGGGAAGACAGGGACATTCCGAGATCAGGCGACGCGAGGTTGGCCACTACCTCGTCGGCGCCTGTCTCGCCATCGACGAGCTCTGCGATACGCTCAAGCTCCCGAGGGAGGATATCGAGACGGTGGCCGGTCTCATCCTTGATCGGTTCGACAAGATACCCTCGACCGGCGATGTGATAAACTGGGGCGACTGGAAGTCGTCGACAGGGACGGCAACCGCATCGACAAGGCGCTCGAGAGCCTCATGCCCGAGAATACAGGCGAGCACAAACAGGAGATGAGGTATGGCCAAGCACGTTCATGAATCCAAGCGCCTCCTCAAGACCCGCATGGCCCGGATTATCGGCCACGCGGAGTCGATCCAGCGCATGATCGAGGAGGATCGGGACTGCTCCGAGGTCCTCGTCCAGATCGCGGCCGTGCGGTCAGCGCTCAACAACGTCGGGAAACTCCTCCTCGCGGACCACATCGACCATTGCGTGCGAGGAACCATGGCGCCCGATACACCCGAGAACGAGGAGCTCTTCTCCTCCCTCAAGGACGCCATCGAGAAGTTCGTCCGCTAGGGGCGCGATCGCCGGCCCAGCCGCCCTTCTGAGACTTCACGGGCTTGTTCGCAGATCAGAGCGTCCAGCATGTTTTCGGCCAGATCAAGGCTTACGAGCGAGACGTACTCGTTCGAACCGTGGATTTCCAAGACCGCGTTGGCGGCATCGCGGAGGAAGAAGCGGAAGAAGCCTATCGTCAGGATGCTCCCAGCCTAAAGTGGCGATTGTCGCTGTGCCCTAGGGTGATGAGGGCGGCGGGTACGCGCCGGGGACGGCGCTGCCGATCGCGCTCCTCAGGGCCCTGAGCGTCGCGGCCTCTGCTCCAGTAGCTCCGACCTCGACCGTGCCGGGGAAAAGCCTATGCGGGTGATGCTCGGCGCGGTCGTGGTGATGATCGAGACGAGCTGTCGTGGTGATCGTCCTTGGTGCAAAAGACCTCGTCCAAGCCCTCGACGCCGCCCAGGATACCGTGCTTGATTTCGTGCGTACCTTCCCAATCCACGGGGGGATGAAACCGTAATACGCGACATGCTGGAATCTCGATCGAAACAGGGCGAGGATAAGCCGAGGGAGGAGGACATCGAGATCCGGGACGGCGAGGCCATCGCCTGCGACTACGCGATGGGCATCGGCTAGACGACGGATATCGCGATCGCGAGAATCGAAGCCTTCGCCTTGTCGACGCGGCAGCTCAACTCTCTCCCTCCTCATGGACATGCCGATGATGGATGTCCGAGACGTGGGGATGCCGATGTTCCAAATCCTCGTGCTTGTGTTCATGGCTGTGATGCCCCTCCCCATGCCGATGCCAATGCGTGTGGATCGCTCTCATATGGAGATGATCATGGGAGTGACGATCCCCGAGGAGAAGGCTCCACGAGAGGCCCATGAGGGCTAGGGCGACGGCGCGCGCGACAGTCGGAATATCTCCGAGCAGGATCGCCGCGAGGGCGAGGCCAAAGAGGGGGGCCGACGAGAAAAACAGCTGGGCCCGCGAGGCGCCGAGCCCCTGGGCCGAGGCGATGTAGAGCACGATGCTCGCCCCGTACGAGAGGGCGCCGATGGCGAGGGCTCCTCCGAGCGAGGCCAGGCCGATCTCCGCCCGTCCCTCGGCGAGGAGACCGATCACGAGGTTGACGGTCCCCGCCACGATTCCCTTGATGAAGGTACTCGTCTCCGGCGTCAAGCCATCGATGAGGGCGGTGAAATGGTTGTCGAAGCCCCAGGCCACGCAGGCTCCCGCCACGAGAAGGCCCGCGGCCACGGTCGAAGTCCCTCCCTCGATCGAAAGAAGGACCGAGGCGGCCAGAATCCCTATCGCGGCGAGGGCGCTGCGCTTCGTCATGGTATCGCGGAAGAGAAAATGTCCGAGTATCGCGGTGGCGACGAGCTCCAGGTTGAGCCAGAGGGAAACCGAGGAGGAACTCGCGGCGCTGAGTCCGAAAAGGAGAAGGACGGGCCCGGCTATCCCTCCGGCGAGGACGGAACCGAGCACATAGAGGCGGTTCCGTCCGTTGAGTACCTTGACGCGAGAGCCGAGCCCGCGCAAGGCCCAAGGCGCGAGCGCCAGTCCCGCGCCGAGGTAGAGGAGTCCCGCCAGCGTGAAGGGGCCGATGGTTCCGAGAAGGCCCTTGCTGAGCGGCGTCGCGGCGCCGAAAAGAGCGGCGGCTAGGATCGCGAGAAGCATCGATATACGCATCACCACGACAATAGCTGAAAGGAGTAAGCGAGAACCATCCCCCCAGGGGGGATATGCCTTGACAGGGAGGCCGAGCGCCGCGACACTGTATGCTTCCCCGCGACAGGAAGAAAGCATGGCCGCGTCGGCTTCGATGTCACCGAAAGGAGCCCTTCATGAAATGGATCACCCGCGCCCATGTCCACGTCGACCGCGTGGCCTGCCCCTGGCTCATCCGGCGCTTCATCGACGCTGAGGCAGAGTTCAGCTTCGTGGCCAAGGCTCTTCTCGAGGAAGAGACAAAAAGGATTGGGGCCATCCCCTTCGACGCTCCCGATGTGGAGCTCGGCCATCACGGGGAGGATTGTTCCTTCGTCTCGATCATCAAGAAGTACGAACTCAGGGACCCCGCCCTCCTCATGCTAGCCGAGGTCGTGAACGCGGCCGATACAGGCAGGCTCGAGGCCAATCCCTATGCGGCGGGCCTCGAGGCCATCGCCCAGGGATTCTCTCTGATGCGCCCCGACGACTTCGAAAACCTGGAGGCGCAGTTCATGGTCTATGATGCCCTCTACGCCTTCCTCAAGCTTGAGGCCGCGAAAAGCCATGCGAAAGCAGGGGCCCCAGGCTCGAAGCCGCTCTCCGCCTGAAAGTGCCTTAGGGATCGCTATGATCCCTCTCGCCTTGGCGGCCCGCTCCTAGTGGCCCGCGCTGGCGGCCTGCGCCTTCCTAGCCCGCGCCTTGGCAGCTCGCTCCTAGTGGCCCGCGCTGGCGGCCCGCGCCTTCCTAGCCCGCTCCTTGGCGACGCACGCGAGACTCTGAGGCTTCTCGCCCTTCCAACCTTTTCATGTTCGCATCGGCGAAGGTGAATGGCCTTCTCATCGGTATTGGCGCGTTCCGGGAGCTTCTGGCGCGGCGGATCAATGGGGAAGAACTCGTAAGGGTCACCGTGGTGGCTGCCTGGTCTCGGGAGAGCTGCTCTTCGAGGCCGCCATCGTCAGTTCGATCGTCGCGCGCGAATTCCTTATCGAGGAGACGGTCAGCGAAGGAACCCGCAACTCGATCCGCGCCCTTTTCGGCCTATCCCCGGCGACAGCGGTCGTCGAAGGTGAGGACGGCGTCGAAGGCGAGACCGCCACAGCCCTGGTCCAAGCCGCCGAGAACAGCAAGGTTCCGGGCACGAAGCTCGTGGAAAGGTACGCATGCTCCTCACACCGGTGGTCGTCGGACTCGCGGCCCTCACCTACTTATTCTATAAGGACGTCGAGCGGGCGATCACGGTACTCATCGTCGACTGTCCCCGCTACATCCTCCTGTCCGGACCGATCCCGACCAAAGTCGCAATCGACCGACGGCACGAGAGGACCTCCTCGTGAAGGGCAGAATCGCCCTTGAAACCCTCGCCCTCTCTTTCTCGAAGTTCTTTGACGAGCCGGGGCCCCTGACCGAGGGACGGCCGCGACTTGAGCGTATCGAGGTCCTGGGCGATAGGTCCGCGGATAAGATCCTTACGCTCGCCGCTGCGGGGGGGCGAGCGTCCCCTGGGAAGGGCGGCGATGGAAGAAGCGCGCGCACGGGGCCTCTCCATTTCAAAAGGGGAAGATATCCTCGCGAAACCCGGGGAAGGAATCTCGGGCCGCGTTGGGAGCCCGCGCCGCCTGGGTAGGCAGCTCGAAGTCCTCCCGCGAGGCGGAATCGATCGCGACGCAGGTCGCCGTCGCGATGGACGGAACCGAGGTCGCGACGCAAGTCTGAATAGATGAGCGCTCGCGCCGGTGCCGGGATCGAAAACTTGATCATCCGTGCCGAGAAAACGAAGGCGCACATTAGGCCCATACGAGTATCTTTCGGTCGTCCTTATCGCCTTGGATTTTCCTGGCGGAGTGGGCGGTCATGCCGGCGGTAGCCATCCACAGGTTTCCCCCCACAAGGGGAGAAATCAGGGCATCGGCGCATTGATACTCCTTGGCCGCTCGCAAGCCCAATTTCGAATTGATCCCTACGGGGCGCGCGAGCCTAACAAGCCTTGCGATCATTCCGACCTTCTCCGACTGCGAGTCGAGACCGCGAGTCGAGACCGCGAGTCGAGACCGAGAACCTCGAATGGGTCGAATCCGAACTGGTCGAAGAAGCGCAGGGCAGGATAGATAAGTGAAGCGGTCAATCAAGGGATCGCCGAAAGAATCGGCTCGGCTCACCTATGGGCTGGCTGACCGGGATGCCAAGATGTAGCCGCCCTCGACCAGTACGCCCACGGTCGCCCCGAAGACGCTGTCGACGACCTCCTTGAGCCTGCCGCTCGGAATCCCGCCAGGGTCCGGAAGTCAAACGTGTTGCCCCCCGAGATTCACCTGTAGGCTAAGTTCTCGCGGACCTGCCCGGCGATGCGCCGCGACGAGTAGATCTTCTGGGTGTAGGCAAGGATGAGGACCTTCAGAAAGATGCCCGGATCGTAGCTAGAAGCTCCTCCGCACTTGTAGGGCTGGTAGAGCTCGGTCAGGTTCATTGCCCCGACTATCCCGTTGATGATCCTTGCCGAGTGATCCGCTGGCACGAATTCGTCGAGGCTCGGGAAGAAGATAGGGCTGCTTCTGCGGATAGGGCTTGAAGACGGGTTCGGCTGGCTTCCGGGCTTTCATGCGGGAATTCTACACCAGCCTCACATTCTCGGGTAATGAAAAGGGGCCGCCCTTTTTGGACAGCCCCTTTCTTTTGGTGACTCCCCCGCCCGGGTTCGAACCAGGGACCCAGTGGTTAACAGCCACTTGCTCTGCCAGCTGAGCTACAGGGGATCGCTCTCTCTCGAAAGCGAAATGACCATAGCCTGACCGAAGGCAAAATGTCAAGTGAGCGACCAATTTCTAATGCGCTTCGGCATCGTCGCCGCCACTATCCCTTCTTTTTTCCCTTCGACGGGTTTTTTTTGGCAGCCTTCATGGCTTCGGCCTTACCCAAGAGGCCGCTTCCTTCTGTCGCGGCTTTAGCCGGGTTTTTCTTTTCGATGCCGGTGACATCTCGTTTTTCGGCAGAGGTCTTCTTCGCGACGGAAGGTTTTTTAGGTATCGCTTCGGCCTTGGCGGTTTTCTTTTTGACAACCGCCCCGCCCTTCTCGGGTTCCGCGGCCCTAGCCCCTCGCCCCGCCCTCTTTGCCGCGGCCTTAGGCTCTTTTCGCTCGGTTTTTTCCTTGGCTGCCTCGGGTTCCGAAGATGCCGGCTTCGCCGCGGATTTGCCGGTCGAGCGCTCCGATCTGGATGCGGCGGCGTCCGCGGGACGCGGCAAGAAATCGAGGGAAGGGGCCGGGTCGGGACTCTCGGCGGAGATCGCCTCGCGCGGCGCGAGACGCAAGCCGTTGGCTTTGATTCCCCTTACGTCGTAATCCTCGACGCGAAAATCCTCGGTATGTATCTTGAAGCGAGGTTTGGGTTTGTAACTTATTTTGAAGCGGGCCTTGGGAGCCGCGGTGAGCCAGAGAACCTGGGCGCCTTCGGGCAGGAGGGGATAATCCTTGTTCATGATCCAGCCCTCGATCTTGAAGCGCTTCATGTGGGGATGGCCCTGCGCCTCGTCCTTGTAGACGATGGAGAACGCTACGCCGGCCAGGGTTTCCTTTTCCGCCGCGGAGCAGTGAAGCATATCGCGGTCCACGAAAAGCCGCTCGGGCAAGGGCACGACCGACCACATGCCGGAATGCCTAATTACTAGGATTTTGTCATAGGGCGAGGCCTGGAAGAGGACTTCCCCCGTGGGCACCGCCGTTCCCAGATAGCCGGTCTGGCGATCGTAGCGCAAGGCGATGTCGCGCCTTGCGGCTTCGCGAACGTCCACCTTGGTGAAGCCTTGGAGCGCCGTCTTGCGTTTCCAGCCCGGGCCGAGGCGCTTGGCGACCGCCTCGAGCCATCCGACCGCGTAGTCGACGAGGTTGGCCAGGTGCTTGCGCACTTCCTTGAGCCGTGCCTCGAGGCGGGCCATCTCGGCCTTGGCCTTTTCGATGTCGAAGAGGGATATGCGCCTAATTGGGATCTTAAGCAAGCGCTCTACGTCCTCCAGCGTGACTTCGCGCCTTATCTCTTTCTGGAACGGGGCGAGGCCGTCCAGCACGGCCTTGTCGACCCCTTCCTGGGTTCGCTTGTCCTCGATCCTCTTGTAGACCCGCTCCTCGATGAAGATCCGCTCGAGCGTGCGCGCGTGGATGTCGTCCTTTAGCTCGCGCTCCTCGATCTGAAGCTCGGCCTTGAGGATGCCCAGGAGCTTCTTCGAATGCCGCTCGATTATCTCGCGGGCCCGCATGAGCGAAGGCAGCTCGTCGCGGATCACCAGAAGGTTGCACGATATCGATTGCTCGCACTCGGTGAAGGCGTACAACGCGTCGACGACATCCTCGGCGTAGACGCCGCGCTGGAGGCGGATTTCGATCTCCACGGTGTCGGTGGTGAAGTCGCTGATGGAGGCAATCTTGATGCGGCCGGATTTCGCGGCCGCCTCGACGCTCGCGATGAGGCTCTCGGTCGTGGAGCCGAAGGGCAGCTCGCGGATCACGATGCGCTTGGGGTCGGAAAGGTCGAGCCTGGCCCGGACGCGGACCTTGCCCATGCCGTCGTCGTAATCGGAGACGTCGGCGATGCCCGCGGTCGGGAAATCGGGATAGACGCGGAAGGGCTTGCCGCGCAGGCAGGCGATTTCGGCCTCGATCACCTCCACGGGATTGTGGGGCAAGATCTTCGTGCTCATGCCGACCGCGATGCCCTCGGCCCCCGTGATGAGGACCACGGGGAGCTTGGCGGGGAAAACCGTAGGCTCACGGTTGCGGCCATCGTAGGAATCCTCGTACGCGGTGGTCTTCGGATTGTAGAATACGTCCTTGGCGAGCGGAGTGGCGCGACACTCGATATAGCGCGCCGCCGAGGCTTCGTCCCCGGTGTAGAGATTGCCGAAATTACCCTGCCTATCTATGAAGAGTTCCTTGTTCGCCAGCACCACGAGGGCCGAGTAGATGGACGCGTCGCCGTGGGGATGGTACTTCATGCAGTGCCCGACGACGTTGGCTACCTTATGGAACTTGCCGTCCTCCATGTCGAACAGGGAATGGAGGATGCGCCGCTGGACGGGCTTGAGCCCGTCGTCGACGTCGGGTATCGCGCGGTCCTTGATCACGTACGAGGCGTAATAGAGGAAATTGTCGTCGAATATCTTCTTGACGTATGCCATTGGGTCCTACAGGTCGGTCACGAGATTCGCCATGATGTACTCGCGGCGTTCGGGGCTGTTTTTGCCCATGTAGAAGCTCAAAACCTCGGGCACCGCCTTGAGGGTCTGCACGTCGACGCGCACCAGGCGCATGTCCTCGCCGATGAATTGCCCGAATTCGTTGGGACTGATCTCGCCCAGGCCCTTGAACCGGGTGATTTCGGCGCTCTGTCCGAGCTCCGCCTGAGTCTCGTCGCGCTCGCGGGCCGAGTAGCAATAGCGCGTCTCCTTTTTCGTGCGCACGCGGAAAAGGGGCGTCTCGAGAATGTGTACTCGACCCTGGGTCACGAGCTCCTCGAAGTAACCGAGGAAAAAGGTGAGGAGGAGGTTCCTGATGTGAAAACCGTCATAGTCGGCATCGGTGGCGATCACGATGCGGCCATAGCGCAGGCCCTCGACGCCGTTCTCGATGCCGAGCGCCATCATCATGTTGTAGAGCTCTTCGTTCTTGTAGATGGCCGTGCGCTTGCGCCCGTGCATGTTCTCGGGCTTGCCGCGAAGCGAAAAGATGGCCTGGGTCATGACGTTGCGCGCGCTCACGATGGAACCAGCGGCCGAAAGTCCCTCGGTCAGGAAAATCATGCTTCCGTCGCCCTCCGCGCCATCGCCCAAGTGCCGCTTGCAGTCCTTGAGGCTCGGTATCTTGAGCTCGATCCGCTTGGCGGCCTCCTTGGCCTCCTTTTTCACAACGTTGAGTTCGGTACGGAGCTTCTCGTTGTTGACTATCTTCTCCTGGAGCCGCTTGGCAGCGGCGGGATTCCTCCGCAGGTAATCGTCGATGCCGCGCTTCACTTCCTGCATGATCCAGGGCTTGATATCCGAGTTGCCCAGCTTGTTCTTCGTCTGGCTCTCGAAGACGGGGTCCTTGAGCTTTACGGCGACCGCCGCGGCTATTCCTTCGCGCACGTCCTCGCCGCGGTAGGAGGCCTGGAAGAACTCGTTGATCGCCTTGAGGAAGCCCTCGCGGAAGGCCGAGAGATGGGAGCCTCCGTCCGAGGTGTGCTGGCCGTTGACGAAGCTGAAGTACTCCTCGCCGTACTCGCCCGTGTGGGTGAAGGCGAACTCGATGCGGTCGCCCTTCCAATAGCCTATTTCGTACAACGCGCCTTCGCCCACCTCCTCTACCAGGAGGTCCTGCAGGCCGTTCTGCGACGAAAAGTCCGCGCCGTTGAGCGAGAGCGTCAGGCCCGCGTTGAGATAGGCGTAATTGCGGACGCGCCGCTCGACGAACTCCATGTTGAAGGCGTGCTCGCCGAAAATGTCCGGGT
>Ga0172379_10009416_pt1 | contig 12065 bp, 12 predicted proteins | sample GrowelOW334metaG_FD_119756 | JGI IMG/M metagenome (GOLD analysis project Ga0172379, IMG submission 119756) | Groundwater microbial communities from an aquifer near a municipal landfill in Southern Ontario, Canada - Groundwater well OW334 metaG | ecosystem: Environmental > Aquatic > Deep... | reverse complement strand
TTCTTAGGATCTCGCAAAGATAATTCCATTTCATACTTTTCTATACCTAAAATTTTATAGTAATATTCATGCAATTTAATCACGTTAACGAATTCCTGTATTGCTTGTTCATGAGTGACATATATATGGGCATCGTTCATCTGCATTCCGCGGACTCTCATCATTCCAAAAAGACTGCCTGAATCTTCGTACCTATGGCACCAGCCGTATTCAGCCAATCTTAAAGGCAATTCTTTATAGCTTCTCGGTATTGCTGAAAATATTTTATGATGAAACGGGCAATTCATCGGCTTGATATAATAATTTTCTTCCTCGATGGAAATCGGAGCGTACATACTTTCTTTATAAAGCGGCAAATGACCCGAGGTATAGAATAAACTTTCTTTAGTAATTATCGGAGTTGTCACCCGCTGATAATCCCATTGTCTTTCTGTTTCTTTTGCCCAATTTTCCAACTCTTCTTTGATTATGTTTCCTTTTGGCAGCCAAATAGGCAAACCTTTGCCAATTTCTTCATCAAAAGTAAATAATTGGAGTTTTTTCCCTAGTTCTCGATGATCTCTCTTCTCTGCTTCTTCGCGCTGTGTGATATAGGCTTCCAGCTCTTCTTTGGTTGCGAATGCCAATCCGTAAATACGAGTAAGCATTTTGTTTTTTTCATCTCCGCGCCAATAAGCTCCGGCCACGCGGTCCAATTTAAAAGAATCAGGATCAATTTCTTTGGCTGGATTTTCCAAATGTCCACCCCGGCACAAGTCGGTGAATTTTCCGCAAGTATAAAAAGTTATTTTTTCGCCCTTGCCGACAATCTCATCTATTAGTTCTACTTTATATTCGTTCTTTTTAAAATGTTCTTTTGCCTCTTTTGGGCTTTTTCCCTCGCTTTGAAATTCTTTCCAAGATTTCAAAATCTCTTTCATTTTCTTCTCTATTTTAGGCAAGTCCTTGTCAGAAATAGGGGAGCTGAACTCGAAATCGTAATAAAAACCGTCTTCAATTGAGGGGCCGATGGTGTTTTTAGTATCCGGATATAGTTCCAAAACGGCCGCAGCCAAAAGATGGGCTAGAGAGTGTCTTAGGTTATGCAATTTATCCGCCTTTTCCATAAGAAACATCATAACATATTCTTTCCGATTTTTAAATTGCTTTTCGGCTTTAATATGCTAGGATATATGCATTATGGTAGTACGAATGAGGAGCACAAAATCACATACGGCCAACCGGCGCTCGCATCATGCTTTAAAAAACGCGAGCTTTTTCAAGTGCGAACATTGCAAAACCGCCAAGAAACCGCACGCGGTCTGTTTATCTTGCGGTTTTTACCGGGGAAAAAAGGTTCTGGACTTGGTAAAAAAAGCGGAGAAGAAGCAAAAGAAAGCTAAAGCGAAAAAAGCGGAGGAAGGTAAATAATTTTTGTTTTTTAACAATGGCTAATAGGCATCTTTCAAGGTCAATAGTTCTACAAACTCTTTTCGAGTGGGATTTTCTGCCGGAAAAAAAGAAAAAAAACATCGCTGACGATGAACTAAAAAATATTTTAGAAAGAAATCTAAAAGAATTTGCTCCTGGGGCGGAGGATAACGAATTTGTGCTTTCACTGATCAATCGAGTGCTGCAAAAAAGAACGGCAATAGATGAAATCATCGAAAAAGCCGCTCCGGATTGGCCTATTGATAAAATTTCTATTGTTGATCGAAATATCTTGCGCATCGGCTTAACCGAACTGCTTTTCGGCAACCGGCAGGAAGTGCCGCCGAAAGTGGCGATTAACGAAGCGATTGAATTAGCTAAAACTTTCGGCGGAGAAAATTCCGGCAAATTTGTGAACGGAGTGCTGGGCGCGGTTTATAAAGAAATCGGCGAACCCGGAAAAGAACAAACCAGCAAAAAACAAAAGGACGAAGGGACGCCGGATCTTGCCCAATTGCCGACAGAAGAATTGGGCGGAGCGCTGGTTTATTCTGAAAAAAATGGGAATACCTTTTTTGCTTTTGTGCACGACGTTTTCGGCTACTGGACTTTGTCCAAAGGGAAAATCGAGCCGGGTGAAGATATTGAACAAGGCACCATTCGGGTAATAAAAAAGGAAATAGGTTTAGATATTATTATTGAGGAAAAACTTGGGAAAAATGAATATGTAGCCACTCATCCGGAAAAAGGAAAAAGTTTGAAAAAAGTCGTTTACTTTTTAGCCCGAAGCGAGTATAAAGAACTGGAGCTGGAAAAATCAGGCGGACTGGACGGAGCCAGATGGTTTGAACTTTCCGCAATTCCGGAACTGCGGATTTATAGCGACATTATTCCTTTGATCAGTAAGGCGGTAGAGATGTTGGGCAGTAAAAAGTCATAAACCTCACAAAGTTATATAAAAAACATGATTCAATTTTCCGATTTTGAAAAAAAAATAAAAGTAACTTTCAAGGATAAAAATTTATTAAAACAGGCCTTTATTCATCGTTCTTATATTAATGAGAACCCAGCCACCGGCCTTTTTCATAATGAGCGCTTGGAATTTTTAGGCGATGCGGTACTGGAATTAATAATCACCGATTTTCTTTATAAAAAATACCCGAATTATACCGAAGGGGAATTGACCGCCCTGCGTTCCGCCTTGGTAAATGCCCTGATTATTTCCGAAATCGCTTCTAAGGTAGGCATGAATGATTATTTGCTTCTATCCAAGGGTGAAGCAAAGGATTTCGGCAAAGCTCGGCAATATATTTTGGCCAACACTTACGAAGCGCTAATCGGAGCGATGTATTTGGATCAGGGTTACGAAATGGTGGATAAATTTATTGCTAAAACTTTATTGCCCAAAACGGAAGAAATTGTGAATAAAAAACTTTGGCGCGATGCCAAATCTCTGGTGCAAGAAAAAGCGCAAGAGTTTGTGTCGGCAACTCCGGCCTATAAGGTTCTAAGCGAAGCCGGACCGGACCATGATAAGCATTTTACCGTGGGAATTTATTTCAAATCGGAATTGATTGCCGAAGGCAAGGGCAAATCAAAACAAGAAGCGGAACAGAAAGCGGCCGAAGCAGCCTTAAAAACGAAAAATTGGCTGGATTAAAAATTATGCGCCTGCGAACTCTTACTCTGCACGGTTTCAAATCTTTCGCTCAAAAAACTGTTTTGGAGTTTGAAAATCCGATTGTCGCTATTGTCGGGCCGAACGGGTCCGGAAAATCTAATATCGTAGAAGCGATTCGCTTCGTGCTGGGCGAACAGTCGATGAAGTCGATGCGCGGCAAAGGCGGCGCCGATTTGATTTTTAAAGGTTCAAAAAAATTAACCAAAAGCTCGCGAGCCTCAGCCACTATTTATTTTGATAATGCCGACAAGGTTTTTAAATTACTGAACGACAACGGAGAAGATATTAATTTGGACTACGACACTGTTTCCATTTCCCGGGAAGTTTTTTCCGATGGTCTGAATAAATACATTTTAAACGGCTCGGAAGTCCGATTGAAAGACATTCATAACTTACTCGCTTCAGTTAACATCGGTTCTTCCGGGCACCATATTATTTCCCAAGGGGAAGCCGATCGGATTTTGAACGCGAATGCCAAAGAAAAAAAAGAGATGGTGGAAGACGCGCTGGGCCTCAAAATTTATCAATATAAAATAAAAGAAAGCGAGCGAAAGCTGGAACGGACGAATGAAAATATGAAAGAAGTGGGGATGTTACGGAGAGAAAATGCCCCGCACTTGAATTTCTTAAAGAAACAGGTGGAAAAATTCGAAAAAGCCCGAGAGATGCAAACGGACTTGTCTTTTCTGTATCGGGAATATTTAAAAAAGGAAAGCGTTTATTTAGAAAAAGAAAAAGACAATTTGTCGGCGGAAAGAAATAAGCTAGCTAGTGAGCTGAAAAGTATCGTCGGGAAAATTTCCGCAGTGGAGAATGGCTCGGCGGCTTCCGGAGAAACCAAAATAGAAGAACTGCGGGTTTTAGAGCAAAAAATAAATTCCATTCGCGGACAGAAAAATGATTTAGAAAGACAGGTAGGACGAATGGAGGGGATGATTGAGTCAAAAGAAAATAAGGCGAAAATCTCCGGCAAATGCCCGTTGTGTGGAAGCGAAATCAAAGAAACTGATCCGGTGCAAGTCGAAAAAATCCAGAAAGAAGAACAGGAACTGGCCGAATTGAAAAATTCCCTGGTAGGCATTTTGAACGATTTGCGGAAAATGGAAGAAGAGGAAAAAGAGGGGATGCGGTTGGCCGAAGCGCGCCGAGGAGAAATCAATAAAGAAATGGAAGTTTTGCGCGATTTGGAACGAGAAAAATTCTCTTTTAAGGTCAAACAACAGGAACTTACTTCCGCTTTGGAGTTGGTGGCCATTAAAGAAAAAAATATGCAAAATCGGCGAGAAATGTTTGAAAATGAATTAAAGGAAGGTGCGGCATTGATTGGAGCCGGAATTTTGGAATACAAAAATTACAATTTGGAAGAAAACAACAATGAAAATACCCAGGAAGAATTGAAGAAAAAAATTGAGCGCATAAAAATCAAGTTGGAAGACGCCGGCTTGGGCAGCGGAGCGGAATTAATGAAAGAATACAAAGAAGTTTCGGAACGAGACCAATTTTTGGCGAAGGAAATGGAAGATTTGGAAAAGAGCATTGAGTCTCTGCAAAAATTGATTGCCGACTTGAAAGAAAAAATCGAGACGGAATTCAAAGAAGGCGTCAAAAAAATCAATGTGGAATTCCAGGAATTTTTCTCATTGATGTTCGGGGGCGGACACGGTTCGCTTTCCATTATTGAAATCAAAAAGCGAAAGAGTGAGATGGAAGACGATGGGGCTAAATTCAGCGAAGCTGAATCGCCCGACGCTTCTGAAGAAGCGTTTAGGGAAGAAATGGTTATTGAGAAAGGAATAGAAATTAATGTTTCTTTGCCACACAAAAAAGTTAAAGAATTGCAAGCGCTTTCCGGGGGAGAACGTTCACTCACTTCTATTGCTTTGCTTTTTGCCATGTCCCAAGTAAACCCCCCGCCGTTTTTGGTTTTGGACGAGACGGATGCGGCGTTGGATGAAGCAAATTCGCGCAAATACGGAGATATGTTGGAAAAATTATCCAAGCAGTCCCAACTAGTTGTTGTCACGCACAATCGCGAAACCATGTCCCGCGCCGGTGTTCTCTACGGCATTACTATCGGCGGCGATGAAGCCTCTAAACTTCTGTCAGTAAAGTTTGAAGAAGCTACTCAGATTGCAAAGTAAATTTTATTTTTTCTTCTACTCCTTCGATTATTTTTTCCAATTGGAACACGGAATTCAGATAAGTCGTGTATTTTTTTGTTGTAAGAGAGCCGTCTTTGCCTAATTTAATTTCCAAAATCATTCCTTGCATCGTCGGCTTACTCCAAGACTGATCAAAAACCAGATTGCCGAGCGAGTAGGCAATGAAACTATCTTTATAAACTTCCGTGTCCTGCGTCACGTGCGGATGATGGCCGATGACAATTTTAGCTCCGTTATCCACCGCCAAATGCGCCAAATATTCCTGTCGGGCATTATGTATCGGTTTGTATTCTTCGCCGAAATGGAAAGATACGACCAAATAATCGACTTGCGCCGCGGCGCCTTGAATGATTTCTTCAAAACGCGGATCGCGGGCAATCAACAGGCCCGCTTGATCTACGCCGGCCTGCATCCAATCCGGCCCGACATCGGAAAATGCCAAGAAGCCGATTTTCATTCCGTATTTTTCGATAATCGTTGGCGTTTCCGCCTCCATTTCATTGTTGCCTCCGCCGGTATAAGCTATTTCATTTTCCGTTAAGCGCGCTAAAGTATCAATATAGGCGGGGCGTCCCCAATCGCCGACATGATTATTGGCGACGGATAAAACACTCAAGCCAGCTCCTTTCAAGGCCGGAATAACCGCTGGACTCATCCTGAACGAATACAAGTTTTTCCGATCGGCGCCCTGATCCGAAGCCGTGCCCTCCAAATTGGCGAAAGCAATGTCGGATTTCTTAAACAAATCCAATTTTTCAAAGAGAGCGGAATAATCATTACCGAAATTTTTAATAACTGAATTTTCCACTCCGCGATCCATCATGATATCTCCACCGAAAGATAAAACCAAATGATTCGGTTCGCGAATGTCCGGCAGACCGACTTTTTCCTGCACCCAATTAGTATTCGCATCCGCCAATCCTCCGTAATAGATATTCTTTTCCAAATATTTCAAAATGTTTTCCACGTCTCTCCGCCGATCGGGGCTTTGCAGGAGAGTGATGGCAATCGGGCGGGTTCCGGATTCTCCCAAAGGCAGAGAAAAAACGGAAACCACCGTCTGCTTGGCCGCATCAGTATATCCGCTCTTGCCTCCGTCGTAGCCTTCTTTCCACAAGAATTGGCTGATGTTGGACCAGTTATGTTTTTTGTTGGAATAACTTCTTTTTTCCGTGATTTCCAAAAGATTGTGTTTATTTTGCCAAAGATAACCGGCCAGCTTGAACATATCGGAAACCGTTGATTTATTATTTATGGAAAGTCCACTCGGATCTTCGTAAGCAGTATTTTCCATTTTCAATTTTTCCGCCTGCAGATTCATTTTGGCGACAAAACTATCTCGATCAAAATGTTCGGCTAGCGCTTCAGCCGCGTCATTGCTGGATTCCAAAAGCAGGGGATACAATAGATCAGAAATTTTTATTTTTTCTCCTGCCAGTAGTTCGCCGTTCGTGCCGGCAGTGGCCACGGCTTTTTTACTGACCTGCGCAGTTTCGTCTCGACCGTTCATTTCCGAAGCGATCAAGGCGGTCATCAGTTTGGAAACAGAAGCCAGAGCGAATTTTTTATCCTGATTTTGGGCCAAAATAACTTCGCCAGTATTCAGGTCGCCCACCAAGAAAGCTTTGGCGGAAACTTTTGGTTGTCCGCTGGTATCTTTATTGACGTAAAAATAACGGGGTTTAGTTGTTTCCGGGACGGCGGTTTGCGCGGCAGAAGACGAAAGATTTTTTTGCCAGCTATCGAACTGGAAAAGGTCGCCGGCCGAGAGCGAAGAGAACAAAAAAGAGGCAAAAAATATTCCGCTCAAAATCGGAAAAGCCATCCAAAAGGCCAATTTTAATTTTTTCTTTTCAACTTCCTTCATATCAAAATATAATCTATGGTTTTTCTTTCCAAATCCACTTCTTTTACTTTTATCTTAACACGGTCGCCTAAACGGTATCTTTTTTTCTTTTTTTCTCCCATTAGTTCCAATTTTTTTTCATTAAAAACATAAAAATCATCACTCAAATCGCGCACTCGCACCAAGCCCTCGCATTTTGTTTCTTTTTCTTCTACATACATACCCCATTCAGTAATTCCACTAATAACTCCTTCAAAAGTTTTTCCGAGGCGTTGGGACATATATTCCGCTTGTTTATATTTAATGGAGGCGCGCTCAGCATCCTGGGCGTATTTTTCCCGAACAGAAGCGTGACTAGCCATTTTTTCGTAATCGATCAATTTTTCTTTACCAATTTTTTTTCTAGCCAAATAACCGGTCAAAAGCCGATGCACCATTATGTCCGGATATCGGCGGATAGGGGAAGTGAAGTGAGTGTAGTGCTGAAAAGCCAGTCCGTAATGGCCGATATTTTTAGTGGAATAAACCGCTTTAGCCATGGAGCGAACGACAGCCCGCTCAATCATGTCGCGCATCGTGTCTTTTTCATCTTGTTTCGCTAAATCTTCTAAAATTCTGTTTATTTCGAAAGCCGGAATCACGCCATTGCGCAAATTTATTTTATAACCCAAACTGCGCAACAGAAAAGCCAAATCTTCGGTTTTTTCTTTGCTGGGCAGATCGTGCACCCGATAAATGAAAACTTCTTCGCCCTTTTTTACTCCGCGCGAAATCACTTCCGCCACTTTTTTGTTCGCCAACAGCATAAATTCCTCGATCAGCCGGTTCGAATCCCCACGCTCTTTTTTAATGATCTTAATCGGTATGCCTTTTTCGTCCAACACAAACTTAACTTCTTCCTGTTCCAGAGATATGGCGCCCTGATTAAATCTTTCCTTGGTAAGTTTTTTGGCCAGATTATTCAGAATCGATAATTCTTTATGCAGAGGAGCGGACGCGTGTTTGATCGACTCTTCCGCCTCTTCATAAGTAAATCTTTTTTTAGAATGAATGACCGTGCGTCCGAACCATTCGCCTTTAACTTTCGCGTTCCGGTCTAAAATAAAAACCGCGCCCATGGTCAGCCGGTCTTGGTGGGGGACCAGAGAACACAAATCATTAGAAAGAATTTCCGGCAACATCGGAATTGTGCGATCTACCAAGTACACGGAAGTTCCGCGCTCGCGCGCTTCTTGATCCAAAGCGCTACCGGGCCGGACATAGTGGGTCACATCGGCGATGTGTATGCCGATTTCGTACTCATTGTTTCCCAGTTCGCGGAAAGATATTGCGTCATCAAAATCTTTCGCATCCGCCGGATCGATCGTGAAGGTCAATGTTTTGCGAAAATCTCGGCGGTCTTGGTAATCGTTTTTCTGAATGCCCGCCATTTTTATTTTTTCCGCTTCTTTTTCCACCGGGGAGGGGAGCTCTGAGTCGAAACCTTTTTCAATGGCAATGGCGCGCATTTCCGCGTCGTTGTCGCCGGGCCGGCCCAAAATTTTCATTATTTTCCCTTCCGGCTCTTGGTGTGGATTCGTCCACGATAACATTTCCGCAAAAACTTTTTCTCCAGTTTTCGCGCCGTTCAAAAATTTCTGCGGAATTAAAATGTCCGCGTACATTCGAGTGTCATCCGGTTTCAAAAAGAATAATTTATTTTTTTCACTCAAAGTGCCGACGAATTTTGTTTTCGCGCGCGAAATTATTTTTATCACTTCGCCGGACGTTCTGCTACGCATTTTGCCGTGGATTTTTACTACAACCGTGTCTCCATGCAGGGCGGTATTCAAGTGCCTAAAATCGATTTCAATGTCGTCCTTGCGGTCTAAAACTTTGACATAGCCGGTGCCTTTGGCGGAAATGGAAATAATGCCGGTAAGATTATTTTGATGTTTTTTCACTCTTTAAATATAGCAAAATAAAGCCCAAATTTCCCTTGACTTTCTGTTTGTAATATGCTATACTATACACAGGAAGGAGAGTTAATCATGCGTTCACTGACAGTAGTAGTAGTTCTCGTGGCGGTCGCGCTGTGCGCTGCCGCCTGCACGACGGTGACGCCGAAGTCGGTGATCTACAAACCCGACAACACCCAGGGCGATCTGGTTGCCCAGGGTGATCTGACGGTTGTCAGCAAGGAGACCGTCACCATCACCACCTACGACGTTGCCGGCAACGTGACCGGCACTCAGACGACCGAGAAGGTCGTCCAGAGTGCCAAGAGTCAGTCCCAAGGCAAGCATGAGGAGAAGATGGAGAAGAACTCCCCATGTCGGTTCCGAGGGTGTCCCGTCGTCAGCGACGGGGGCTACCACTCGGGCGGCTCTGCCCGCCACCGCCCGTCGCGTATTAAGGGATACGGCGGGTACTAGGGGGGACATCGAGGAATCTAGGCGCCAAGCCGCAACCGCGGGGAGGCGCCTTTCAGTTTTCATTTGCATTTTTTCTTTTTTTATAATAAGCTATCTCCATGCTAAAAATTCGTTTACAAAGAATTGGCCGAAAAAATGATCCCTCTTTCCGGGCCGTTTTGACTGATTCAAAAAATAGCACCAAGAGCGGAAAGTTTTTGGAAATACTCGGCACTTATAACCCAAAAGCCGGAGAGAAAAATTTGATAGTTGATCGGATAAAATATTGGATTAAACAAGGCGCCAAGTGTTCCGACACGATGCATAATTTTTTAGTGCACGACAAAGTAATTGAAGGCAAAAAAATAAATGTTTTGCCGAAGAAAAAGCCGACGCAGAAAAGAAAAGAGTTGAAAGCCAAAAAGTAGTTTGATACAATTATACTGACAGAGCAGCACATCAGGTCGTAACGCTGCCCAAATTAAAATTAGAAATATAAATTCTGAAACACCATGGAAGAACACGATAAGGTATTTCTGGAATATGTAGTGAAGGCGCTGGTGGACAATCCGAACGATGTGAAAATCGAGCGCACGGTGGATGAGATGGGCGTGTTAATCACGCTGACCGTCAATCCGGCCGATATGGGCAAAATCATCGGACGCATGGGCAATACCGCCAAAGCGATCCGAACCTTGCTTCGCATCATCGGAATGAAAAACAACGCCCGGGTGAATTTGAAGATCAACGAACCGGAAGGAAGCATGCGGCCAGAGAGACCGATGAATTCCGTCAACGCTCCGACTTTGAAGACCGTTGATCAGGCGATGGAAGATTTGAAGGGAATATAAAAAAGTTTAATCAAAAAACACCCGTGAGGGTGTTTTTTGATTTGTTGACAATTTTCAAAAAAGTTGTAATTTGAATTTAAACAAGTTCTTGAGATATAGCCCGCCAAGGAGGGGGCAGAGATGTGCCAGGACGAGTGGATGAAGAGGGTTGAGAAAGTCGGTGGCACGGCGTGTGCCACCGAAGGACAGACTGTTGGAGAAGTCGTCCAGGAACCCGTGCTGGGAGCACCGTTCGACGGGGATGTCTACGGGATCGGCGACTCCCCGGAGTTCGACAGGAAAGGAGGGAGGAAAAGAAGATGAGTGGACGACCGATAACGATGACCAGGTGTATAGAGACCAAGCCAGCATCGCTTCCCGACACTCTTGAACCCGACGACGGGCACAAGGAGTGCACAGGGGGGCGGAAGTGGGTCAAGGGACAGGTGCACCAATGTATGGGCTGTGGCGGCATCACGGTTCGTTGTCCGCGTTGCCATGGGTGGATGGTGCCCAAACCTGACTTCGGCGCGAACGCCTTCATCTGTCACGGCTGCAAGAAGGTCGTCCACGCGACGAGCGAGGAGGATGTCATCGAGGAGTCGATGGGGTACGTCGAGATCATCGACATGACGAAACCCAGAAGGCAAGCATTGGGTGCGCCGTTCGACGAGGATCTCTCCGAACCGGCGGCCCAACCCACCGAGAAGAAGGCGGAGTGCCCCGGTTGTAACGGGACGGACGTGATTCCTTCCATCACCAAGGGGGCCTGCCTTCACTGCCTCGGCTGCGACCTGGAGTTCAGAGAGGAGTAGAAGATCGACGAGCGCAATCGCGTTCGTGGGCCGGGGTGGCGACACCCCGGCTTCTGTATTTTTAGCTGATTTTTATGTTATAAATAATCTATGCGTTTTCATATAATCACAATTTTTCCGGAGATGTTTGATTCTTATCTGAAAGAGTCAATTATTGGCCGGGCGATAAAAAATAAAAAAATTTCCATAAATTTTTACAATCCCAGAGATTTTATAAAAGCTCCAAAAAATAATTACAAACCCGTGGATGACAAGCCATACGGCGGAGGTCCAGGAATGGTTATGCGAGCCGAGCCGATACTTAAAGCAGTAGAAAAAGCGGTTTCAAAAATAAAAAGTAAAAAAATATTAATTATAAATTTTATTCCGACGGCTGAAAAATTCGTTACTTCAGATGCTAAAAAAATTTCTAAAAATTATACTGACATTATTTTAATTTCTGGTCGTTATGAGGGCATTGATGCGCGAGTGGACAAAATTTTAAAAACCAAGAAATTTTCAATAGGGGATTATGTCTTGACCGGCGGGGAATTGCCGGCGATGATTTTAATTGACTGCATTTCCCGCCAAATTTCGGGAGTTTTAGGTAAATACGAATCTTTGGAGGAAGAAAGAGTATCGTCCAGTGAAGTTTACACTCGTCCGGAAATCCTTAAATACAGAGGTAAAAACTATAAAGTTCCAAAAGTGCTTTTGTCCGGTAACCATAAAAAGATTGAAGAATGGAAGAAAAAACAGTAATCCCCAGTTTTAGGTTGACAAAAAACATAAAAGAGAGTAAGGTACTCGAGATTCATTGATTGAGTATCGGATGCAATCTCTTTATTAATAAGCTTTTAAAAGCGTTAATTTTAATGTTATCCGAAGTTAGCTAATAAGAAGTAAAAGAAAAGCAATTTTTTCGCCTGTTTTTCTTTTGTTTTTTGTT
>Ga0172379_10009415_pt1 | contig 12066 bp, 8 predicted proteins | sample GrowelOW334metaG_FD_119756 | JGI IMG/M metagenome (GOLD analysis project Ga0172379, IMG submission 119756) | Groundwater microbial communities from an aquifer near a municipal landfill in Southern Ontario, Canada - Groundwater well OW334 metaG | ecosystem: Environmental > Aquatic > Deep... | reverse complement strand
CATTATGAATGTAATCAAATTTTTACTAACAGGCACACCTTTTTATCCCCATTGGCTTGAATTTAGGAATTCTGATTACGCCAATGAATTACTATATAAAAAAATCAAAGGTGACGTAATCGAAGTTGGTTGCGGCAACGGCTCAACCAAAAAGCGGGTACTACAACAGTATGGGAATAAAATTCATTCATATATTGCCACCGACTATACTTCCTGGGACACAATCTTCAAACACCACAACCAAAAAGTCCACACCTTAGGCTTAATCACCAGCTATCTTTATGGAAAATCAAAAAACGCCAATAGTGTCGATAAAGTTTGTGACGCTCTTAATCTTCCGTTCAAGGACAAAACTTTTGATACTTACCTGGCAACCGAAGTTTTAGAGCATATCAACCAACCCAACAAGTTTTTCAGTGAAGCTGGTCGCGTTCTTAAAAAAAAGGGAACCTGCCTAATTTCCGTACCATTTATTTATCGAGAACATAGTGATGGTACTGGATACGACTACTTTAGATATACCAAATCGTGCTTAAATAATTTAGCAACAGAAAACGGTTTTCTAGTTAATTCGATTTTTACCAAATCATTTTTTGGCACATCTACGGCCACAATTATCAACCAATATATAATCAGGAAAATTACCGAAAGTATCGTTCCTATTAAAATTTTGTTACTAATTTTTAGCCCTTTTATTTTTTTTACAACTAATCTAGCTGGTTTATTAATCGACACCCTTGATAAAGACGACAGATTTGCTACACGTTATCATCTTATCCTAACAAAAAAATAATTATGGACATGTCGATTGTTATCGTAAATTACAACGGTAAAAATGTTCTCGGTAATTGTCTTGCCTCCATACTTAATAATAACTTTAACAGCTACGAAATAATTATTGTCGATAATCATTCTACCGACAACTCACAATCCTACCTTAAGCATAAATTCGGTAAACTGTTTAAAAAATTTAATTTTATTGAATTAGATTCTAACCATGGTCCCGCTTATGCTCGAAATCAGGCAGTAAAACAAGCCAAAGGTAATTTTATAGCCTTTTTGGACAACGACACCGAAGTTGATCCAAACTGGCTTACTGCCGCTTATAAAGAATTTCAAAATGACAAACAACTCGGCTGCATTCAGAGCAAATTACTTTTACTAAACGAAAAAAATAAGTTTGATTACGCCGGCGATTATTTAAACCAGTTTGGTCTTCTTAGTCATCGTGCCACCTATCAAGACCTTGATGTTGGTCAATTTGAACAACCGGCCATCGTTTTTGCTGCTAAATCAGCCGGTATGTTTATCCGCAAAAATGTTTTTGAAAAGATTGGTGGTTTTGATAACGATTATTTTATTTATATGGAAGAAACTGACCTCTGCTGGCGTTCCTGGCTGATTGGCTATAAAACAATGTACTGCCCTAAATCTATTGTTTATCACGGATACTCTGGCAGTTTCAAACTATTAAACAAAAACTTCGCCACCTACAATCTTCGTTTTCACGGAACCAAAAATTATATTTATACTATCATCAAAAACCTGGAGTTAAAAAATCTTATTACCATATTACCAAAACAACTAATTATTTTTATCTCCTTTTCTTTTTATCTATTTCTTCAGGGAAAAATAACCGATTCTTTATTTATTATTAAAGGTATAATTTGGAATCTAAAAAATTTAAGAAGTATTTTAAACAAACGATGCCTAATTCAAGAAAATAGAAAAATTTCTGATAACGAATTATTTAAATATATTTTTATTAAAGAAAGCCTTCTGAATAAAATTAATAAATCGATGTTACTAAAAAAACAAATTTCATGAGCAACAGACGCCGAATTCTTTTTGCTATTCCCAAAGTTAAGTCTATGTATGGTGACGATAAAGGCAAGCCTCTCTATCCCCATGTTGGCATTGCCTATTTAACTTCTATTTTAAAAAATAATGGTTATCAAGTTAAAATCTACGACCAAGGAGTTGAGCCGGATATCCAAATACTTTTCAATCTGATTAAATCATACCAACCAAATATCATAGGAACTACCGGCTTTAGCTACGCTTATGGTTATTTAGAAGAACTAATCCAAAATATTAAATTAGTCACATCAACTCCGATAATTGTTGGTGGTCCTCATGTATCGGCTATAAATTCAAAAATATTACTCGACACCCCTGCCGACTTTGGTCTTCGCGGAGAAGGGGATGTATCTTTCCCCTTATTCTTATCCCAATTTTTTAAAAAAACCCCAAATTACAAAAACATTCCGGGTTTAATTTGGAAAAATAATCAAAAAATTATCGAAAATCCTAAACCTCCATACATACTCAATCTTGACAGCCTTCCGATCCCTGACTATAACGCCTTTAATTTTAAACTCTATCCCTGTTTTAAGGAAAAACTAATACCTTTAATTACATCACGCGGCTGTCCATATGGCTGTAGTTATTGTTCTGTCAGACTTTCCATGGGGCAATGTTTTCGGCCGCGTAGTGCCGAAAATGTTTTCAAAGAAATAAAATATTGGTACCATAAAGGTTTCCGAAAAATTGATATTAACGACGATTGTTTTACCCTCGATTTAAAAAGAGCCGAAAAAATCTGCGACTTAATAATAGATAACCATCTAAATCTAAAAATCCAACTTTACAACGGCATCAGAGTCGATTGCGTTTCCCAAAAACTTTTGTCTAAATTAAAACAAGTCGGCTGTATCTTTATCGCCTACGGTTGTGAGTCCGGTAGTCAAAAAATAATTGATAAAATTGGCAAAAATATTAAACTGGAACAAGTTACCCAAGCCGTAAATTGGACAAATTCCGCCGGTATCAAAAACGCCGTTAATTTTATCATTGGCCATCCAAGCGAAACTTACTCGGATGCATTGGAAACTCTTAGTTTTGCCAAAAGTCTTAACACTAACTTTGTCAATTTTTATAATTTAGTACCCTATCCGGGAACTCCGGCATATGATTGGGCTGTTAAAAATGCTCGTTTTCTTTACCCAAAAGAATCATACCTCCAAACAATCTCTTATCGAGACAACTCTCCTATATTCGATACCCCGGAATTTACTGCCCCACAAAGACATCACATCATGGAAGTCGGATTTAACCTGTATGAAAAAAAACTACTTAGCTTCCGACTGGGCAAACATTTGGGAGCCATGATATATATACTTACCCGTAACAAAAATATTTCACAATTTAGTCATTGGTTACTAATCAACAGTAGTCCTGTCAGACTGTTAGTTGAAAAATTAATCGAAAAATCAAAAAAATAAACATGAGAATTCTTTTTATCTGCCCCCCAATGACCGTCAGAGGAAATGATACTACCACGCCTGGCGCCATTCCTCCACTGGGATTAGCTAGTATGGCTGCTTATTTGGAAACAAATGGTTTTGACGTCAAAATTATTGATACTTTAGCGGAGGGTCAAAACACCGTTGTCAAAGGAAAAAACAAAATTACGGTTGGACTTACAAATGAACAAATCTATAAAAAAATAGCCTATCTGCACCCTGATATTGTCGGCATTAGTTCCATGTTTACCGTCTACGCTCCTGACGCTCACCAAGTTGCCAAAATTGCTAAATCAATCAATCCAAAAATACTCGTTGTTTTTGGTGGCTCACACGCTTCCATACTACCAGATTCAGTTCTTGCAGATAAAAATGCCGATCTGGTTGTCATTGGCGAAGGTGAAGAAACCATGCTAGAAATAGCATCTAAGTTTGAAAAAAAACAGAGACTTGACAACATTTCTGGAACTGTCGCCAAAAACAAACAAAACAAAATTATTCGCAATCCACCTCGCCCCCACATTATTGATCTCGACTCCCTACCTCTACCAGCCAGACATTTATTACCCATGGATATTTATCTCAACAATACCAAAGAAATTTCCAACACTTTTGCCTATCGAAGTCCATCAACTCCGGTTATCACTAGTCGTGGTTGCCCGGGAAATTGTATTTATTGCGCCGTTCCCGGTATTTGGGGCAGAACTTGGCGGCCATATAGCGCCAAAAGAGTAGTTGACGAAATTGAATTTTTAGTTAAACGCTACGGGATTAAAGAAGTCCAATTTTTAGACGATAATATTTCAGTCAACAAAAAAAGATTGGAAGATATTTGTGACGATTTAATCAACAGAAAGCTAAATATTAAGTGGACTACACCCAACGGTATTGCTATTTGGACTCTTGATAAACCTCTTTTGCAAAAGATGAAAAAAAGCGGCTGTTATCGGCTCACCTTTGGCATTGAAACCGGTCATCCTGATACTCAAAAATTTATTCGTAAACAACTTGATTTAAATAAAGCTTCAGGGGTTATGAAATCAGCTTCAGACTTAGGTTTATGGATATTTTCCACCTATATAATTGGTTTCCCTTACGAAACTGAAAATTTAATCAAGTCAACCTTTAATTATGCTATTAAATCTTATTCTGATTTTGTCGTTTTTATTCTGCTAATGCCCTTTCCTAATACCGATGTCACCAACATTATGTTAAAAGAAAAAATCCTTAAATCCTCTCAATTAAAACTATCAGCCATTGGTGAAACATTTTCCGGATATAAAGGCATTGGTAACAAATATTTAACCGCAAAAGATTTACGTCAGCTTCGAAATAAAGCCGATAAAAATCTAATGTTAACCCGCCTCTTGTGGCCTCTAACTCACCCTCTTCGAATACTAAACAAAGTTCACAGCCTTGAAGATCTGTTTTATTTTTTAAGAATAGTCAATAATTTTTCTTCAATGTTTTTTTCCCGCCTCAAATTCGGCGAGCTAAAAACTCATCGTCTAAAATCCGCTTATAAATACAAAATATTAAAATAAAAACATGAAAGTATTACTTATCGCTCCTCCTGACAATAAAAATGTTGAACCGTTTTTATCCAACCCAATTAAGCCGACACCGGCATTCTCCGGGTACACCTTTCCTATGGGGCTTAGTTATTTATCAGCCTACATAAAAAAAGAAGGACATACAGTTAATCTTCTTGATTGTTTATCTTTAGATCTTAGTCTTCAAGATATCAGAAAAATTATTCTTAAAACTAAACCTGACGTTATTGGCATCACTAGCATGACTCACTACATTAAAACTGCTGTAGCCATTGCCGGCATTTCTAAGACTCTTTTTCCTAAAGTTCCGGTGGTTTGTGGCGGTCCTCATGCTAATTTCGATTACGAAAATCTTCTCAATAATTATTCATTCGATTACGTTGTTGTTGGAGAAGGGGAGAAGACTTTTTCTGAATTACTCAAATATTTAAAAAATAAAAACTCCATCGATATCAACAATATCCAAGGAATTGCCTACAAAAAAGGCAACAAAATTATTAAAACACCGCCCCGTCCTTTTATTAAAAATCTCGACGAAGTTCCTTTTCCGGCTAGAGAATTATTAGATTTCAATAACTATATTTACAACCAACTACTTCCAAATGCCGTAGAAATACTGGGCTCAAGAGGTTGCTCTCATCGCTGTGCTTTTTGCAGTTCATCACATTTTTGGCAGATGTGGCGGGCTCGTTCACCAGAAAACATTATTCTCGAAATGAAAGAGATTTTAAAAAAATATCCCAAAACCAAATCCTTTTTATTTTATGATGATAATTTTACTTTAGATAAAAATAGAGTTAAAAAATTATGTAATTTAATAATAAAAGAGGGTTTGGATAAATATAGATGGAACTGTAGTGCCAGGGCCGATCAAGTAGATCTGGAAACTTTAAAATTAATGAAAAAAGCCGGACTTTCAAAAATAAATTACGGTGTCGAAACCGGTTCGCCAAAAGTTGCCAAAAATATTGATAAACACCTCAATCTCGACACCCTCAAAAAAACTATTAAAATGACAAAAAAACTGGGCATTGAAGTTCTGGCTTTTTTTATGATAGGTAATCCCGGAGAAACCAAAAAAACCATCCAACAAAGTATTGCTCTGGCCAAAGAATTAAAACCGACCACAACTTTATGGAGTATAGCCCAAATTCTTCCGGGAACTAAATTAGCCAAACTTCAGCCGATATCAAATTTTATTGAATATATCTATGAACCTGAAGTAAATCATCCATATCAGCAAACCTGGAGTTACATTCCTGTCTTTGAAAATAAAAATTTAAATCGTGAACAAGTTAAGCTGTACCATAAAAATATTGTAAAATATTTTACTTTTTACCACATATTCCATAATCCAAAAATTCAATTCAAACATTTTTTGTATTCACCTCTTAATGGTCTCAAATATTTTTATCGGGTTTTAAAAAACTCTTTATATTAACTAATTTATATAAAAACTAGAAGTGAGGATACTTTTTATCGAACCATGTTTTATTCATTTCGGCGGCTATCACCGGGCTATTAATATTTGTAATGCACTCGCTTCTCATAAGGTAAAAGTTGATCTATTAATCACCTCCGACAAAAAATTTTATCCATGGATTGGTAAAAAAAAGGTAAACAATTACCTAACTATATATGAATTACCTCGTATCACCTTAAACTTTTATATCACCGGCCGAATTTTAAGAGGTTTCATTGCCACAATTTTTGGCTTAACAAAACCCTACGACATAATTCATGCTGCCATGCCGTCTCAATTTGAATCAAATATACCTGCATTTTTTTTAAAACTAATTGGTAAAAAAGTAGTCATGGATTGGGATGATATTTGCGAGGAATCTTTTGTCGTTCACCCTTTTGTTACCACCTATGCTCATTTTTGTGAATATTTTTTTCCTAAATACCTAAAAAACTATTGTGTCTGTAGTACCATTCTTGCCAATTTGGCTCTGGAGCGCGGAGCTACCAATGTCATCAAAATCATCAACGGTACCGGAACCGTTAACTACCCAAAACACGGCAAAGCCGAAAGCATTAAACGTCTAAGTCTGGATCCCAACAAAAAATATCTATATTCAATTGGGACTACTTTTGCAGGTCAATCCCGCACTTATAATTTTCTTAAAACTTTTGAATATATCTGCCAGCTCGACTCGTCTGTTCAGCTTCTCTCTAACTTTGACCCCCAGACTGTCTATGTCAATGAAAAGCTTGAAGGTAAAATCAATCCCGAAATCTTCAAAAATATCATCAACTTCGGTACCCGCGGCTATTTAAGTTCTGACGAACTTTCTTATTATCTTTCGGCTGCCGACGCCTGTCTTTTCCTTTCCGGTGACGATCATCTGGAAAAAGCCAACTGTCCTTTACGTATCAGCGGTTATATAAACGCTCAAAAAATAGTTATTGTCAATGACAACAACTCCGAAGGATCAAATATGCTAAAACCATTTAATTGCGCCGTTATGGATTCCGATCTCCAAAAACTAGCCAAAAAAACAGTCAAAATGCTTCACAATCGTCAACTTCAAAACACTCTGATTACTAATGTCAAAATTGCCAAAAAAGAACTATCAATGAATCACTTAATTCCCAAACTAATCAATTTTTACAAAAACACTAAATAAGTCACTAGACTAGCCAGTCCATTCCTCTTTCCGAAAATCTACATTGTCGACACATATCAATTTTGCTTACTTCTCCATTAAAATGCATCTTTTTAATTTTACCGATTTTTCCCAAATTAAAAGCATCCATTACTTTATCTTTCATCACATTTCCCCCAACGGTAGTACCCTCATAATCAAGACAGCATAAAACTATATCTCCGTTAGCCTGAACTACAATCTGTTCAAATAAATTCCGGCAAGCATACCGAATCTTCCAATACTTTTTGCTATTATATTGCTTAACAGCACCTCCCCAACTATGAACACCGTTTACTGCCATTGCATCAACCTTGTCACTCCACTTTTCATAAAATCCTTTAACATTTTCAGCGTTAATATCATTTACAACAATAGTTAACATAATAACCATCTTGCTGTTTCTTTCTTTTTTAATTTTAATCAAGTTTTCTATATTAGAAACGGTTTTATCAAAATCTAAACCCATTAATTTCTTGTAATCAGCTGCATTGTCCGCATTTAAACTAATGGTAATCGTATCAAGGCCGCTGTCGATCAATTTTTCTATTACCTCTTTTGTAGCTAATGAAAAGTTTGTTGGTAAAAAAAGGTTAGCCTCAGGAAATTCTTTTTTTAAAATTTTTATTTTTTTAAAAATATTTTTATCTAGCAATGGTTCCCCGGTACCCGTTAAGTTTACAAATCGAAGCGTAACTTTTTCCTCTTTCAATCTCTCTACTAATTTATTAAAAACATCCATTCCCATAATAATTTTCTTTCTTTTCATATTTGTGTTTGGGCAAAAAACACATTTTGCATTACATAGGCACGAATTTTCTATCGCTAAACCAAAAATTTTTTTCTTTTCAAATTCTTTTATCCTTCTTCTTGCCACAAAATAAGATAATTCTCTAAATAATTTATTTTGGGTTAGCACATAAACTATTGGCACCAACAACTCGCTTGATTCGATCTTATTTCTTAATCTACTATAAATCGTCAGCTTCATATATTCTTGTTCAAATTATACCTTATCAATTCACAATTTAGCTATCTTAAAAAGTTTTTTTTGCGCTACCATAAAGCCAAAAACCAAACAAAGATTGATGATTTTCTATATAAAGACTAAGCCTTGATAATAATTTAAATACTCTGCGCCCTACAAATGGCAAACTCGCTACCCCACATCCAAACAATTCTCCCCCGGGCATTATTCCACATCTAGATACTTCAAAGCCCGATTTTTTAAATAGTTTTTTAAGTGACCCCTGAGTATAAGAAGATTCATAATCCAAATTCCATTGACCAAGCATTTTTGATAATGGTCTTGTTAAAGTATGAAACGAGTATTGATTAGGCATACTCAAAAAGATTCTTCCGTTAGGCTTTAAGACTCTTTTAAATTCTTTTAAAATCGGTTCCGGATTTCTAAAATGTTCAATCACTCCAAAACTAAAAATACAGTCAAAATAATTATCCTTTATGGGTAATTGACGAATGTCGGCTTCAATAAATTTACAATTAGTCTTGTTGTTAATTTTGGCATATTTTTTTGCCGTAGCAATTGTTTTTTCTGCCAAATCAACACCAACGGTTTCATACCCTTGCTCCGCTAACCAAAAAACCCAATGTCCAAAACCACAACCCGCTTCTAATATTTTTGAATTCTTTGGTAAATTTTTCAATTCCTGTCTTATAAACGGAAGATGAATAGGCAAATGTAAAAAATCATTTATTTTTTTACCGTCATTTTCTTTTAGATTTTTTACCAACGAATCTAAAACACCATAATCACTATTTACATTCCAGACTTTTCTTAAATCATCGACTGTCGCTTCTTTCATTTAAATTATTATGTTTTAGACATTAACATTATCAGCGCATCTTTTGCTGGTTGAAAATCAGGTACCAAAACTAAAGCATTCTTAAAAGCCTCTTTGGCTTTGTCTTGATTCCCTGAATTAAGCAAAACTACCCCAAACACATACCAGGCCTGTGGATTATTTTGTTGAATTTGTAAGGCTTTCTGTGAATGGTCCAGTGCCAAATCTAATCTGTTTTCTGTCAAGTCAATTTGAACCAGACTTAAATAAGTCTGATATAAACCAGGAGAATAACTTAAAGCTGTATTATAACTGTCTCGAGCCAAATCTAATCTGCCTGTCTTAAAAAATATATTTGCCCGATTGTGATAGGCGTCAGCATAATTTGGTTTCACTACAGTCGATTGAGTAAACCCCTTCACCGCATTATCGTACTGTTTTAACTTGTCATAATCATCCCCAATATTATTCCAGGCATTGTGGCTGTTTGGCGACACCTGACAAGTTCTTACCCAAAGATTGTGATTAGTCTGCCAATCAATATTTCTTAAATAAGTTCTAACTCCATACATTCCCAATATTAAACCTAGCAACCCCACGGCCACAACTTTTGATTTTTCCCAAATTTTAATCAAGATAATGCTCAAAAAAGCACAAAAACCTAATGATCCAAAAAACACGTATCTCTCCGCCACCAGCCAGCTTACTTTAACTGGCAACATTGACGGAGCACTGGCTAAAAATATAAGTGCTAACCAAAAAAATAAATTTTTATTTTTAAAATAAAAATAACCTAAAGAACCTATAAAAGTTAAAATTACTGCCCAATTAATCCATTCCGGGATTATATACATGGTGTGATACAAAGTTAAATCAAGCGGTAATACCAACAATTGTAAATATTTCGTTATAGCAGTCGGATATTGGAAAAATGGATTATAAAAGATACTTTCAGAGGTGTTGTAGCCCGAATTAACATCACCAATTCTTTTAATTGCCATTGGGTAAGCAAATATGGCAACAACTATTATCGGTAATATTAAAAACTTCATATATTTTTTCCAATCACTCAACAACTTAAACCGCTCATTAAAAACAACCGAAATTAAGCCTAAAATTAAAAAATACGAAAAACCTCTAATTTTATCCGTAAAAAACATCAATACCAAACTAACTGCCATCACCAATATATATGTATATTTTTTTGTATTTAAATACATAATCGTGCCTATTAATGCCGCTAGCACAAATAAAGTCGTCAACAAGTATGGTCTTCCTGAAATCCATGTCACCGCCTCAACATGAACCGGATGAAATGCAAACAGTAATAATGTAAATATCGCCAATTTTCGGTTATACAAAAGGTAAACAAAAATAAAAGCCAACAAGCAAACCACTATATATAAAGATAAACTTAACAAATGAAATGGCATCGGACTTTTTACTCCAAAAAGGACTGCTAAAATATAATTACAAATTCCCGGAACACTTTTAAACCCCATCGTTACCCAAAAATTCGTTATCCCTGGATTCTGAGTTATTGCAGCATAGTCATCAGACACAAAATCTGCATTCATCCCATTAAAATAAACTAAGATTACCCCCACAATAATAACCATCAAAAATTTCCAATTCTCTTTAATTATTTCTCGTATACCCAATACTTTTTTTACCACTGCCACTTCCTTTAATGGCGCCACAGTTTGTTTCTCCAGATCTCTAATTCTTCTCTTTTTCTTCTGCGACATTACCCATTTTAGCAAAACTGATTTTAGACCACACGGTTTAGTATCTTTATTTTTTTTATTACAAAGACTAACCCATATGACACTAAAACTGTCAACAAAAACGAATAACCAATCCAAATTACAGGTTGATTCATCATATTTTGTTTAAAAACGTTAACCCGCAAAAATATTTCCAATATTGCCGGATGAATTAAATATGCACCCAAACACAAATCAGACAGCACTCTTAATATCTTTTTTGTGTTTTCAGTCAATATTTTATCCAAATCAATTGACCTAAACAAATTAAATATACCGACTGCCATCAATATGTTAACCAAACTCAGTCTATTTAACATATAAAACCCCTGATCGCTAAACCCCAGCTTTATTATCAAATATTTTGACATTAACCAATTAATAAAACCAAAAACTACAATCCCCAACAAAACAAGCACAAAAGTTTTTTTATCAAATTTAATCTTTTCAAATAAAAAGCCATACATATAAATTCCTAAGTATGGAATAAATAAAGTTACTGCATAATTTAATTGAGGCAGTCCAAACCATACAAACGCAACACTATAGACAAAACCTAAAAGCAGTAGTAATCCTCCGACATATTTCAATCTCTCCTTATTTAAAATATTTTTTATTCTGGCTACAAAAGGCGACACCAAATACAACCCAGCTATTAAAAACAAGAAATATAAATGGTAATAAGTTCCACCCGTCCATACCTCACTCAAAAAATCAAAAACGCTAAATGTACCTCCATCCAGCCAATATCTAAAAAAATAATAAAACACTAACCAGAACACCAAAGGAATTAGGATTTTATCCAGTCTTCTTTTATAAAACTCCCTCCAATTACTAACTTTTGAAGAATTTAAAAGCAAGAAGCCACTAATAATAATAAACACCTGTGTTGGCCATCTGAAAAATGAGTTTAACAAAAGTGCTGCTGACCAATTTCCAAAATCAACATTTCCCAAAAGCATCACCACCGTCGTAGTGATATGTATCAT
>Ga0172379_10009414_pt1 | contig 12066 bp, 9 predicted proteins | sample GrowelOW334metaG_FD_119756 | JGI IMG/M metagenome (GOLD analysis project Ga0172379, IMG submission 119756) | Groundwater microbial communities from an aquifer near a municipal landfill in Southern Ontario, Canada - Groundwater well OW334 metaG | ecosystem: Environmental > Aquatic > Deep... | reverse complement strand
TGCATTGTCGCATTCTATACCATAATAATTACCAGGGTTCAGGTATTCGATCGCTTTCATCCCGAGCCTGAGTGACCCACAGCCAATATCAAGTAATTTGCTACCACTGGTCAACCCGTTCTGTATCAACATATTCAGTTGTGACCTACCCATCTCACTGAATTTACCACCAACAGACTCCCTGTGCCAGGTGTCCGTTGAACCCCTTTTCCACTGCGTGGACTCCATAAGTTGATTCACCGGAGGCCGAGGATTGTTCTGCACACACCAAGTGGCAAACATCAAATCAGACAGTAACCACTCCTCTTCCATGAACGGGGCAAGTTTCATGCTTTCTATTGTTCCAACAATATCAGTCTTGGTCAGTTCCATCCCCCAGTCATGCACACTTACAACGCTTCCGTTTGCTAGATTCCCTGCGAAAGAATTAAACTCCTCTTTCTTGTTTCCATTATCACATATCAAATATACTGGAACATCAGCGATTAACGATCGAACTGCGGATTTACCTTCTTCGCTCATTATATCAAGCACCATCTGATACACGCCTAGCTTGTCAAACACCTCTTTAGTCTCTTTTGTTTTTACTGCATACCTATCAATTGTATATACTGGTATGCCTAGCCTGGCTCCTACCAGACCAAGGTACATAGATAATGCACCATCTGCGGTTCCTAACTCTACTATTCTTTCCGCTTTAGAGTCTTTGAGAATCTTATCGACTTTTTCATATGTCAGTGCAGAATGCTGTGCCTTTACTCCACAAAATGTCCTGTTGTATACCCTGATGTGTTCCTTAGGCATCTTCAGCTCCTATCTATTGATTAAATCAAAGATCTTTTTGTTAACTTACGCACCAAGTGGCAAACATCATATCATAAAAATCCCACTTCTCTTTCATAAATGGGACCATCCGTAGTTTTTCTACAACATCACTCACATCATTGTATTGTATCTCTTTTCCCCAATCGTGAACACTTACAACACTTCCAGAGACAAGACTTCCACAGAATGTATTGAATTCTTTCTTCTTATCCCCGTTATCGCAAATTAGATAAACAGGCGTACCAGATATAAGGTTTGATACCTCTGATATACCAGGTTCGCACAATGCATTTAATGTAATAATATTAACACCTAGCTTTTCCAGAACCACACGAGTCTCATCTACCTTTATCGTATTTTTATCTATAGTATACACCGGAATCCCTAGCCTTGCCCCAACCAAGCCAAGATACATAGACAATGCACCTTGCCCAGTTCCAATCTCAACGATTTTATTAACTTTCACTGACTTTAGTACTTTATCAATTTGTTCGTATGTAAACGCAGAATGCAATGCCGTGGCGCCTGCGAATGTTCTGTTATATACTGGCCTGCCAGCTCTTGATATATTTCTATCTAGTAGCCCCCTAAATATAAAATCAAAACTGTCTCTTCTGTGCTTTGCCTTTGATCTCTTTTCCGAGTTTGCTACGATAACGTTATTCATGTTGTTTTCTTTGCGAAAACCCCTATTTCTTTCTGCATAAAACCTATCTTCGAATGATCTATCTGGATGTTCCATGTGTATTATTTTGGGGCATCCTATTTTTATAACACTGCATCTACTAACGACTCGTGACGTTCTGTCCATCATATCGGAGTCAGCTGCCCCCCACCCATAAAACCTCTCATCATACCCACCAATTTCCTCAAATACAACCCTGGGGAACACTACATTACCTATCTCGGAACTAGCCCATCTTGTTTCGGTCATAAAAGCATCCCACTCATCTCGGCTTAACCCTCCTGATGATATTCTCTCAAAATTTTCTGCACCTGGATGGGTTTTTGTTCTCGTCACAGGAAGAATCGCAACCTCTCCATTTAGCAACGCTGTAGCAGCATACGCAAGAGTGCTTTCATGCATCAACGTGTCACAGTCAATACAAGCCACTGCATCTCCGCTTCCTGCTGATACACCAATGTTATATGCCTTTGCGATATTAAAAGCAGGGTCTTCTTGCTTTACAAATAACAACGTCGCACATATCTCTCGACAGAAATCTGCCAGACTATCAACATTATTGTCTCCGCTTGGCACAGATGTATGAACAACTATTATATTTATATCACCTTCGTATTCCTGTCTCTTTATAGATCTACAGCAATAAATCAAATATGGAAATCTCCACAACTCACTAATAGGTATAATTACATCTATGCTTGGAAGAGATGTTTTTGCATTTTCCATTGCTACATCCACTTTGTGGCTGGGGCGATCTTATCCCTACGCATTTCGATAATGTCCTTATGAGGCATTACATCTAGAAACATCTCTTCCAACTCTGTAGTAATATCCCCCTTCGGCATATACCCCATTTCCAGGAGTTTCTCTCGTTCAACGCTATAAAAGTGTCCCATTTGCTCTACTCTTGGATTCTCATACATCTGTATAGTGGCATCAATACCAAACTTCTTCGCCACCTCCTTAACTGTTTGAGCCAGATCCTTAATCTGATAGATTTGGTCATACTGATTAACAACCCTGTATTCCCCCGGTTGAGTTGGGTGCTCGATGATCAGTCTAAGACATTCCATAGAATCCCGCAGAGGCAGGAAACCACGTTTCTGTGTGCCATCTCCGTACACAGTGAGAGGATGACCAATAACAGCTTGCGCCACAAATCGATTGATTGCGGTACCAAACACCTCGTCTATGTCAAAGCGAGTATTCAAACCAGCTTCACACGCCATATACTGGTGACGAGTTCCATACACAACTGACTGCATAATGTCTGTTGCGGAAAGCCCCCACCATGCACACGATCTCTCGATATCAATCGAACTGTGGCACTTTGTCGCGTGGTAAAAAGATGCTGGGGTCATCCTTGGAAAGAGCATCTTCGCAGTACGCCCCTTGTGAGTCACTTCGAAATATCCTTCGGCGATCTCAATACCTGGAGTACCATACTCACCAGCTGTACCAATCGTAACAATTGGAATGTGCCGTCCGTTTTCTCTGATAGCCCAAATCAGGGCAAGCGTGGTTCCGATGTTATTCATATGAGTTTCATAACACTTCTCATAATCTATCATAGAATATGGAGCCGAAGGCATCTGGGCTAGGTTTACGATGCAGTCTGGTTTAAATCGAACAAACAGATCCTTCACTCTATAGTAGTTATCAGCATGAGAAGCGTCATCCATAGCGCAATGATCAAAATGGTTGCTACCAAACACCTCTCTAAAGCTAGCTATCCTGTCAGATGGGGACTTTATTGGTAGTATAGTGTCAGAACCAACCTTGTTTGTCCACTGGAGCCTTCTGGAAAGATTATCCATCCCAGAGACAACATGACCATGATGAGCCAGGTACTGCGCCAGGGACCATCCGAGATACCCGTCGACCCCTATGATAAAAACCCTCATCGAATCCTCCTGGTTAATGCTAACACAGTCTAAGTCTAAGATCCATCATCTAACGATATCAATGTGGAGACACAGAGCTTTTTTTGTGTTGTTCAGACGACAATATCTGATTAGTGTTCTAATACGTAACCATCAACAATACCACCCCACTCTCCTTCGTTTCTAACAGGTGGTGCATATTTTCCCAAAAGCAACCTATTTCTCCTTGTAAAGTCTGATTCAACATCCTTTGCCAATGGATGATTTTGATGTAATGATTTTGGACATCCTGCTTCTTTTAAGTGCTTAACCCCAATAGTGTCTCTTAAACGAAAGAACAAATCATTATCCTCTCCTCCCCATCCGTAATACCTTTCATCTAGACCTCTAATGTTCTCGAAAGCTCTTCTTGGAACCATTATGTTCCCATGTGCGTCATCCCTGACATCATCACCTAGTTTATTCCACTCACAAACATCATCGAGACTAGTTACAGTGTTTCTAAATACGTCATCAAGTGGACAAAATCTCGTCCTGGCTACAGGCACGACAGCAGCCCTCCCACTCAATAGAACTCCCAGTGCGTATTCAAATGTCTGTTTATGAAAAAACACATCACAATCGAACAACGCAACAACATCCATTGATCCCGCCCTCGCCCCAATATTCAATGTCCTACTTCTGCTAAATGCTGGGTCCTTTAGCTTTGTAAACACGAGGCTGGCTTCTATGTCTCTGCATAATGCAGATAATTCGGTAATGTCGTTGTCTTCACTAGGGCTAGAAATATGCACAATAGTTACATGGATCATATTATTCGGATATCGCTGACCAAGAACAGATTTTATACAGTTCTTCAGATAAATAATCCTCCATATTCCGCTAATTGGTATAATAACATCAATAGACAAAAAGTTAGTCATCGTACCCTGCCTTACAAAGACGACTGCGTTACAACTCTTATATGTAACGAAGACCAGTTGCTTTCTACCAAACCATTCTTATGAAAAAACTCGCCAGAAAACCTGCTCATCTTCTCACCAACATACTTATCTGCATATAAGATTCTATAACTATCTACCTGTAACCCCCTGTCAGGCCTACTACATATCGGACAATCAACGTCGCAAACAGACGACCTCAATATATCAATATCAGTATCTGATAACATATCATTTGCAGATATCCTTCTTCTGTTATTTATTAGCTCACTGTAAATATTTTTTACAAGAGATCTATTACATCTAAGATTTTTCCTCCACTTATCAGCATCATCTTCGTCTTTTATATCTACAGGAATATCCCATAGTGGATCCACTCCATAAGGCATAGACTTTAGTTTTGCAGAGGACCATGTTGGGTACCACCCGTTGTGATGTTTGGTATACAAAAATTCAACACCTGGCTCCCTGAATCTTCTTCTGTTTTCAGCACAGTCAACATCTATAATAGAATCTAATCTATTTTCAAACTCGGTGTCTTCTTCTCCGTATGCGCCATCAAGATTCTCTTCAAAGCCATTTAATGTAATAAACTGTTCTCTGGTACATACATATACTCCTGGGTTATGTCCAGAGAATGTCCCGAAAGACGATATCTTTTCGTTGCCAATGTAAGGACATAACAGAGATTTGTCATTGCAATACTCTTCCCATACCTTGTCGACAGATAACGGGTCTATCATGCAGTAATCATCCACGAACATCAAGATATCGCCATTTGAACATATGGCTCCACTGTTTCTAGATGAGCTACAATTTCTATACCCGTGATCGAGTGCCATAGAATGCTTAGGAGAGATATATTTCACAAATTCCATCCTTTTATCAAAGACCTTCCGAACTCTGTCCCACCTGAACGGCCACGCCCTGTCAACTATAATCAATTCTACGTCTGATTTGCAATCAACCACATTACGCATATGATCAAATTCATCACCGATACACGCTGGTACAAAACCAACGTCTGATCTCTGACCAATAAATCCAAGACTAACAATAATAGATATCATCCCTTTACCCAAGAAGCGAATATCGCACTACATCTAAGCCATAGATCCTGATCGATGGCTTGCAATTTACACGACTCTATAACATCCTTAACTAATCCCTCTTGGATCTCGGTTGACCAATCGTGAACGCTGATAATGCTGCCGCTATCCAATGATGGCACAAATGTCCTAAACTCCTTTACTTTGTTCCCATTATCACAGACCAAATAAACAGGACCCAAAAACGAGATGAGACCTTTTATCTTTTCTACGTTAGAAAATATATCTTCCTGTCTATATATAACCCCTAACCTATGGAACATTGGTCCAGCCCCGTTATCAATTGCGTATGCATTTGTATCAATAGAAAATACTGGCACACCAAGTCGAGTACCCCATAATCCAAGATACGTAGTAAGCGCACCACTACCTGTGCCTAACTCTATAATACCACATATATTATTAGCGTGCTTAGTGGACAAGAGTCTGCTTATTATATGATACAGATAAAAACTATGCTGAGCTGGCTGACCAGCAAAAATCAAATCAAAGTCACTTGGTATCCGCTGACTCTCGCTTACCATAAAACCCTCCTAAGATAATCTTACTTACAGGTTATTGTCACGCTTTTTCTGACCAAGGACTACTATTACGCATATCAGCCAAGTTAAACAACAACCTACTATCTTTATAGATATTAACCAAGGATCTGTTATTACATTTCATCGGGCATATCGTCTTAGATACTGTGCACCTAGACTCATTATTGATTACAAGGCACTTATTTGACATAAATGTGTCAAGGATATCATCAGTTGATAGGTGGTCGTTTGCCCTTACTCTTTTTGGGTGTTCTTTCCACACAGGATAGCAATACGATCCATTGCACTTCGATATCGTATTTGCCCTGTGCACTCTATTGTCGCAACCACTAAGATCATATTCCACAATAAAGGGCTTTCCGTCTAGTGCAATATTAAGACCCGTACTATCAAGTCTCCTACACATGTCTCCGTCTTCAAGTTGTCGCGATCCATCAAACATCTCGTCAAAGCCATTACACCACAACATGTTCTCAGTAGGGCACATAGACATAGTTCCACCAAAATATCCAATACCAGCCGCATTGACTACCTTGGTATTAACTACATCATCCAAACCGTATGCTTTCCACCTGGAGTCGCACTCAACTGGACCAGCGCCATGATCCCGATGAAGTCGACACGTCGCTCCGATCCCCTGCCTCGCCCACTTCTCCAGACAAGACAGAGCATCAGCGGCCCATTCCTGACCATCATCACTAAAGATCAGGTGTTCCCCCCTGGCATACATGATCCCAGTGTTCTTCGCAGAACAGATCCTGGTCAACTGGAGATCACGAAAGACACTATCCTTGTCGATGACATGGAGAATCGGGAAGCCAACATCAGAATACTTGTCCTTGATATAGTCCTTTCTGAAATTCCAGACCAGATCTACAATGATTAGCTCAAAATCGCGAAAAGACTGTTTGGTCAGGTTCTCGACGATCTTATCCAGAACATGCCACTCCCGATGATGCACAAACGGATGATCCCCTCTGCACGTCGCCACGATGACGCTAAAAAACGGATTCGTCATATTCTCACCAGGAGTGGGTCGCACTTTACAAAATCCCAATCCCTATAACTCCGCAACTCTGCCATATCAAACACCAGTCTTCTGTCTTTGTAGATATTCATGAGAGCCCTATTGTTACACTGCATCGGGCACCCCTTCTGCGCCACCGTGCAGAAACGCCCCACTCCCAGCTTGACGCAAGTGTCCGTCTTGAAAGTATCTAGTACCTCATCAGTAAGCACCACATCATTCGCTCTGACTCTACCTGGATTTTTTTCCCACAATGGGTAGCAGTACGAACCATTGCACTTCACACTGACTCCAGCCCTGCTATTATCTATTCTCCCAGGTCCATGCCTGTACACGTCACCACAGCAAGCATCCATGTCATATTCCACTACCATTGGATGCCCTTCGAAAGCGATTCTCAGTCCAGTGTTTCCTAGCCTGCGACTCATATCACTATCTTCGAGCTGGCGAGCCCCATCGAACATCTCGTCAAACCCATTGCACTGAACCATATTACTTGTTGGAGACATGGACAGAGTGCCGCCAAAATACCCCATTGCAGCAGCAGGGACGATCTTGGTGTTGAGAGTCCCGTTGATTCCGTAGGCTCTCCACCTGGAATCTATCTCGATATCCTCTTCTCCGTGATTCCTGAAAAGGCGGCATGTTCCGCCAATTCCCTGTCTTGCCCATCTCTCCAGGTGTTCCAGGGCATCCTCAGACCATACCTGACCATCGTCGCTAAAGAGAAGGTGTTCCCCTCTCGCATACATGATTCCAGTGTTCTTTGCAGAACTGATCCTGGTGAGTTGCAGATCCTTGAAGACACTATCCTTGTCGATAAGATGCAGGATAGGAAACCCCACATTCGAGTATTTCTCTTTGATGTAGTCTTTTCTGAAACTCCATACAAGATCGACGATGATCAACTCAAAATCTCGAAACGTCTGCCTGGACAGGTTCTCAACGATCTTGTCCAGAACGTGCCAATCCCGGTGATGCACGAACGAATGTCCGCTCCTGCACGTCGCCACGATGACACTGAAGAAAGGAGCAGACATTGCTTACTTCGCTCCGCGACGCTTCAGGATGAGCACGTTGTGACGCTGCCATGACCCGAAGTTGAACCGAGGGTCCTTGAACCAGCGATCAAGCATCGCCTCATCGACTTCCCAATCCGGATCTTCGAGAACCGCTTTCCACCAGGCCCGATGCCGAATTGTGACGTGACCGCTTACTGCCAGCCACTCCATCTCCACCGGGATAGGCTTCCCCTTCTCGATGGTGTGAGCTTGTTCTCGATCCGTAGGAGCACAGATATTGAGAACGATGTACTTCCCAGCGATCTTCTTCAGCGCCTGGATGGCTGGACCGACGTCTGGCTCGTAGATATGTTCCATGACGTCGAAACATGTCACTACATCAGTTCGATGTGTGACGTGGTTGTTGTCATCGAACGTTCCTACCTTGATGTACGGCTGCATCCCTGGAGCACAATTCTCCCAGGCAGCCTGAGACATATCGACCCCTGTGCACGGGATCTTCGCATCGACGAATCGCTTCATGAACCAACCACGAGCACACCCAGCATCAAACACAGAGGAAGGATTCATAGTCGTGACGATGAGATCTTTTACCGTATCCCATCCTTCCCAGTTACCTCTGCTGGGATGATAGACTGTCATCTTTCCGTGTAGCTTGAAAGCCCTGGCCCCGAAGTAATACGAATCATCGTAATCATCGAGCCTGAACTCCCCCTTCTTCATTCCTCGTTCGAGGCCAAGCCCGTAGTCGACTTCCATGGCGTCCCACACAGGGCAGAGAGACTCCAGGAGGAGACCCTTGAGGTGGCCGCTGTAAATGTTGATATGCTCCTGATCGTTAGCCCTATGGAAAACTGCCTCGTGAACGGCAGCAGCTATCTCTGCTGGGGGCTTACCCCAGTCTGCCACACGATTTCCAAGACCGCAGGACCACATGAAGGCGTTGATCTTGTCGTACCCAGCCAGCCATGGGTAGGTGATGGCAAAACATGGCCTTCTGTTACCAATCGCGAAGATCGCTGCATGGAGCCGCCCAACACTCACAACGTACTCGGAGTTTGCGATAACCCATACCAGCTTATGAGGGTTCGTCCATACCCCCCTGAGTATCGGAACGCCCCCGTTCTCAGCAGAGACTTTATCAGAGAACACCTCGTCCTGGTGGCAGAACGGGAGCAAGTATACGTTGTCCGTCTCTCGCCTTACTGCATCGATGGTAGCCTTAGCGATAGCAAGCTGTCTTGGAATATCGCCCTGATCTACCTCGCGAACTACTACCAAAAAGTAAGGCTTTTTCGGAAGTTCACCATTGCGATCAGGAGGCAAATCGATCGCCATGTCCGAACCGACCTTGCAATCGATGTGCAGCGCTCCGAGAATATCAGCGCTCGCTTTGTCTCTTACAGAGATATAATCAAAAAGCCCAAGAGAAGACTGAACCATCTTGGTAGACTTCTCTTCTCCCTTCAAATAGTCATCATGGACAGAGGTTCCGATGCGAGCGATCATCTTCGTCCGACCTGAAAGTCTGGCCTTGAGAACCTGAGACGAACCATAGACAGCGGACAGGTTACCGCCCCCGACGATCATGACATCCTGGTCCATGACCGCATGCACGTCGTAGACAGAACATAGCCCTCTGTCTCTGTAGAATTCGCTCGATGCCATAACGCGGTCAATACCCTCGTTTGACATCTCAGTCGAGAATAGAATCCTGGAGTTATCGAATGGTGCACTCAGGTATCGATCGAACGACCTGGCCACTGCCTCGTCGCCAGCATTTCCATATCCGTAGAACCCAATGCACATGGTTTTCATGGCTTTGTCCTTACCTTGCCAGCTTGATGGCGTCGTACATTTGCATGTGTTTCTTCGCAACGTTCGTCCAGGACGTGTCCTTTGCAAAATCTACACATCTGGACGATAGAGAAGATCTGATGTTCGGGTCATTGATCATCTGAAGTAGCCTTGCCCTGAGCTGGCAGTGGCTCTCGTACTTGAGAGATCTCATCTCGTTGAGATCGCTCAGCAACCTGGCGTTGGAAGAGACAGACGGCATTCCGAACGCCATCTCCTGGTGAGACCGCCCAGATGTCGAGAAGAATGTTTGATGCGAACCAGTGATCACGAAATCAGCCGCTCCGTACCAGAATGGAAGCTCCTCTCTCGACACAAAACCAGGGTTGATCCTGATATAGTTCCACGCTCTGGCCTGATCGATCATTCTATGTATTTTCAAGCAATACTCTATATTGCCCTGATTTCCCTGGCCTGGCTCCCCGGCTATGATATACAGGAATCTATTTGGGTCAATCAGACCGTCCTTCACTAGCTCGATGATCGCCTCCACAGCCTCATGTTGCATCTTTCCAGGGGTGATGAACCCAAGGGAGATCGCTACAACCAGGTTCGGGTCTTCGGGCAGATACAAGTGCCTCCTGGAGGCAGCGACGTCCTTGACCTCGCAGTCCTCAGGAGTACCATGAGAAATCACATAAATTCCGATATCTTTGAGTGGAGCCCACTTGAGCAAGGCTTCCTTCGTGGCCTCGGTATGCGCCACGATGGCGACAGACTTGCTGAGAATATCTGTAAAGAACCAGGCTTTCTCGTTTTTTGGCTCCATGACGGTATGTGGGGTTACCACCACCGGGATACCATGTGCAGAGAGAGTCCCAAAGAAATCCAGGAGAGGATTTCTGGAGTCCATGAATCCAAACTCGTGCTGAATATGAACAATATCTGGCTTTGGATGACCCTTTACAATTTGATATGCTGCATCATTGAAAACATTCTTCTTTCCGTCCCAGCAGCGACTAAAAGGCACTGTGTCAGATTGCACATTAATCTGTTTGATGCCAACCATATTCTCTGCTGCAACACTGCATGTCAACCCTTGCTTGGTTAGAGCCAGTACGAGTTGATCTGTGTACGTGGCGATTCCACATTGAACTCCCCAGCGCGTTACAAACGTTACTTTCACAAGCACACCCCCGTAAAGAGTTTACTCGCTCTAAGCATTGTCTCTCTTATGTGACGTCGGGTGTCGCCAAACCTGGCTCCAAATGCATGTTGATAAACCATCACGTGCTGCCTTGCAATCTTGTCCCAGGAGAAGTCAGACACGAACTTCTCTACATTCTTTCTGGTGTCTTGCATCAGACTCGTGTTCCTTGCTACCGAGGACACAGCCTGAACAATATCCTTATCCTTTTCAAAAAACCTTACCACTCCGTATGGTAGGTCTTCAGTCATATTCGATTTCTGTACTATAGACGTCATGCCAAACGATAGATCCATTCTGATACTTCCAGACGCTGCAAGCTGTGAACCACCACCGACATGTAGTGTAATGTCTGAAGCTCCGTAATACATCGGAAGATCCTTGAACGAAACAAACTCTCTCTTGTACAGATAACTGCCTTTCGGAAACTTAGTTTCCAACACAAGGCTTATCTTATTAGCATACCCCTCTCCTAGACCAGGAGGAACCGGCAACCCTGCTATAATAATAAAAACATCCCTGTTACAAAACGCCTTCTTCTTGACAACCTCCTCAAGATATCCCAGTGCCATGATATGATTCTTGCTTGGAACGATAAAACCAAGCATCAGGATCGTGAATCGGTTTGCCTTGTGTGTCATTCCAAGAACTTCTTCAGCCTCGAAACGATCTGCTTTTTCCTGCAACGGAAGAAGCCCGTGCCTGATTACAAAGATCTCTGTCTCTGCCTTTTTGCAGACCTCCTGGATCGCCTTTTTTGACGTCTTGGAATGAACGATCACAGCATCGACGGCTGCAATCATCTGAGCAAAGAGACCTGGAAGCAGATATTCATTCACAGGAACAGAATGCAACGTCAGGATGAACCTTATTCTTGGCCATCTATCCTTCACAGCTTTGCACAGGTCGATGACATCTTGGGTGTTTCTGAATATTCCAAATTCGTGCTGGATATGAACGACCTTGGGAGCGATACGACCGATCTCTATTACCAGGTGCTTTAGCGGTTTTGTCTCGCTCCACGAGAC
>Ga0172379_10009413_pt1 | contig 12066 bp, 13 predicted proteins | sample GrowelOW334metaG_FD_119756 | JGI IMG/M metagenome (GOLD analysis project Ga0172379, IMG submission 119756) | Groundwater microbial communities from an aquifer near a municipal landfill in Southern Ontario, Canada - Groundwater well OW334 metaG | ecosystem: Environmental > Aquatic > Deep... | reverse complement strand
TAAATCATCACGCTTTCTTAACTCTTCGGCCCGGGAAAATAGTTGTTCAATCGTTTCCGGACCCTCGACTCGCCCGCTGGCCCTATAAACATCTTTCGCCTGATAAAGTTTATATACCTTAGCCTTTATATAATTACCGGCAGCATGGCCGACCGGCGCTATGATTCTGCTCGACTTAGCCCAATATTTTATAATATTTCTTTTTAAGCGGTTAGAAATAATTCTCTCTTTGAATTTAGCTTCTTTTTCCGCCGGTATACTTTCAATATCTAAGGTCGCTAAAACTGAAAATTTTCTACTAACGATAACAATAATCACGCTTAAACTGATTAAAATTAATAACAAGGGGATTATATTATACATACTAATGCTAAATTAAAATTTTTTATGTTTTTATTTTTCCGACGGCAGCTTTGCCGGCGCTGCCAAATAATTTCATTTTATCAAAAACTACTTTTTCAATAGCTACAATTGTCGGCTTTAATAAATTTCTCGGATCGGTTTCCTGCTTATTTTTTAAACAAGCTTCTGTTATAGCGCGGCAAAAAGCTACCTTTAGATCGGTGCCGACATTAATAATATCCACGCCTTCTTTTATGGCTTTTCTTATTTTAGCATCCGGTACACCCGAACCGCCATGTAAAACGAAGGGTATTTTTACTTTACTTTTTATAGCTTTAAGCAAGCTAAAAACAATATCTTCATTAGCATGCACGCCATGAGCCGTCCCAATAGCCGCGGCGATCGTATCAACTTTAGTTTCTTTGACAAATTTAACAACTTCATCTAATTTAGCTAACGGTATATCTTTTATTATACTGGTAATATCTCCATGCGAACCCACAATAGCGCCAACCTCTCCCTGGACCCAGATATTTTTAGCATGCGCCACTTTTACAATCTGCTTGGTCAAATTAATATTTTCGTCCAAGGGCAGGCTGGAAGCGTCAATATGCACCGAACTGAAACCGGAGCGAATACACTCAAAAATAGTGTCAAAATTAGAACCATGATCGAGATGTAAAGCCACCGGTACGCCGGCCGCCGTATTTTTAGCCACCGTAGAAACTATATGGGTGATTGGCTTAAGCCCCATATATTTAATCGCGCTTTCCGAGACTTGAATAATAACCGGCGAACCGGCTTTAACCGCGGCTTGAGCCACGCCTAAAATAGATTCGAAATTAGTAATATTAAAAGCTCCTATGGCATAACCATGCTTTTTAGCGTCTTTAACTAAATCCTTTATGTGAACTAGCATATTTTTATTTAATTATTTCTTCAGCAACTTTATAAAATTCATCAACTTTTAAACTGGCGCCGCCAACCAGCAAACCGTCCATGCCCTCTAAATTAGCAAAACTTTTAACATTTTTTGAATTAATACTGCCGCCGTAAATTACACTGAAATTTTTACTGACTACTTGCATGCCGACAAGATCATTCAAGGCTAATTTAATAATTTTATGCGCATATTCGGCTTCGTCCGGTTCTATGGCCGTACCCGTGCCGATTGCCCAGATCGGTTCATAGGCGATAATAACCTGCTGATCGCCGAAAACTTCAATGCCGGATAGAGCTTGCTCAAGCTGCTCGACTAAAACAAAATCGCGCCGATCGGTTTTTCTTTCCTCCCAACTTTCGCCAATGCAAATTATAGGTATTAATTTTTCATTTTTAACAACCGCCCTGACTTTTTTATTTATTATTTCATAATTTTCCGACAAATGCTTTCGCCGCTCGCTATGACCGATAATGACATAACGGCAACCGACCTCGGCTAGCATCTCGGCCGATACTTCGCCCGTATAAGCCCCGGTCTCTTCCCAAAAAACATTTTGTGCGCCTAGGCCGATTTTACCGCCAGCCAAAACCTTAGCCACTTCTCTTAAAGCTAAATTAGACGGGCAAACAGCAACTTCGCCTTTATCGAAATCAACAAATCGCTCTTTAAATTTTTTAGCCAAATTTAAACTTTCTTGAAAACCTAAATTCATCTTCCAATTAGCAATAATATATTTTTTTGGCATATTTTTTAGTTATTAGTTAGTTAGTCAGTCTGCTAGTTAATCGATTTTATTTCACCAACCGATTAACTAGCCAACCAATCAACTAATTAACTATATCATATCACAACTTACCGCGTTAACCAACCGATATTACGGCTTGGCATTATAGTATAAATCCACTAATTTTTTAGTCAAACTAAAACGGCTGACTCCATTATCCGCTCCTAAAACCACCGTAACAATAGCTCGCCCGTCTTGATCAATAAATTTACTGACTAAATTATAGCCGGAAGAATTAATATGCCCGGTTTTCCCGCCTAAAATATTGACATCTTCTCCGGAAAAACTATTTAATAAGGCATCTGTGCTGGTGATAGATTTTTGTCTGCCTTGCTCGGTGGTAAATTCATATTTTTTAGTTAAGACGGCATGGCTGATTTCATCTGTCTCTAAAGCCACGTTAGCGAACTGCGCGATTTCTCGAGCGGTTGAAATATTTCCATCCTCGAGGCCGACCGGATCAACTATTCTAGTATTTTTAAAACCAAGATCTTTTATTTTATTATTAATTTTTAAAATAAACTCTTCTTCGGTCATGCCGGTTGAACTTACCAAAGCCTGAGTCGCCGTATTATCCGAACCGACCAGACTAAAATAAAACAAATCTTTTACCCTTACTTTATCTCCGGTAAACAAATAAATTTTTCCGCCCTCGCGTTTGTCGGTTGCCTTCATTTCATAAACAGTATCCCAGCCCGGATTGTAATCCAAAAAAGTATAGGCTGTAAATAATTTAGTTATACTGGCTAGGGGCCATGACCGATCGGGCCTTTTAGAAAAAAATAAATTATAGCTCTGGCTGTCTAAAATCGCTCCGCTTTCAGCCGCTAAATCAAAATTAACTGTTTCTGCGGCGGCCGCTTCCCTTATCGGACTTTGCGGTAATTTTTTCATAGGTATATCAAATTGCGGTAATTGCGGCAAGGATGGCAACGGTAAAGATTTAACCTCCTCCATAACTTTAACCATGGCTTTATTAAAATTATTCCCTTGTTCAACCGCAATTTTACTGGTTGCCTGATACTCGCTCACGCCGAGAACTAACCCCGAAACCTTTGAATTAACATTTTCTGACGCTAAAAACGGTCCGCTAAAAGCTAACCCCAAATTTAAAAAAATGGCTGAAACTATTAAACTGATTGTTGCCGGTATAAACATGATTAATTAATTATTTGTTTCTTTATTATTTTCTAACATTTTATCAATCGTATCATCTTTATGCAATCTCTCATAATCGGGCAATTCTTTAATATCATTTAAGCCGATAAAACGAATAAAATCAAAAGTCGCCGTATAATAAGTTTCGTTTTTCTTTTTATCAGCTTTGCCTTCAATCAAACCTCTAAGCAACAGATTTCTTATGATTAGGGCGCAATTTACTCCCCTAATCCTATCTAAATCAATTTTTGAAACCGGGCCGCGATAAGCAATAATGGTTAAAGCTTCTAAGCTCGGCCGAGATAATTCACCCGTGGTTTCATCTTTAATAAATTCCTGAATAATTTTAGCATTTTCCGACGCGCTGACCATCTGATACTTACTGCCGTCTTTAATAATTTGCACGCCGGCTTGATTGTTTTTATAATCAGCTAAAAGCTCGTCCGCGCTTTTTATAATTTCTTTTTTATCCGCTTTTAATAAATCGGCTAGCTGGCTCGCGGCCATAGGTTTGGCGGAAATGAAAAGCAAAGATTCAATTTTAGATTTTATAGGCATAAACTTCTTTTTGTCATTCCCGCGAAAGCGGAAATCCGGAAATTATTAAGATTAGCTTATTTTATTAATTTCAATTTCTTCAAACAACCCGCCCTGAACCACCATAATATCTTTTTGCTTAATCAGCTCTAATATAGCTAAAAAACTTACGATTACTTCAGTTTTGTTTTTCGCGCCGGCTAAAATATGATTAAAACTTATTTTTATTTTTTCTAGTAAAATTTGCTGGATGGCTAAAATTTTATCTTCAATATTAACTATTTGCTCTAAATTTTTTTCTTCCAATTTTTCCGGCGGCTTAATACTGCTGATTATTTCACTAAACACAGTTTGTAATAACGCGGCTTTTAAATTTTTCGGCGGTGAAAAAATATTAGCGTTAGCTAAAAATGCCTGGCGATTAAATTCACGAGTAAAACTAAATCGCTTCTTTCCGATAATCGCTTCAATTTTTTTAGCCGCTTCCAAGAATTCTTTATACATTCTAAGCTGGTTCTCAAACTCCTCTATTTCCTCTTCTTCCTCGCCTTTTAAGAATGGGAGTAACGCCCGGGATTTAATTAAGAGCAGCTTCGCGGCTACGACTAAAAAATCGGCTAATTCTTCCGGCCCGATGCCTTTACAACCTCTGATATATTCGATATATTGATCAGCGATTTTAGCCAAACTGATTTCCGTAATATCTAACTCCTGCCTTTCAATTAATTGCAAAAGCAAACCCAAAGGACCTTCAAATTTGTCTATTTTGAAATTCATATTCAATTAGCCTTGTTGCTTTTATTTTTATTATTTTTTCTTTTTTACTAAAACTATTTTCTTTTTAACGCCGAAACTGCCTAAGGCCGCATTTTCTAATTTGACAAAATCTTTAACCGCCATCTCGACTGAATGATTAAAACTGCCGGAAGCGAACACGGCCTTCCCGGTTTTTAATAAATTTTTCTCTAAAACTATGGGTAATTTATGAAAACCGCCGAAAGCGCTCATGGCGCCGGCCTTAACCTTTAATAATTTTTCCATGACTTTTTCTCCCGGGATTTTAACCGCTTTTATTTTTTTACCGGTGATTTTTCCAATTTGTACCGCTAATTTTTTAAAATCTAAATTATGATCAGCCGGTAAAACTACTAAATAATAATCTTTATCCGCGGCCACCAGCAAGGCTTTAACCACTTCATTTAATTTTTTGCCCATGGTAACAGCCGTATCATAAGCCGTATAGACGGTTTTATGTTCTAAAATATTATGCTTGACTCCGGCTTTTTCCAAATATTTTACTAGTTTTTGAGGCAATTTTGTTGTTTTTCCCATATGATTTTATTTAAAAATTATATCCATATTATAACTTAAAAATAGTTTAAACGCAAAGCAGTGTATTTGTCATTCCCGCGCAGGCACTCGGTTTTCTTTTTCAGCCCCGAGGCCAGCACCGAGGAGCAATCCATTTCCTTGTATAAAAAAACCGGCCTCAATTCACTCTTGGTGAGCGAATGGGCCGGATTGAAATTGTTTTACTCCTTTTATCCGAATCAACTGGCCAGAGCGTATCCCCTAACCGCTTCGGCAAATTCCTGGGACATCTGAAGAATCTTCTCTGAGGCGAAACCAGCTTCATGGCAGACTCTTGTTATGTCCGAATGAAGACCAAGAAGACTCCTTAAGCCAAAACCATCCCTGGCGAGTCTCTCCGCCCCTCCTTCTTCGCGGTCAACGACGACCAAGACTGTTGGCAGAAGCTTGAGTCCTGCTTCACGAATGATCGGAATAGCCTTGAATTTGGTAAAGGCGAAGCCCGACACCACGTCGTCTATCATCAAGCCTGTCATGTCTGGCCGGAAATCACCGACTATAACTTTCTTTATACCGTGATCTTTGACGCCGCCTTTTAATGCCTCCGATCTTACTGATATCATCTCGATTCCGGTCAGATCCGAAAGCGTTGTCACCAGAGGAGTGATTGATTCCGGTAAATCGATTAGGCGATCCGGCCGTAACTCCATGACCACAGGCATCATCAGGCCGGCGATCATATTCCTCATCACGCGATCCCTAAAAATACCACGAAGCTCCACGTAGTTCGGACTCAAGGGAACCTCCGGATGTTCCTTGTGCAGGTTGAAAGTAAAGCCCTTCTCGTCGAACAAAACCCCGCCCATGTCCAAAATACGCAAAGACAAAATCTTTTTTATTTGGCTCAGCATTTTTCTCCCCTTTCTCTTCCACCTGTTTTTTAATAATTCTCCAAACGCCACGCGATGTCCGCCTAGAACGGATACTTTATCCCCGCCGCTGTAACCTCCGGAGTCTGGAAGGCCTCGTACTCCGCTTCACGGAATTTCCACACAGCCGTGACCAGGTCTTTATCCAAATTAGCGATTTCTCCGCTGCCACCGTATTTCTTCAGATGCGGATACATAGTTCCCCGCGAAGAGGAAAAAATCGCTCCCTGACCGTTCCACTTTCCTTCCCGGATAAGTTCCTGCATAATCAAAGAAAACCCGCCGCCTTGGGCGCCAAATCCAGGCATCAACAGTGTCGTTCCGGGGAAAATGGCTCTGATCTTGCCGTCGCAGGGATGAGTGGAGCCGACCACCAGACCGATGGTTGACAGACCATCATACTCCAGACCAAATTCCTTGGTCCATCTTGCTGAATCCTCAACATGCGCTAGTTGAACGGTGGTATTTCTTTCGGGAACAAAGAGCTCCTGATATTCGGGGCTGGAGGGATTGGACGATTTGCTGACACCGATAATTCCCTTGCCCTCACGCATCAGATTCAACCCTCTGCCCGGGTTGCCTTTTTCGTCCGTCAACACCATGACGTCGCTGCCCATCCAGGGGGTGACGTTGATAATGTCAAAGCCGTAAGGAGTAAAATCCACGCCCCAGTCTTTTTTGAGATTACCCATCAGACCGAGGAAATAGCAACTTTGGGTTGTGGAAATATCGCCGCGCTTGCAGTCCAAGAGGCAGATCAGCCGGATACCCTTTTTCTTCTCCAACTGTTTGATGAAATTCCTGACTCTCATCAGGATAAAACAACCAGCCGGACCGAACTGCTCGTAAAATGCGGCCTGAGGTTTGAATACCCGGATGTTGCACAATTCCACGAGCACCTCGACGATATGGCAGACATACTGTTCAACCGTCGCCAACATGGTGGCATACTTGTTTGCTTCGTTACCAGACAAACCCGACATTTCCGCCAATATCTTGTAAAAACCCCAAGTTTCACCGTCTCTTCCACCATGGAAGTAAACTTCCGCATTTTTCTCCCCGAAAGAATGAGGGTCCAATCCGCCGCAGTAAAGAGTTTTTTGCTCCTTCTGCACTTCCGCCAACTCCACAAAACTGTGTTTCTTATCCATTTTCTTACCTCTTCTTTCTTCCCGACTTGCCGGGAACTATCTGCCCAACGTTTTGATTTTGATTGTCAAAATTTCCTTCGCCTGACAATTCACGCAAATACCCGGTTTTGGACTTTTGAGTTGTTTAAGACATGCGCCCTCGCCCGGTGGTTTTTTGCACATCTTCGGTTGGCCAGGAAATTTCTTACCATTACCGTTTTTTCGCCGAAAATTTGCCATTGCACCCCCTTTCATCTGCAAAATTGTTTATAATCCGAATACCTTCATCTTCTCATTCCTTACCACGGGCGCACGGCAATATTTACATTTGCCATTGTGCGAACTATGCAATTGCTGAGTGCATAATCCATAGCCGGGGATTCTGTAACATCCTCTCACGCGCCCACCTACGTTTGCCATCGTCATCTTTTTCCTGCCTTTTTTCGACATTACACCTCCTTATGGTCTGATATCGTTTATAATTACAAACTCTTTCTAATAATCGTCTAGTTGTCAAAGGTCAATTATTTGTATTTATAAAACCCAAGAAGTATTTCTCCTTGGGCTTATATTTATTTAGTTTAACCATATTTGGCTGTCTTTGTCAACGCCTATCTTACCGGGACTGATACGGGGGAAGGCTTGGAATTATTTAACAAAGCTATTCTCTGTTTTAGGCATTGATAGCCGGCATCATGCAGCCAGCGCGTATCAGCATAAACCGATTTATCATTAGCTTGACTTTTATTTTCCGTTTTAAAAGTAGAGCATATTTCATAAGAGTCGCCGGATACAAGATTATAATCAAAAACTTTACCTGTGGCCGGATCGGTTATGTCATTTTCTATAATATAATAAGTTGATCCGCCATTAAGCAAAACATTTAAATTTTCCGGCAACTTTTTATTTTCACCGTAATAAGCATTGACAGCATAATCAATTTGACTGAATTTATTTATTACCGCTTGATCGAATTTTTGATCACGAACCTTTAAGGGCGAGTCAATAAAGAAAAAAGCACTGACTAAAATCACCGCCGCCAAAGCTATTGAGCCGGTAAAATACGCTTTAATAATACTATTGTTTTTTCTAACATCTTCGCGCTTAATGTCATATAAATAATAACTAAAAATCAACGCGGAAATTAAAATCGAGGTTAGAGATTTTAAAATAAACTTAGTGGTAAATTCTCCGTTTAAAAAACTTCCGATCGTCGCGATAAACCAGCCGATCATAACTACGGCCGAAACTAATAAAATAAAATAAGTCAGCCATTTTCTGATACCTGACTCCTTCTCCATCTCGCCTGACAAAAGATTTTTATTTATAAGCTTCATTAAAATAAAATAAATCGGTGCCGCTATAATAATCGCGGAAATAGCAAACCTTAAAGCGTCTTGTGAAAAACCGCCGGGCGCTAAGCTTAAATCATCAACTACCAATTTATTAATAATCTGAAAAATTATCATGCCTGTAGAAATCGCCGTAAAAACTAAAGCCACGAGCGATAACATGTAAAAAAACGCGAATTTGGCATTTTGTTTTTCCATATATTTTATTTAATTGGCAGTTTTCTCTGCCTATTTTTAATTATTAAATTAGCTGTTTTTTTACCAAGGCTGGTTAATTTTACTTTATGAATAAACCATTTTTTAGAAGTCTTTTTACCAATCGCCGCTAGCATATCGCCGGCTACGAGAGAGTCCAAACTTTTATGAACAATATCTTGAATAATTTTTTTGCTGGTTGTACTTTTTCTGTAGAAATCGTAAAATTCAACCGGCAATGAAGCCTTAAAATTATAACTTTTTTCTAAAATAAATTTTTGCAGTTTTGATAACCGCATAAATTTTATTAATTATGCCGGTTGATTGGGCTAAATTTTGTTAAATTTTCATGCGGGAACTATCTGAGGCCTAAAACCAATTAATCTTTTTTAACTCTTATACTTAATTCTCTGAGTTGTTTATCTTCAACTTCGGCCGGACTGTCTGTCATTAAATCTTTACCTTTGCCATCTTTAGGAAAGGCGTAAATATCGCGGATTGAATCTAAATCTAGAAGCACCATTAAAATGCGATCAACGCCCGGAGCGTTGCCGCCATGGGGCGGAGCGCCGTATTCAAAAGCTCTAATCATAGCGCCAAATTTATTATCCACCTCTTCTTTAGTATAACCGGCGATAGAAAAAGCCTTATACATAATTTCCGGCTGATGATTTCTTATGGCGCCGGATGAAGCTTCAAAACCGTTTATAACCAAATCAAATTGCTGAGCTAAAATTTCCAAAGGTTCTTTTGTCTCCAGAATTTCTAAGCCGCCCTGAGGCATGGAAAAAGGGTTATGTCCGAAATCAATTCGCCCCTCTTCAATTTCAGAATAATCATACATTGGAAAATCAACCACCCAGCACCAAGCCGCTTTAGCATTATCTTTTAAGCCAAGCTTGACGGCGCATTCATTTCTAACCGCGCCCAAACTAAGAGAAGCGATTTTCCAGGTGTCGGCGCCAAAAAATATAATATCACCGGCCTTAGCGTCTAAATGTTTAACAAGTTTTTTAGCTAAATCATCGCCTAAAAATTTCACGATTGGCGATTGCAATTCGCCCCCTTCTTTTATAACAATATAAGCCAAACCTTTGGCGCCCTTAGTTTTAGCGACTTCGGTTAATTCGTCAATTTCTTTACGGGAAAATTTAGCCGCGCCATCGATTTTAAGCGCATGTACGACGCCATTGTCTTTTATGGCATTAGTAAAAACACTAAAGCCGCAATCTTTAACCAGCTCGGTGACCGGTTTAATTTCCAATCCAAAACGCAAATCCGGTTTGTCGGTGCCGTACTTTTCCATGGATTCGCGCCAAGGTATCTTCTTAAATCTACCGTCCTTTTCCAGGCCAACTATCTTTTTAGTGCTAAATTTTTCCGTTAACTCTTTCATCAAAGGTTCCATTATTTTTAGAATATCTTCCTGCTCGACAAAACTCATTTCCATATCTAGCTGATAAAATTCTCCGTAATGACGATCCATGCGCGGATCTTCATCGCGAAAGCATGGTGCAATTTGAAAATATTTATCCAATCCGCCAACCATTAAAAGCTGCTTAAACTGCTGCGGCGCCTGCGGCAAGGCATAAAATTTTCCCGGATAAAATCGAGAAGGCACTAAAAAGTCGCGCGCGCCTTCGGGCGATGAATTAGCTAAAATCGGCGTTTGAATTTCAATAAAATCATTAGCTTGAAAATATTTTCTTATGTGCTGAAAAAATTCATCCTTAATTTTTAACATACTCTGCAACTTTGCTCTTCGTAAATCAACAAAACGATATTTCAAGCGCAAAGCTTCGTTAGCCTCGTCAGCCTTTTCTTCATTTAATTCAAACGGCGGGGTTTTTGATTTTGATAGTATCTTAATTTCATCGCATTCAATTTCAATTTCTCCGGTTTTAAGTTTTTTATTTATCATGTCATCGGGTCGAGGCGCGACTTTACCCTTTATTTTTATTACCCATTCATGACGTAATTTATCAGCTTCAGTTAAAGCCGTCTCGCTAATTTTCGGATCAAAAGTTAATTGCGTTAAACCATAGCGGTCGCGTAAATCAATAAAAATTAAACCGCCATGATCGCGTCGCGAATGCACCCAGCCGGCAAGTTCAACGGTATCTCCTGCATTTTTTTTAGTTAATTCACCGCAAGTATGAGTTCTAAACATAAAAATTTCTCTAATTTTAGGTAAAAAAATAATTTATAATAAACTTTTATTTAGTTTGATTATTATTCAATATTAGCTTATTTTTTAAATTTAAGCAAGAAAAAAGACCGGATTATTGCTATCCGGCCTTGCTAAGAGTCCTCGAAAAAAGTTATCACTTTTTTAAAACTTTTAAAAAGAAACGTAAACCGTACCATGCTTTTTGGTTTGTTTATACAAAGCAACACGGTCACCTTTTTTGACGGTTGCTTTCTTCTCTGCCCTTGCATGCTTAACAGCTTCTCTTTTTAGACTGGGGCCAAGATCCTTGCTGATAATCCCTACCATCAAAAAAAATTTTCTTTTAACTTGCATTTCACGCCTCCCTAAAAGCTATAGTTAAAGAACGAGTCGATAATACTCAATAATTCTTTTTTTATATTTGTATCCAGATTAATTTTATTTAACTCTATAAAATCAGCTTTATCCATTAGTCTTAATATCTTAATAGAATTTTCTGAAATAATCAACTGGTGCGCCATCTCCGGTTTAGATAGGCATTTTCCGCAGACTAAGCCGCCCTTAGCCAGATCAAATTTATTGCCTAGAGGTGAAATTTTTTTATGGCAATTTACACAACTGTATAATTCCGGTTTATAGCCTAATTTAATTAATAATTTAAAGATAAACAATTGAGAGGACAAATCATAATCGGAATTCAAATCGGCGCTTTCCAAAAAATTTAAATAATTATTTAATAAAACATAAAGATCATTATCGCTCTCGCCGAATTTTACAATTAAATTAAAAACCTTTATAGCTTCGCCGGCGGCTTTTATTTTAGCTAAATCATTTTTTATATTACCGTAGCAATTTTCACTAACCGCGGCGCCGATATAATTATATTGCTTGCCGCGAACCACCATAATTTCGGCTAAGCTAATCGGCTCCAGGTGGCCGGCTAATTTTGATTTTATTTTTTTCGTACCTCGAGCTACTAGCTCAAGCTTGCCCAGATTCTCAGAATAAACCGTAACCCGAGAGCCATCTTCGGAAAAAGGCTTGCGATTTAAAATTAAGGCTTTAATATTAAAAGTTTCTTCCATTAATATAATAGATAGGCTCTGCGGGTAATGGCAAATTCGCGTGCGAGGACTGTCTGAGCCCCGCAGCAGCGGGGTGAGTTCCGCAGCGGCAAATTTGCTGTTAGCCGCAGAGCCTAAAATGCGTAAAATT
>Ga0172379_10009412_pt1 | contig 12066 bp, 11 predicted proteins | sample GrowelOW334metaG_FD_119756 | JGI IMG/M metagenome (GOLD analysis project Ga0172379, IMG submission 119756) | Groundwater microbial communities from an aquifer near a municipal landfill in Southern Ontario, Canada - Groundwater well OW334 metaG | ecosystem: Environmental > Aquatic > Deep... | reverse complement strand
TAATTCAAAGCCAAAGTGAAGCTTCCATTGGTACCGTTGTAGACGAGTAGTCCATTCATGAGTATGTCACGCCCAACAAGAGCAACAAACGGTGGCAACCCTGCATGACCTTGACCAGCCAAATTAACCCCAACCATAGAACTAAAAGCAAACGCACCCACATTTGGTGGAAATACAAGCTTTGCCGGATAAACAGAATGCTGATTCTGGCCAGCTACACCTCTGACGTTTTGAACTCCGATTGGATTGACGCCTAACATACTCATCACAGAATCTTCCACACAAGACACTGAAGCTCCAGTATCAATCAACGCCAGGCCGTTTACGGCAGGAGGGATAGGCAGACCAGCTGCAACTAGAGATGCAATGAGCGCGTCAGGCGCATGAATTTCAACTTGTATTACCGGTCCTAGATTCCTAAGACCATTCGGGTCTGGAGTCGGTGGCTGACCGCCAAGATTCATCTGCCCGTTCAAAATCGGCATTATTTACTCAAGAGTCCTAAGGTGTATGCCGGAACTGATGCCATCTCATCAATGGGCACAGCCCGTTTAATTAGAAAAGGCACGTTCCCAATGCTTTTGATTCCAAAGGCATAAGCTTGTTCTTCAGTAGTGAAGGAGCCCAAAAACTTATCACCATAAACCAGAACAAACTGACCAGCGTAGACTTTGCAGTATTCGCTCCGGTGAGACTCAAAAAATGATACTTCTTTCTCGAGCACGACGAAAACCCCTGAAAAATTGAACATGCTACCTAGTATATACCCGAATTGAGGCTTGACCATAGAGGGAATACGGCCACAGCTCAAGCCCTGCTTGTTACGTTTCGAGCTAATAGCTCTCAATTGCCACGCTGTAATGAGAACGATAACTGCACCGCAAAATCGAACTAACTCATTCTCAATATAAAAACTGGGTCCCGGATAGCATGCTAGCCGAAGCTAACCTAGGCACACCGGGACAACTGAATTGATGCTACCCCACATTCGGGTCGATTGGCAATACAATAAACGACCTACGATTAATTCAAAAAGAATGGCTTAGCGAGTATTCGATGGTGCCGCTTCAATCTTGTAATAGTTCAGAGGGAAGTGAAACCTACCGTCACCAAACGAAGACTTCGCTCCAGTACTGCCACGTTTCCCGTACCTATCAAGTTGGCCCAGAGACAGAGTGCGCACACGCATAGCGTTTTTCAATTGCTCATTGCTCCGAAGGGAGCTCACACCGCAGGCCATAGGCGGACTAGGTGATGGAACAGCGGCTCTCGTCTGAACCTGCTCAGAACGCCATTGAGCGGTCGCGTCATCAGGCATTCGAAATTCATCGTGCCCGCAGTCATAGCGCGCACCGAAATCGCCAACATACAAAGGTTTCTCCTTTGCCCAGAGAGGCCTGGTCGCTACCGCCACAGCCAAGCAAAGACCGCAGCTCAACAGAACCACCATAACCAGTGCAAACTTAGAAATTGCAACCATATCAATGCCCGTCCAACGAGCCTGCTGGAAACATAAACCGTGGATGTACACTCTTACCGGGAACCACCTTAGTGATGGCAGCGCCCTTCTTCGCAGCAGAAGCACGCACTTCTTCAGCCAATTTGACAGCGCGAGCTGCAGTAGCTACCTGCAACACTTCGAATTTAGATCTTCCCTTCCAAGTATCAACATACCTAGGCGCTTGAGCCAATTTCGAATTTACCCAAATATGGTCAGTAAAGGCGTCACGAGGAAGGGCAATAATAGATTCAGAACTAGTCGTGGCTCCCGGCTTTCGCCATTGATTCGGAGGAAAAGGAAAACGTGCCCACACTGCGTCCGCCGCACCAAAGCCAACCAACAATAACGCCGCAGCAACCAACATAGATTTAAAAACAGCAGCCACGGCAGAGCCCTCACGACCATCTAAATATAGTCGCAACTAACCAAAAAGCGAAGCGTACAAACCCCACCCGCAGCCAATCTCGGACAGCGAAACACGCCCCTAACGCGAATTGGTACAAGCGCACACGCCGAATTTACCAAGCCCTAACTATTCCTAACAGCAGCACTCTAAAGCCGCACCATACAGCGCTTTCGCCTTAACACAGCAAATCGAGGTTAAGAAACCACTTGCGAGTCTTAACCGGTCGGATCTATAACAGTGAAAGTAAGTTCGCAGCATGCGGATTTATCATCCGACGAATCAAAACAAAACGGTATCTGAACCAAAAACCAATAGCTAGGTGGCACGCAGTGAGCGCGCCGCTCGGCCGTTGTCACACAGGCAAAAAGCGCACCGGAAAGTGCGCGGCTTAAACTCGCGCGCACAGCGCAAATGAACCAATCACGCGCACAAAAAGTTCACCCCGTCAAAAACTCCACAAGAGAAAAAACAATGAACATCCCGCTAGCAATACTGGCATCAGCAGCCACAATCGGACTGCTCGCCGACCTCATGCTCAAGGAAAACTTCCACGCCAACACAATGGTAGGTTTCGGCGTTCCCACTCTCACCATCGCCCTCTCCCTGGCCACCTGCCTCTTCGCCTGCGCCAGCAAACTGCGCACACGCCGCCACGGCCTCGGCTTCCTCATCCCCGCGGTGGTCTTCTCCCTCGCCTTCCTCCTGCGCGACTCACCAACTCTTCTGCTGATAGACTTCGCAGTAATCGTAAGCGCCCTCGCCTTCGCCTCCTACTCGCTGATGGGCACGCCCCTGGCCAAAGGAGGCTTGCTGCACTACGCCTCAGCCCTAGTGAGCATAGCGATCACTCCGACGTTTAACACGATAGAGCTTTTGGTGCGCGAAATAAATTGGCGCGAAATGATGTCAGAGACATCGGCCAAGCACCTCACAGCGGTGCTCAAAGGTTTAGCGATAGCGACACCATTGGTGGGAATATTTTTGGGATTGTTCACAGCAGCCGACCCAGCGTTTGCTGCAATCGCACAAAAGTCAATCAATATTGACTTAGGCGATCTGTCCGTCAACATGATTATCTTCTCGCTCTTCACCTGGCTCTCAGCGGGTTTCTTACACGGCCTCTCAATTTTCAGATGCGACGGATACACGATAAATCCGGCCTTGTTTGACGACCAAAGAGAGCGGCTCGATGCAACATATGAACTGGCAACAAAAGGTGCACAAGAGACAAATGCGCAAATAGGAATAAAAGAGTTAAACGACTTAAGAGGCATAAAAGAGACAAAAGACATCGGTGTGTTTGGCTCAACCGGAGCCCTCAATGCACTCGTTGCAGCAGGTGCTCCAGCGCGCGGACCGGTGTTAAGAGATGGCTTTGAGTATGAGCGAGAATATGTGCGGGCCAGCTCAAATCTAGACACAAGCACCTCGCGCTTCAGCCTCGAAGTGCCGGAGAAGAAACCGATGCTCGCCCTCGGGCTAACCGAGATGGCTACAGTTTTAGGCTCAGTTAATATATTGTTCGCCACGTTCGTGGCCGTGCAACTGCGCTATCTCTTCGGCGGAGCCAGCCTAATAGAAATCACTCCAGGTCTAAGTTACGCTGATTATGTGCACAAGGGTTTCTTTGAACTGAACACAGTGGTGGCACTGGTGCTACCAATGCTACTGATGGCAGACAGCATGCTCATTCGCAAATCGAAAATGGGTTTGTACGCTTTCAGAGCATTAGCCGGAACACAAATTGTCCTGGTGCTAGTAATTCTCGGATCAGCTCTAATGCGCATGGGCCTGTATCAAACTGAGTTCGGTCAGTCAGAGTTAAGACTATATGTAACTGTGTTCATGGGCTGGCTGGGCACAGTGTGTGCAATCTTTGCCGCCACAGTTCTCAGTGGCAAGCGTCAGCGCTTTGCATTCACTAGTTATTTATCAGGAGTCGCTATCTTGCTAGGCATCAACCTGGCAAATCCGGATGCTCTCATTCAAACATCAAATATGGCTCTGTCGAAATTGCGTCCACAAGATGTGGGGTTGGTGCTCAACTCAGCGCCGAAGAAATTAGATACGACCTACGCACTGGGGCTATCGAATGATGGCATTCCACCAATGATTGATGCAATTGAAGAATTGCCAAAAGCTGATTCGAGAATATTGGCGAAGGCACTATTGCAGAAACACGCAGAAAAGAAGAGCGACTGGCGCCTCTTCAATCTCAGTCACAAACTAGCCAACAACGCCATCAAAGCCCACAAGAATCAACTCACTGTTTTAGCTAACTCAAACGGGATAGACGAATGAAATCGATATCAATAAAACTAGTCGGAAAAAAATTCAGCGAAGTGAACACAAGCAAATCGAGCACCAAATTGAGAGGGTCCAAAGTGAGACGAAAGATGCTAACTGACTTTATAGAACTGCATGTAATCGAAGGGTTTCTCGGCCCTGATGAACTAGTAGAAAGAACGATAATCGAATTTCAAGACGACATCGCGCGCGAACAGTTGCTGCCAGTGGCGCAAAAGCTGGTGTATCAGCGCATAGTCAAACGCTACTTAGAAGAAATCAATTGGGTGTCGCCCACCGATTGCGAGCGGCTTGATAGAGCATTTCTTGAATTGAATCAAATGGGAATATTGGCCAAACAGAATTTCAGTTGCTGTAACAGTTGTGGCCACAAGCGCATTGAGCGAGCATTGAAGAACAACGCCAAGAGAACGCGCACATCCAAACACGAAATAGAAGTGACGATGAAAGCGCTATCCAAGCAATCTACGCAGTCAAAGCGCAAGGGCAGTGACATTTGGGGATATGCATTCTTTCACGCACAAGACACCGATGATGCAGTTGCCACCGGCGAATTGAACATTACTTTTGGGGCGGTGGATAAGACCTCAGAGCAAGCTCTTGATATCGCCATTGAGGTGGGCCAGAAAATTGAAGAGGCATTAAAACGCAATGGTCTTAACACTTCGTGGGACGGCAGCTACTTGCAAAGAGTCGGCATAACCGGCATCAAATGGCAGAGAAGGAGGTTTCCGATGGTTGTGCAGAGCAAGGCAGTTTAAGTTGATCGGGCATTGCGTAGTCAAGGTTTAATTGGCTATGGTATTCTGAGCAGCTCGTTGCCCAGCAACGTCACACGTGGGCGAGTGGCGGAATTGGCAGACGCGCTAGACTTAGGATCTAGTGTAGCAATACGTGGAGGTTCAAGTCCTCTCTCGCCCACCACATTAGAAATGCCGCCCGAAAGGGCGGTATTTTTTTTGCCACCACTGGGTTCCAAGATACTTCTTGCCTCGGCTGCCAGTATCGTCTAAGATGAGCTGACATGCAACATCTTCATTTTAAGAATGCGCCGATAACTGAGGCTGTAATAGAAATAAGGGTTGAAACCCCAGCTGGGGTTTCGCTTCCAGATCTTGCCACCAACCTTGACTTAAATGACTATCCAGCTCGCAAGAACCGAATTGAGCTTGAAGGAATGTTTGAATTTGGTGAAGAAACTTCTTCAGCGAAGACAGCCCAAAAGCACACTGGATATATCTATACGCACTCATCTGGCAAGCAAATTCTTCAAGTAAGCGACAATACCTTTAGCTTGAGCCGTTTAGCGCCATATGGTTCGTGGAATGAGTTTAGTACTGAGGCCCGTCGACTTTGGGACGCATACAACAAGGCTGTATCACCAACCAAAATCTCGAGAATAGCTCTTCGATATATCAACAGGATTGATATACCACTGCCAGTCACTGACCTCAAAGACTATTTGCGGACCTATCCAGAAATGTCAGCCGCAATGAGTCAAGGACTTTCTGGTTACTTTATGAGACTCGAAAACGTCCAACCAGACATAAGGGCAGCCTTAGTGCTTCATCAAGCGATGGTACCACCGCCAAATCCTGAAGTCGCATCTATACTTCTAGACATAGATTTATTTCGAGACGAACAACTCGCTAACGACGTAGAAGCAATATGGCAAGGACTTGAAGAGCTTCGAAGAAAAAAAAATGAAATCTTTCTCGGCTGCCTAACTGAAAATACCCTGAGGTTGTTTGATAAATGACAATGCTAGCCTTAAAAACCGACAAAAAAATTGAGCCTCCAGCTTATGTTTTGCAAAAAGTGGAGCGCGACATGAGACAACTTGTAAGCTCAGAAGGTCAAAAACTTCGAGTGTCGTACCAACGTTCATTTAAGAGCGGTGTAGCATTTGGATGGAGAGAGACGCTGCCTGAGCAGCTAGTAAATCTGCAATATTCTCTAGGTCCTTTCTCACAGTTAAAAAAACTCGGTCGCGGTTGGGATGGAAAATTTGCAGAGCCTCTAACCAATGAACTACTTGAACTAGGTGAACAGTTTTGGTATTCACTGGCATCGGTAGCTACACAGCTGCCTGCAGTTTATCCCGGTGCAGACAATTTCTTGGTATTTACCTGGAAGGATAGTACTTTTCGGAAAGAGCTTAGTATCTCTATTTACGAAGATGAAGGTGATGTCTTTTGTGATTGGGTGCTTAAGACGCCCAGTGTAAAAAATATTGGCAAGGCTGATTTCGACACTCGAAAGCTAAATCAAATCGTCCGGATATACAACTCACTTTAGTCTTTTCAAAAGAGCTCGGGAAATTGTATAAGAAGTGTCGCGCAGAGCTCACAGAAATAGAGAAGAGAAATTCAATTCCTCTTAACCAAGGTTGGTGCCCAACTCCGATAGAAGCAACTTGCCGACTCCATTTATTTGTGCTAGCTGAACACTGGAATGAAGGAGACGAAAAACCATCAAACGCAGTCTTTGGCAGGCCAGAACTATCGCTGAGAGCAGACGGCAGCACTTTCGAACAACTGAGCAAAAAAAGCCTCAAGAAAACTATGCTTGATTTGCAGATAGAAACAGGAAAAACCTTCGTTGGTGCCTTGTCTATTCAGGCAAGCAGCATCAGCAAGCACAAAGAAGAACTAGAAATGTTTCTGATTCACGATCCTCATCCTTGGATTGATCATGACGGGGAGGCTCATCCACAAGCCTCTAACCATGTGCAGCTACTCTGCAATAAGCGCGATACGAACAAGCGAGAATTATTGCTTGAGTTAAGCAGCTGGAGTCTGCACCCAGACGAACTAAATACAGTTGACTTGGAAGAAGCAAAAACTTTGCATGATGAGCCTAGTGTCACGAGAATCTCGCGATCAAAAATGCTCATAGCAATCTTGGCATTGTGTGTGTTGATTGCGGCAATAGCATTCTTTCAGTCGCAACATCCTCACTAGCTAGTTGCTGCGCACTTTCACAAGCGGAATATCTTGCCACTATGACTAACCTTACCTCGTTACTAGAGATAGACCCGCTTACAGCACCGTATCGAAAACATCGACAGCAAATTGCACTCGATAATCTTGACGATATCCTGATCGCCAGTAGCACCAACAGGATTGTTCCTTGCCTCAGTACCTTTGTCACAAAGGCACCATGGACGCACTGGGACAAGCAGCTGGTTGTTGACGTAAAAAATTTCCTTGAGCTATCTCCAGGAAACTCGTTGCAAGTAATCTCTCAAAGCACTAACGCCCTAGAAAGAGCATTCAGGGTTGTTCTAGACAAAGCATGGAACGAGTTTCCTGAAGCAATGATCGTACTCAGCGATCCAGCGGAGCTGAAAACTTTCTCGCAAGTAATTCTACCTGCTTACCTCCGTTTAGCAGAACATGCCTATGTCAACTTCCTTCGATACCTTTGGCTGGTTAGTGGTAAAAAAGAAAAAGGCTTTAATACAAGTGCTGCACTTCAAAGGCTACCTGAAGAGATTAGCTCCTCGCTGAAGAATGGCTATAACGATCATTTCAGAAACGCAATCGCACACGGTGAGATGCACTTCGGATTGTTCGAAATTTTCTTTGGACCCAAAAACTTCAGCACCTCAATGGATGCACCGGAAGCACTCGCTCTGATAGACGATCTATGGTGCACTTGTAACTCTATAAACCTAGGCATACTTGCCTTCCTCTCAGATTCTCTGGTCGCCACTCCTGAGGCACTATCAGTACTACCGCCAGCAGCTTTGGCATTTGTACTCGGCGGACTAAGAGACAGGCCTCACTTGGCAATAGAAACGGTTCTCGTGCACAATTTAGACGACGAACAAGAGTTGAATGTCTATGTCACAAGCAAACCGATGATCGAAAATGAGGCTAAACATGAATCTCTGAAAATTGCTCAGACGGCTTTTGAGCTTAGCGGATGGAGATACGACTCAGTACTTGTAGCCTTTGACACAGGAATTAGCGTGCCATCACAAATCAGAATTAAAGCAACAGAAATGCAGTCGGCACTTCAGGCAGATGCTGATGGTCTAGACCTGAACCCAATAATTCCGCTTGCACTAATCTGGAAGCCGCCCCGGCCACTCTTAGCTAAATGGCATCTCTACAAAGCCATGTGGGCTATTCAGAGAGATCTCCCCAGAGAAAAGAAGCATCGCCTCAGAGTTAGGAAAGTCGAAAATAGATCAATTAGGAATCAAGTAAGAATTCAAGTCTCCGCTGTTCCTGATAGACAGTATCGCAACCTTGAAGCATCCGAATTTCTTAAAGATGTTTCCATTCTCGCACGCGAAATAGCTGGCCAGAATTACTTGACGGGTTCAACTTTTGAAGGTGGCTTTCGCTTCCATCGCAGGCCAATGTATGTCTGGATTGATCTCTATTCTGAAGATCGCAACCTTAGGCAAATCGCTAAGGGTGGTTGGGACGGCGGCAACCTATTATTGAAAAGCGAACTACGGCAGGGCCTTCTTGCTCGCCGCATAATGCCAATCACAAGCACAAAAAATGTCACCATTGACGATGTCAATATTCAATATCGCTGACAGCAATGAGAAATAAACACTTCTTGTTCAGCTCGTCAGTATCAATGCCTCCGGTTTCATTGAGGCACTAATACACTTTAGAAGCTCGACGTTGGAACACTGCCAGTGACTATGGTGCCATTTCTAATACCTTCTTCATGCTTGAATGCCCAATAATCTTCCTCTAGCTGTTTAGCGCTGGAGTTTGCCGATACAGCCATTTGCATACCATTACAATCGAAGGCAAATTCGCCATTTCGCCTGGCATGTTCTATTGCTCTTTTGATACACACTGGGATAGGTTCCATATACTTCCCGTCGAACGGTACTTTAGTATCTGTCATGCGAGTTTCCCTTGTAGTTGCTCTCGACACTCGCCAAAGCTATGGAGCAATTATAAATGACGAATAACCAAACTGTAATTTGATCAGGCAAGCAAGAGCAAAGCCTAAATCAACTTTGCTTTTTAAACTGAGCTCAAAAATTAGCTGATCTCTCTGGTGGTCAGTCGAACAGTCATTGCAATTTGCTCAACTTTTCTCTATCCTTGTGTCATTCGGCAGCTGTCGACTAGCGCGGGCGTGATGCCTTCAGGTCAATTTTAGAAACCGAGGTGTTTACGATGATATATCCCATAAGACTGTACTGGTGTCGCCAATGTATTCAAGCTGCAAAGTCCGAACTAATGTCAGAATCACCTATAAGAGAACGGGAAACATATTCTGGTGAAGCATTTGTCTGCGGCGATCAAATGCTGGTTGGCGATAAGGTCAGGTACGGTGATGAACCATGCTGCAAATCGGCAGAATATGTTCTCGAATCCAGTTCTAAGATTCAAGTGAAAATCGTTATCTAATCGATGCACAATACGCAGGCATAACTGCTGAAAATTGCCTTCTAGCTAGTATGCCTGCGTCTTAGTGCTACATCTAATTTCTAATCGAGAACCAACTTAAGCCGGTGGTGCATCAAAGACGCTTATAAGCTATTCCCATTCCGATGAGAATAATCAAGAAAGCGCTAGGGTAACGGGCTGTCTGTGCGTGCGACAATTGGCCGCAACGTGGCGGAACAGAGCAAGGTCCTTTTGATTGAGGTTTAAATCTTTGGTCGATTCAAGCGAAGTCTGTAAGTGTGGAATAAAACACGACGAGGGTGTATTGAGGCCTGAATTATATTCAGAACTTTTGGCACAACTAAGAGCTGAAGGCGTAGAACCATTGCCATTTCCAAAATACTACACGCACCCGAGCTACGCACTGGAAAAGTTTGACAAAGCGCGAATACATGAGATTCTTGGCTTTTCAGAAAATCTCACTTCAAAACAGCTTTCAATCGCAGTGAAGCTTTGGATACTTGGCTTGATAGCGCAAGCCAATATAATCATTGATGAGTGGGAGTTACACAACTTCGACTATGCAAAAGTTTATGCGAAACCTATTGCCTCTCTAACGGAGAACGAAGAGCTCAGGTTGAAATTTGACTCTTTAAGCGAAGAGGAATTACACCAATTTTTATTAGAACACTTCAAAAAAGATGGCGATCCGTTAGAAAACCTAGACCTGATGAATGCCTATATGACGATCAAGAAAGCGCTATGGGCCTCAGATTTGTACAGAATAGGCATGGATGCAATCAATCTAGGTCACGAATTATTTGAACTGATTGACAGCGAACCTCTAGAAGCAATGCTGCTCTCCCTAGAGTTATCATCTCGAATTCACAGACTAACACTTGAGCATCTTCGCCGAATCGTGGAAATCGGTGATCAAACAACAACAAATCTGAATCACGGCCGCGCAAAGGCTCAGAACGGGTCCGAGCGAGAAATCGACGATAGACACTTTGAATGGCAAAAAGCACTGAATCTACTTATGAGAAACGATCCCTCTTTATCTTACAGACAGGCTTCGATAGCCGTAGCAAAGACTTATGGCGTGACAGATCGAAATATTCGACGATACACAAAGCCCATAAAGCCCAACTAACTAATTAGCACAACTTAAGGTGGGACGTCTCTTCTGACGTCCCACTGGCTGGTCATATTCTGTTGCTGTTCACACTCTGTGGGGCGCGGAGATGGCACCAGTCCGGGGCTTCGCATCCTGAAACTTGGGGTTCGACTCCCCAGCGCTCCACAATTTCTAAACTACCATAAGCAACTCAATGACTGCTTAGTTTTCGGCGCCAGCCAAGATAAGAAGCGGATGAATCACCTATATCGCCTCAATCAGCTTAACCCATCGCCTCGCGCCCGTTTCACTCAAAGGCGGCAAATACTCATCAGGGCAATGACTGGTAGAACAATAGGCCGTCAAGACTAACTAGGCCAGATAGACCCAAAAGTATCTCCACGGCTAACCGAACAGTCTATAATTCAAGACCCAGCAAGCCCGTGCACTTGAATGCCCGCAAATCCACCCGGCAACTTACCACCGCAGCCATCCAGCAACTTCTGGATGCTAGCCAGCTACGAGCCCGAGCTTGCCAAGCTGGGCGGCCGCGCCGAGAAGTATTTTGCCGAAGACCCAAACACCTGCCTGCTTAAGATACGCCAGTTTGCAGAACTGCTCGCCCAAACGGTGGCAGCTCAAGTCGGGATGTACACAGACGCATCCGAACACCAAACAGACCTCCTTAGAAGACTAGAAACTGCCGGTCACCTCAGCCGTGAAACGGCAAGCGTCTTTCACAACATTCGCAAGCTGGGCAATGATGCCAACCACAAGCTATCTGGCAGCCAAGGCGACGCCCTCACCGCACTGAAGATGGCCTGGGCAATCGCAGTCTGGTTTCACCGCGCCCTTAAAGACGTTAACTTTAAGAGTGGCCCCTTCATTCCGCCCACGGCACCAGAAGACCCTTCGGCTGCATTAGCCAAAGAGCTAGGGCGCCTGTATAAAGAACTTGAAACAGCCCTCACCGAGGCTCAGGCGGCCCAGGGCTCACTGCAAGATACTCAATCACTCTTGGCACAGACCCAAGAAGAAAGACAAGTTTGGGAAAAGCTCGCAGCCGAAGCTGAGAAAGAGAAGTCTGAAATTGTAGCTCAACTAGAGTCAATTCAGGCAAAAGCGCAGACAACGCCCGCAGTCACAGCTGAGCACATCAAAGCCATCGCCGCTGCTGCTCCAGCTCCGGCATTGGACGAAGCCGCCACGCGCACCATCATCGACCAACAGCTCAGAGATGCCGGCTGGGAAGCAGACACAACCACTCTTCGCTACAGCCTGGGCACCCGGCCACAGAAAGGAAAAAACGTAGCCATTGCCGAATGGCCGACCAAAACTGGTCGCGCCGACTATGTCTTGTTCC
>Ga0172379_10009411_pt1 | contig 12067 bp, 10 predicted proteins | sample GrowelOW334metaG_FD_119756 | JGI IMG/M metagenome (GOLD analysis project Ga0172379, IMG submission 119756) | Groundwater microbial communities from an aquifer near a municipal landfill in Southern Ontario, Canada - Groundwater well OW334 metaG | ecosystem: Environmental > Aquatic > Deep... | reverse complement strand
TGGGGCACTTTCCGGCCCATGCGCGCCAATTCGGTTGAGGAGCACGTCATGCTGCCGGAATACGCGGTAATGCCGGAAAAAACAGCGGACATCATCAACTCGGCGCGCGGTGAAGGGCGCCGTGTAATTTCCGTGGGCACGACCAGCACCCGCACCATTGAAAGTTTCACCGACGCGCACGGAGTGACCGCCCCGGGCGCGAAATGGGCGGATTTATACATTTATCCCCCCTACAAATTCCGCGGGATTGACGCGCTGGTGACCAATTTCCACGTGCCGGATTCAACGCCCATCTGCCTAGCCGGCTCGTTCGCCGGGGAGGATTTGCTTTACAAAGCCTACGGCGAAGCCGCCGCCTCGGGCTACCGTTTTTATTCCTACGGCGATTCAATGCTCATCATCTGACAAGGACACTTATGCTCAAATCGGAAGACATCTTAAGCCCGTTTTCAATCACCGCCAAATCATCGGAAACCAAAGCCCGCGCGGGCGTCCTGTACACACGGCGCGGAGCGATTCACACGCCCGTTTTCATGCCCGTCGCCACGCAGGCGAGCGTTAAAGCGCTGAACGATGAGGATTTAAAAGCGATGGGCGTGGAATGCATTCTCTCAAACACCTACCACCTTTACCTGCGGCCCGGAACAGCCACGCTCAAACAGCTGGGCGGCCTGCACAAATTCATGAAGTGGGACCGCTCGATTCTGACTGATTCCGGCGGCTTTCAGGTTTTCAGCCTGTCGCACCTGCGCAAGATAACGGAAGAAGGCGTGCTGTTCCAGTCCCATCACGACGGAAGCAAACACCTGTTCACGCCGGAAAACGTTATCCGCTTCCAGTCGGAGATAGATTCGGACATCTGGGTCTGCCTTGATGTCTGCGTCCGCAATCCGTCCGACAAAAAAGAGGCCATGGGCGGCCTGAAATCCACAAAGAACTGGGCGGAACGCGCCATCGCGGAATACCACCGCACGGTGCCGGCCCAGGACATCGCGCAAAATCCGGACGGAACGTTCACGGTAAAACATCCTTTGCAGTTCGGCATAGTGCAGGGCTCCGTATACCCCGACCTGCGCCAGGAAGCGGCTATGCACATGCGCGAGCTGCCCGTGCACGGCTATTGCATCGGCGGTCTGTCCGTCGGGGAAGGGAAAGAGGAAATGGCTACCGCGCTTTCGGCGGCGGTCGGCTTTCTGCCGGAAAACAGGCCGCGCTATTTCATGGGGCTGGGTTCGCCGGAGGATTTGTGGGAATGCGTGGAACGCGGCGTGGACATGTTCGACTGCGTCTGGCCGACCCGCACCGCGCGCAACGGGCGCGTGATGACCGCCGACGGCAATATCTATATCCGCAAAACGGAATACCGCCTAGACGAACGGCCCATCGAGGAAGATTGCGGCTGCTACGCCTGCCGTAATTACTCCCGCGCTTATCTTTCGCACCTGCACCGCTCAGGCGAGTTTTTAAGCCACAGGCTTTTGTCCATTCACAATATCAATTTTCTGATGCGGACCATGAAAATAATCCGCAAAGCGATTGAAGACGACAATTTCGCCGAGGTTAAAGCCCAATACCTTAAACGGTTTAACGCCTCGAAAGAAAAATGATTTATTTTATGGCGGGCGGAAGCGAAACGCTGAACACGGTTCCGCTTTCCGGATTAGAAATGAAGGAAACCTGCCCGCAAAGATAATTTTCAACAAGCAGCTTCATGCCGTAAGTGCCCAGGCCGCGGCCGTGGCCTTTCGTCGAGAAATAGCGGGTGAAAACCTGTTTTTGCACGTCGGCAGGCATAACCGCGGAATTTTTCACGGAAACAATAACATTCTCGCCGTCTTTTTTGCATTCGGCAAAAACGGTCTCCCCTTTCCCGCTGGCTTCCAGCGCGTTTTTCAGCATATTCATAAACACCCGTTGCAAAAGCACGGGGTCGGTTATTACGTTAAATTCTCCCTCGCTATTAGAGATACTGATATGTTTGTCGCTTCCGGCGCGGTAAAAAGCGAACATTTCCGCCACTTTGTTTAAAACCACTACGGGATCAACCGAATCAGGCTCCGGAGTGAGAGCGTGAGAGTCGGCGTCGGACATGGTGCGCTGATATTTTATTTCCGAGATAAGCGCGTCGGCAATGCCGGAAATTCTGGAAGCGGCGAACTTGAGTTCGCCGGAGACTTCATTATCCAGCAGGAAATCGGAGTAAGATGACACCAGTCCGGCGAGATTTAAAATGTCGTGAAAAAAAACGCTTTCGAAATAATCTTTGCGCAGCTTGTCGCTCACGTCGCGGATAAAGCAAAGCAGGACTTTTTTTGCTCCCATGGGAAAAGGAACAACCGTTATTTCAAATTCCAGAGACTGGGTTTTCCCGTCCTGATGAACCAGCACGGAAGCGGTGCGCACCGCGACATTGCCGTCCAGCGCCGCAAGCAAAGCCGCCACGGCTCCGCAATAACGGCAGCTCTCGGACGTGCCGCAGCCGGACGGCGCGTCTTTGGCGTGAACACAGCCGAAAGCTTCGCCGGGCCTAAGCCCAGATATGGCTTCAAGGCTCGCAAAGCCGAACGCCTTGATAATGGCCTCGTTAGCGTAAATTATCTGCCGGTTTTCGTTTAAGACCAAAACGGTTTGCGGAATAACTGACAAAGTATTTACGAAATCCGTGTTTCGCGCAAAATCGCCCGACTGTGTCTTTATGCTGGCCGCGTCATCCCGCTGCGGTGACGCGAAAAATGTTGAGCTGGTCCGGTTTGAATTGCTGGTTTCCATACTATCCCCCATCACCTAGAGTCTAATATAAAATGCTCAGGCGCGCAAACGGCTCAGCTTTCAGGCGGCTGAACCGGCGAAATTTTCCTGATGGCGGCGATACGCTCCATCACCGGCGGATGGGAATATTCCAGCATGACTTTCCACGGATGCGGCGTGAGATTCGAAAGATTTTCCACCGACAGTTTTTTCAACGCGGCGATAAAATCCCCGCCGTGAAGATAAGTTGTCACGGCGAAGCGGTCCGCCTCGTACTCGTTTTTGCGCGACAGCCACGCGCCGAAAACCCCCGTCGCGAAACTCACGGGAGCATAAAGAAAGCCGAAAGCCACCAGGCTCGCGTAGACCGAAGGGTTTTCGAACCCGAAAACACCCGCCAGTTTTATATTCCCGATGAAAAGTGAAAACACAAAAAGCATGATCCCGAAAGAAGCAACGCTCATCGCCATTCCCTTGATAATATGCTTTTTCTTAAAATGCCCCACCTCGTGCGCCAGCACGCTGACTATTTCAGGCGCGGTCATTTGCGCGATAAGGGTGTCGAAAAGGACAATGCGACGGAATCTGCCGAAACCGGTGAAGAACGCGTTTGATTTCGTGGACCGCTTGCTGCCGTCCATGGTGAACACGCCTTTCAGTTTGAAACTCTGGCTATTGGCATAAGTCTCAATCTCTGAGCGTAGCGGCCCCGGCTCAAGCGGTTCGTATTTGTTGAAAAGCGGCATGATCAAAACCGGCGATATATAGCCCACCCCCAGCTGAAACACAGTAAGCGAGGCCCAGGCGTAGACCCAGGCCCATTTGCCGAACGACGAGAAAAACCATATCAGGGCCGCCATGCAAATTCCGCCGATTATGATACTGAGAAAAGCGCCTTTTATTATATCGGTTATGAAAGTTTTGACTGTGGTTTTATTGAACCCGTATTTTTCCTCAATAACAAAAGTGGCGTAGGCCGCCTTGGGAATCTGAATTACCTCGAAAGCGGCCATCAGAATGAAAAAAAACAGCAGGCCTGATCCTATCTCGCCGAACCCGGCGGACCGGGCAATGCCGTCAGCCGCGTTGAATGTGCCGGCGTAAATGAACAGGAACAAAACCAGAATGCCGGCGGTGGCGGAAAAAAGGCCGAATACCGTGTTCTCTTTAAGGTATCGCTGGGATGCGGCGTATTTCTCGGGCGGATACGCGCCGGCGAATTCTTCCGGCAGGTCCGGGCGCATGGCGCGCACATTGAGAATATCCAAAACCGCGTCCAGCGCAAAGTTAAGAATTATAACAGAAAAAATCACGACGGCATAAACACTCATACATTCTCCGATTAAAAAAGCCCAACCTTGCGATTGGGCTTTTTCACAAACTTCAAATTCCTTATTTCCGCCTGACGGCAACCAGTTTCAAAACGTCATGCTTGTCTTCAGCCAGGATTTCCTCGTAAACCAGACCAACGCCCGGCGCGTAATACCGCGTCGCGGTGCCGAGGTCTCCTCCGCCCAGACTGGTTACGACTTTCAGCACGCCGTAAAACTTCCCGGCGGGCACGATAACCCAGCCCCGCAGAGTGGCTATTGATTCAATACCCACCGATGATTCCCAGCGCGCGTTCTCCTTTATAGGAAAAGGAAATTCCATCCGCTCGCGTCCGTTCGCATAGTCAAACGCGAAAATTCCCTGCTCGGTCTGCCTTACGCGAAAAGAATCGGGACGGGTTTTGCCGGAAATGGCAAGCCTGCCGACACCCATGCGCTCCTTGGGAGTGAGGGAAATGTTTTCAAAAGTAAGTTCAATGGTTTCCGCCACGGCCTGTTCACTGGTGGTGTAGGAATAAACCAGCACGAGGCTGCTGTCGAACGGGAAGTAATTTTTTGGTTCAGCGGCGCGGGAGGCATATTCCTGCCCGTCTTCCGCGGGAAGCGGCAACTCTTTAATCTCAGGTGTTACGATATCGTCTGAACTAACGCATTTTTCTAGGGCAGGACCTGCGAAGGAACGAAGTTGGTCAAGCGCGGAATCGGAGGCCTGGGCATTACCCGATACTACTGCCATTACGGCAACGGATAACAATATCTTATACATCTATTTTCATACCCCACATAAGTTACGGTTTAAGTTTCAAACCGCGGACCGCATTGAGTGCTTCAAACGCTATGCGCTGCGGTCACGGCATTGGCGTTACTGAAATTATAGCACATTATTTTCCGCTTCCGCAATATTTCGGAAACAAAAATTATTTTCAGCGCACAGGATAATCCTTAATTCGGACTCTATCCTTTTATATTTAGTCCTTAATATGTTAAAATTTTTCACATATATATTCCCAGGAGGAAACACATGAACGCCCAAGGACCGTCAATAATAGCGAATTTGTTGCCCATAATTATTATATTCGCTATATTCTACTTTCTAATTATCCGCCCCCAGCAAAAGCAGGAAAAAGAACGGCAGAAAATGCTTGCCTCGCTTACGCAGGGCGATAAAGTAATAACCACCGGCGGAATGCATGGCGTTATCGAATCAGTAAGCGAAACGGAAGTCGCGCTCCGGATAGCGGACAAGGTGAAAGTCACCATGCAGCGCAGCGCAATAGCCGCGGTAACCTCGAATAAACCTGTAGTGACCACCCCCCAAGGAGAATAGTAATATGCCGCAAAAACTGATGTGGAAGTGGATTTTGATTTTCGGATTGCTGATTTTATCGGCATGGCTTTTGTACCCCAGCATCTCGTGGTACACACTGCCCGCGGCGGAACGCACCAAGCTGGAAGCGGAGCGCAGCCGTCCGAAACGGATTTTAAACCTTGGTCTGGACCTGCGCGGAGGAACTTACCTCCTGCTTGAACTTGACGTGTCCAAACTGGATAAGAAGGAAAGCACCCAGGACGCGATGCAGCGGGCCATCGAAATTATCCGCAACCGTATAGACCAATACGGCGTGGCGGAAACCCCCATCACCCGCCAGGGCGACCGGTGGATAGCAGTTCAGCTGCCCGGCATTGAAAATACCGACCAGGCTGAAGAGCTGATCGGCAAAACCGCCATGCTTGAATTCAAGGAAGTGGATTCCTCCCCTCAGGCAGAAAAAGTGCTGACCCTGCTGAGCGAATCTTCGGCTCCGTTCCTTGCTGATGGACAACTCAACCCAGAGATAGCGAAAGAACTGCCCGCGGGAGATCAGGTGCTGCGCGGCGAAGAAGCAAAATACTTCGTAGTCCACAGCACCGTGATAGTGACGGGCGCTTCCCTGTCTGACGCAAAAGTCATGACCGGCGGCCAGTACGGAATGCCCTACGTCAGCTTCACGTTCAATCCGGAAGGCGGCAAAATATTCGGCGATTACACTGGCGCCAATATCGGAAAAAACCTCGCCATCGTGTTAGACAACGTGGTTTATTCCGCGCCCGTGATTAAAAGCCGCATCGGCGGAGGCAGCGGCATGATTGAAGGCGGAAACTTCACCATTGAAACCGCCAAACGGCTCGCCATTGTTTTAAGGGCCGGCGCTCTGCCCGCGCCCGTCCGCATCATTGAAAAACGCACGGTCGGACCCGGCGTCGGAGAAGATTCCATCCGGGCGGGCCTTAAAGCGTCGCTTCTCGGCCTGGTCGCCATTGTGCTGTTCATGATGATTTACTACAAGACTTCCGGCTTCATAGCGGATATCGCGCTGGTGCTCAACTTCATCTTCCTGCTCGCGTCAATGGCGTATTTCTCCGCCACGCTGACACTGCCGGGCATCGCCGGTATGATTCTCTCGCTCGCCATGGCCGTTGACGCCAACGTGCTGATTTTAGAGCGTATCCGGGAAGAAATACACATCGGCAAACCGCTCGCCCTCTGCATTCCCGTGGGCTACGACAAGGCGTGGAGCGCCATTCTGGACTCCAACCTTACCACCTGGATAGCCGCCGTGTTCTTGTTCCAGTTCGGCTCAGGACCGGTTAAGGGGTTTGCGGTTACGCTGACACTCGGTCTTTTGTTCGGTGTGTTCACATCCGTGTTCGTGACCCGCGCGATATATGAACTGTGGTTGCACAACAACCCCAAGGAGATGAGTATATGATTTGCCTTATCCCCAAAACAAACTTTGATTTCGTAAAAAGACGTTATATATTTTTCGCGATTTCCGCTGTGCTGGTGCTGGGCAGTATCGCGTCGATCGCGATAAAGGGCTTTAACTACGGCCTTGATTTCTCAGGCGGAACGCTTCTGCAGGTGCAGTTTAAAAACCCGGCTGACACAAAAGACATCCGGGAAGCCTTGTCCAAAAACGGAATCGAATCCGAAATCCAGACATACGGCGACAATTCTTTCGCCGTGCGCGTTAAAGGCAGCCAGGAAAACGTGAACGAGATCGGCGACAGGATTAAAGGCGCGCTCGGCACGATGGGCAACGAATATACGGTCGGACGCCTTGAATATGTGGGGCCGGCGGTAGGCCGCGATCTGTCTAAAAAAGCCATGTGGGCGATGATTCTGTCGCTGTTCGGAATCATCATTTACATCGCGTTCCGCTTCAGCAATCCGCTGTGGGGCGTCACCGGCGTTATGGGCCAGTTCCATGACATTATAGTAGTCATAGGCGCACTGTCCATAACAGGCCGGGAACTGAACCTGATGACGGTAGCCGCACTGCTGACCATCGCAGGCTACTCTATTAACGACACCATCGTCATCTACGACCGCATGCGCGAGAACATGCACCTTAATCCCCGGATTAAGCTTTATGATCTCATCAACCTCAGCATAAACGAAACGATGTCGCGAACAGTTATAACCGTCTTGACGGTTTTCATCGCCACCGTGTTCTTGTATTTCATGGGCGGACCGGTGATTAACGACTTCGCATTCGCCATGCTTGTGGGCCTTATCTGCGGCGTCTACTCAACCGTTGCCGTGGCGACAAGCCTGCTCTTCCAGTTCTCCGCTGAAAGCAAAACGCCCCATGTTCCGGTTCTTTCCGGAGCCGGCGCGAAAGTTTCCATAGCCGCGGAAAACAAACCGGCGGCAATGCCTGCCGTCAGAAAAGAACAGCCCCGCAACAAGAAAAACGGTAAAAAAAGAAAGTAAAAGCCAGTGAAAAAGATACGTCACTTCAAAATTCCCGTTCACCATAAGGAAATAGCCCGCAGAGCGGGCAAAGCTGAAATAGCTTTGCCCGCCGCGGGCATAACCGATACGGGCGCTTTGTGGGAATTTATTTTTGCGCAGGCCGCAGAGCTGGATCCAGGCGTGGTTTACAATTCGTTCGACAAAAATTACACAGCTCTTGATTTAACGGGCGTCCAGCCCGGCCGGCTGTTTAGCGCGGCGGTGGTAACCATCGGCTCAAAACCTTATAAAAAAGCGAATGAATACGCCGAAATACCTTTAAAAGAAGCCGCCGCCATAGCGGATTACGAATTTCTCGAAACAGCGTTCGATTTCGTGCTGGACCTTATCAAAACCGAAGCCGAGGGCGAAAATTTCGAAACAGGCGTTCCTGAAATAGTTTACGCGCCCCAACTGTCGGAAAGTTTCGAGATGCGCGCGCCGGAACTGCGCTTCATAAGAAACGGAAAACCGCTTGACCCCGTAACCGCCCGGAAAACCCTTCCTATATTATTACACGAGCTCAACGCGGAAAAAATAGACATCACCCTTGACGGCGAAGGCAACATATCAAACAAACTGACGGCTGTTTTTATCGTGCCGTGGGAACCGCGGCGAAAGAAGAAAAAATAGCGATGCCGCCCTCAAAACCACAAACACGGACAACCTGGCTGCATCGCGCGGCTGGTATTCTCGCGTATCTTTATCTGCAGTTCACCGGCAAAACGACGCGCATAAAACGGGAAGGAAATTCCAGCGCGGATTTCGACAAGACCGGAAAAAATTACATTTTCGCCCTCTGGCATTCGCGCCAGGCTTTTCTGGTTTACGCTTACCGCGGCCGCGGGATATGCGCGCTGGTCAGCATGAGCCATGACGGGGAATATATGGCCCAGCTTATCAAGTATCTCGGCCACGCGGCGGTGCGCGGTTCCTCAAGCAGGGGCGGCGCGAACGCGCTGCTGAACTTCATGAGCAAGATTGAGGAAGGCTTTCACCCGGGCATTACGCCGGACGGGCCGCGCGGCCCGCGCCGGAAGGTGCAAAAAGGAATCCTGTTCCTCGCGCAAAAAACCGGACTGCCGATAATACCGGTCGGCTGTGCGGTAAGCAGGAAAATCACCTTCAATTCGTGGGACAGGTTTGAACTGCCGCTCCCCTTCTCGCGCGCGGCGATAGTGGAAGGCAACCCAATATATGTCGGACCGGACGGCAAAGCGGAAACTTCCGCCACTGCGGTTCAGCGCGAACTGGACCGGGTGACGGACCGCGCCGACAGTTTAGTGCTTTAACATGGGAACATTTTTACTCATACTCGCCAATCTGCTTTTCCCGTTCGCCGCGGCGGGCTATCTTGTGTATTTTTTCCTTACCCCGCGGCGGGGCCTGCTTAAAAAACTTTCCTCCGAACTGCCGGAACGCTTCACTCTTTATGGAAAGAGCAAAGCCTCCGGCCTGATCCCGGGCCCGCTTTGGCTGCATGCGGCAAGCGTAGGCGAAACAAAATCCATTCTGGCTTTGACGGCGGAGTTAAAAAAAGAGTTTCCGGACCGGGATATTATCCTCACCACGTCAACAACCGCGGGCAAGGAAGCGGCCCGCAAAAATCCGCATCTGGCGCGGGTTCTGCTCGCCCCGCTGGATTTTTACCCGTTCACGAAGCATTTCATGAATGTGTTCCGCCCGTCGGCCATTATCGTTATCGAATCGGAATTATGGCCCAACATGCTCTGCGCGGCGCACGCGGGCGGATTGGCGACAGCCATTGTGAACGGACGGCTTTCCGCAAAGAGCGCGCGCACCTATGCAAAAGTAAAACCGCTGGCTGAAAAAATGCTGGGAGGATTATCTTTGGTCTGCGCTCAAACGCCGGACATCGCCGCCCGTTATGAAAAGCTTGGCGTTGACCATGAACGCGTGCTGGTGACAGGGAACATAAAGTATGACCTGTTAACCGACCACGCCGAACGCAAAGACGAAGCCGCCGCGCTGTTAGCCCGCCTCGGCTGGACAGGAAAACACATCCTGGTTTGCGGAAGCACCCATCCGGTTGAGGAAGAACTGCTGGCGCGCACCTTCGCCGCGATTGCGGAAAAAGTGCCGGACTACCGCCTTATAACGGCCCCCCGCCACCTTGAGCGGGCGGAACAAACCGAAAACGTTTTCAAACAGGCCGGCATACCGTGCGCGCGCTTTACTACAATGCACGCCGCGCAGGACGGCGCGAAAGTCTTTATAGCGGACACAATGGGCCTGCTAGTGTCTCTTTACTCGCAAAGCACGGCCTGTTTCATAGGCGGCACGATCGCGCCGCGCGGCGGACACAACATACTTGAGGCCGCCATTATGGGAAAGCCGGTTTTATTCGGGCCCAGCACGCACAACACGCCGGACGCGGCGGCCCTGCTGGAGAAAACCGGCGGCGGATTCCGCGTTAATCAGGAAAACCTGCCCGCCACTTTGATACAATTGTTTTCAGATGTCCAGCTGACGCACAAAGCCGGGGAAAAAGCGCGGGCAGCCGCGCAGTCGTTTAGGGGCGCTACGGAAAAAACCATAGCCGCGATAAAATGCCTGAAGAAGATATAGATAAAAATTACACTCCGCATATTCTGGTGGCCAGGCTGTCGTCTTTGGGCGACATTATTCTGACATCACCCGTCTACCGCAATATCAAGGACAAATGGCCGAACTCCAAAATAAGCGTTCTGGTAAAACCCCAGTTCGCCCAAGCACTTGCCGGCAACCCGCATATTGACGCGATTATCCCCTTTCAGGGCATTTGGCATACCCTGCGGATAATAAACCAAAAGGAAATTACCCATTTTCTGGACCTGCACGCCACGCTGCGCACGTTTCTGATATCTTTTTTCTCGAATATCCCTTACAAATCGCGCTATAAAAAAGATTCCATGGCGCGGCGGCTGTTCGTCCGGTTCGGCATACCGAGCCCGAAACTCCAGCGCCATGTGCTGGACCGGTATCTGCAGGCCCTCGCGGCCTGGGACATTCCCATAAAATACCGGGACATGGAACTGAAAGACTTAAATTATTATCAAAAAAACCGAAACCAGAAACCGTGCGCCGCGCGGATATGTATTTTCCAGACCGCGTTTTTGGGAGACACCGTGCTGACCGCACCGCTTATAAAGAAAACGGCGGAACTGTTTCCTAACGCGGAAATAGCGGTGGTCACCCGTCCCGAAACCGTGGAGATTTTCAAGCCGCTCAAGGAAATAAGCGAAATAATAGTGGACGATAAAAAGAGCCTCCCGCTTATAAAAGGCATAAGCACAGTCGCGGCGAAACTGCGCGTGCGCCATTTTGACATAATAATCTGCCCGCACCGTTCGCTCAGAAGCGCGCTGATAGCGTACCTGAGTAAGGCGCCGGTCCGCGTGGGGTTCAGTTCAAGCGCCGGGAAATTCTTTTATAACCGAGTCGTCCAGTTCTCCTGGTTGCTGCACGACACGGAACGCAACCTCTCGCTTTTAAACGCGCTCACGCCGGAAGATATCGCGCCGGCGCCCGTGACATTTGAAGAAAACGCCAAAATGCTCGACGATATTAAAACGCGCCTTGAAATCACAGGCTGCTATCCCAACCGTCCGCTTATAGGCATACACCCGGGTTCGGCCTGGTTTACAAAACGCTGGCCCGCGGAACGGTTCGCGCAGGTGATCAGGTTGCTTTATAAAACCACCAGCGCGCGCGCCATTATTATCGGCGGCAAGGGCGACTATGAACTGGGCGAGGAAATCTGCAAACTCTCCCGCACGGACGCGATAAACTGGGCCGGTAAAACGGATTTGCCGGAATTGATGGCCCTGATGCCAAGCCTTAAACTGTTCATCACGAACGATTCCGGACCCATGCATATCGCCACGGCGTTTAATGTGCCCACCGTAGGCATTTTCGGGCCGACGACTAAAGAACTGGGGTTTTTTCCCTACGGCAAAGGGCACACCGTAATTGAAAAGGATCTGGCCTGCCGGCCCTGCGCTCTCCATGGCGGGAAGGAGTGTCCCCGCAGTCACTTTCTCTGCATGCGGCTCATAACCGCGGAAGAAGTTTTTGAAACGGCGTACGAGAAACTTTGCGGCAAGAAATTCGAATGGCCCAAACCCGCCCCGAAACCAGTTGCGGCAACGTTCAAAAACCCGGAACCGGAAGCGAAAGTGATAGCGGGCGCGCCGCAGATTGTGCGAAT
>Ga0172379_10009410_pt1 | contig 12067 bp, 10 predicted proteins | sample GrowelOW334metaG_FD_119756 | JGI IMG/M metagenome (GOLD analysis project Ga0172379, IMG submission 119756) | Groundwater microbial communities from an aquifer near a municipal landfill in Southern Ontario, Canada - Groundwater well OW334 metaG | ecosystem: Environmental > Aquatic > Deep... | reverse complement strand
GGCCTTCTACATGGTTGGCGGTATCGAGGAAGTTATTGAAAAGGCAAAGAGGCTGTCAGAATAGCCGGAGGATTGCACATGGCTGATGAATTGATGTTGGAAATTGTCACCCCGGAAAAACTTACCTTCAGCGGCAAGGTGGAAGAGGTGACCGTACCGGGGAGTGAAGGAGAATTCGGCGTCTTGAGGGGTCATGCGTCGCTGCTGAGCTCCATTCAGATCGGTGAGCTTAGTTATACGAAGGATAACAAGAAAGTAGCATATGCTGTGGAAACGGGCTATGCAGAAGTCTTGTCCAGCAAGGTGACCATTCTGGTCGAAGGGGCGGAGCGGTCCGATATGATTGATAAGGATCTGGCCCGGAAGGAAAAGACTGATGCTGAGGCCAGGCTGGCAAAGATGGCCAAGGAAGATCAGGATTACGAGAAGGTTAAGGCTGCTGTTACGAAAGCGGATATGCGTCTCAGAGTGGCGGAAAAGGGCTGATCAGTATTGAGATAAAAGTAATTATCGGCCGGGGAAGTTTACTTTCCCGGCCTTTTTTTATTCCTGGTCGGAGATGAAAATATCCATGACATCAAATTCCCGTATGCCCCCGGGGGCGTTAACACGGGCGGTGTCGCCGACGGACTTTCCCACCAGGGCCTTACCGATCGGCGAGGTTACGGAGATCTTATTCAGTCCGATATCCGATTCATGGGGGCCGACAAGTTGATAGGTGGTATCCTTTCCCGTTTTCGCGTCCTCGATGATAACGGATACTCCGAAGACAACCTTATCTGTGGAGAGATTTTTCAAGTCGATGATTTCCGAGGTGGCAAGATTATTTTCCAGTTCCTGAATCTTGCCATGAATGAAGGACTGTTTTTCCTTGGCAGCCGTATATTCGGCGTTTTCAGATATGTCACCGTGTGCGCGCGCCGTTTCTATATCCCGGACATTCTCCGGAACGGCGACATTCTTGAGATATTCCAAATCTTTCTTGATCTTTTCAAATCCCGCTTTGGTGATGGGCGCTTTTTTCATGCTCCGATGACTCCCTGGCGGCAGTACAATGCCGAAATTCTTATCTCATTCCTAATGGATAAAAACCATGCTGTCAAGACGGATTTGACCTTTCTGCTTCACTTTTCGTTTTTTCAACGGATAGTTTACATGAAAATCCCCCCATCCCTCCTTGCGGTTGATCTGGTAACATTGTCATCAAAAATCAACTTGACGGATGCAGGACTTTATGACAATAGTAAACTCAACATAACTTATCAACATCAATAGGAAAATCAGATTTTGTTACGTATAGCTTCCTGTAATGTTGTTTGCCTGCTTTTTTCCTTCCATGCAACAGTTCAATCGGGAATCCATAATATCCAATTGCCATTTGGTGATGGTTGAAGTATAAAAAAATCAGTTTGTAAATTGGGAGTTTTTTATGCAAACCATGCTTATAAGAATCGTCTTTATCCTGTCTATCCTTTTTCTTATCCGTCCGTCAGTATTGCAAGCAGTCACAGAACAGCGCACAGCCCTGGTAATAGGAAACAGCACATATAGCACCGGCCCCTTAAAGAACCCTGTCAATGACGCCACAGATATGGCCGCTACTCTCCAGAAGCTCGGTTTTAAGGTCATCCTGAAGAAGAACGCTAATCTTGAGTCGATGGAGGAAGCCATCGAGGACTTCGGAAACCGGCTGAAAAGAGGTGGCGTGGGTCTTTTTTATTATGCCGGACATGGAGTTCAGGTGAATGGGGTCAACTACCTCATCCCCATAGGGGCTAAAATCAACAAAGAATCGGATGTCCGGTTCAAAGCCTTCGATGCTGGACGAGTCCTCGCCGAGATGGAAAATGCCAACAATGGCCTGAACATCGTGCTGCTGGATGCCTGTCGAGATAATCCCTTCGGGAAGAGTTTTCGCAGCGCTACCCGTGGCCTCGCCATTGTGAGCTCTGCGCCGGCAGGCACATTCATTTCATATTCCACCGGTCCCGGTCAGGTAGCGAGAGACGGAGAAGGGAGAAACAGCCCATACGCAAGAGCTCTTCTTGAATATGTGCAGGAACCGGGGTTGACCATTGAGGATGTCTTTAAGGGTGTTAGGCAGAAACTACGTAAAGAGACCGGGCAGGTGCCGTGGGAGCTGTCGTCGCTGGAGGGGAAGTTCTTCTTCCGGCCCGGAAGTGTGACTGAATCAGCTCCCGTCGCCGGCGTCCCAGTTGTCGATTATGCCGCCGAACGGAGGAAGATTGAGGAGGAGCGGAAACTGCTGAAGCAAAAAGCGGCCTTGGAGGAGGAAAGGCGCAAACTGGAAGAAGAAAAGCAGAAACTGGCGATGACAAAGCCCCCGGCGGCTCCATCAGTGACCGAGACCGGACGGGAAGGGCGGTTCATTGCCTTCAGCGACGGCACAGTCCTCGACACCAGGACAAAACTCATGTGGGCGGCGAAGGACAACGGTAACAATGTTAATTATTATTCCGCCAAACGTTACTGCGATGATTACCGTGGTGGCGGTTACAATGATTGGCGAATGCCGACGCTTGATGAACTGAAGACTTTGATCGACAAAAATAAAAAATACCAAATTTCCAATTATAATACTAATGTGCATTTGACAGAGTTTATCAAGGTATCTCATTACCAACTTTGGGCATCAGACCCTCCCTTTAATTGGGAAGGTGTAAAGTTAAATCCCTGGGGCTACCTTATAGATTTTGAACACGGATGGGAGACCAAGAGCTTCGTGAACCATGACGATGCTCGTCGGGCACTCCCGGTGCGTTCCGCCAAATAGATTATTTAGTCATTTGGTTATTTGATCATTATCTTTTTTGGATATAGGACGGAGCCCCGCTTAGCACATAATTTAAGCTTGTTTTCGTTAAATGTGTCTTTCAATCGAAAAGAAATACTTTTCCCGATAGTAATGTGGTGCACCTTTGTAGAACACAAGATACCGTGTAATAAAGGTTTCCTAAGACTTTTAAGAGCATCTCCTTAGCGCAAGCCGACTTTCTATGTTTTGATTCTGGAGGATAGGGCCACGAATGTTCCTGGTTGGTCCTTTCGTGTCTTGGCATCCAACAGAACAACTTCGGAAGCTGGTTATTCGGTGCGTTAATAGAAGAAACCATCTGAAAATAGGCGAAGCGTAGATATAACAAGCGATGCCGCCGGCCGTCCCTTCACAAAGCTTTCACAGGTGCTTTGAGTGAGCAGGCTCGCTTGATGAAGGCGGTATCGAAGGTAAAAAAAGACACGCCTTCCGGACTCGATGCCAAATGCAGGGCGTCGGCGAAATCGAACCCCTTTTCATAAAAATCGATCGCTTTCTCCAGTTGATCCGGCATTTCTACCTGCACGTTGGGCAAACCGAGGATGTGCCGCAAGGCCCGGATGATGGCCGTTACAGGAAGCTCATAGGCGGCGCGCAGAACCCATTCCAACTCCAGGATCGTTGTTTTTGCAACAAAGATTTCCTCTGCTCTGGCCAAAACAGCCAAGGCCCGCTTTGCCTGGTCGGGTTCGTCGTTGGTGACGTAACGGACCCAGACATTGGTGTCCAGAGCGATCATGCCGTTTTTCCTTTCCGCCAGCGCTCGCGGATGTCCCCTTGAATCGCCTGCTCCATGTCCTGTACATTGATGATTGGTCCCTGGTAACCGGTACAGCCAAGTCCGTCCTCCGGACGGGTGAGCGGAAATTGCCGGCTGGGTTTCAGAAGGATGCCGGATGCTATCTCCTCGACAATAAACCGAGTGCCCGGCCGCCATTGGCGGCTCTCCCGAAGGGATTTGGGGATGACGATCTGACCTTTGCCGGACAGCGTAGTTGTAATCATGGCCACCTCCTGGGTGTGTAAGATTCGGTAAGATGGAAAGTAGCAGTTTTTTCGTTGAAGGTCAAGCAAGAGCTGAGCCCGGCGAGTCCCTTGCATGGGAGTCGGATTTATGTTAGGGATCAATCAGAATGCTTGATAATTACCAGAGAGACATAAACTATCTAAGGGTTTCCATCACCGACCGTTGCAACCTCCGGTGCCGGTACTGCATGCCCAAGGAGGGGCTGTCCCAGATCGGGCATGACGATATCCTGCGCTATGAAGAAATTCTCAGGGTAGTGAGGATTGCCGTATCTCTGGGAGTGGCCAAGGTCAGGATCACCGGCGGCGAGCCCCTGGTCAGGCGCGGGATCGTTCCTTTCGTTGCTGCCCTAAAATCTGTGCCCGGGATACAGGACCTCAGTCTGACGACCAATGGCATCCTCCTGGAGAGATGTGCGGCAGACCTTTTTAAAGCCGGGGTCAGGAGAATCAATATCAGTCTCGATTCGCTCAATCCTGATAAATATTATGAGATAACCAGGGGGGGCTGTCTCAATGATGTCCTCCAGGGCATTGCGGCCGTATATGCGCAGGGGTTTTCACCAATCAAAATCAACGTCGTGGCAATTAAAGGATTCAATGATGATGAAATCATCGATTTTGCCCGGTTGACTCTGGACAATCCTTACCAAGTACGATTCATTGAATTGATGCCGCTGGGGCATCCGGGGCGAGATAATCTTGGCAAGTACCTGGCCAGTGAAATCATTATGCGGACCATTGCCGGTAAATATACCTTAATTCCGGTAAATGGCGAGCGGGAAAGAATGGACGGTCCGGCAAGGATGTACAGGATCGCCGGCGGTATGGGAGAAATCGGTTTTATCAGTCCCGTAAGTCATCATTTCTGTCACCGCTGCAATCGACTACGGCTGACGGCGGACGGAAATCTGCGCGCTTGTCTGTTGTCCGATAAGGAATTCGATTTGAAGACCCCCCTGCGAACAGGCTGTACGGACAATCTACTGGAGACGCTTATTAAGGAGGCTATTGCCGGGAAGCCCCGGCAACACGAGGTCCAGTTTGATGAGCAGTCTCTCCGCAAGTGTGTAAAAAACATGTCGGCAATTGGAGGTTAGCGGTCTTGAGTTTTCCTGAAGAAATTGCCCGCTCTTACGATGCCTGGCGCGAAACGCCCACCGGTCATTACATTGACAGCCGTGAAAAGAGCTTGATTCTGGATCTGACCCAGCCCCGGGGGGGAGAACGGCTATTGGATGTCGGCTGCGGAACCGGTGATCATCTGTGGCTCTTCCGGAGGAAGGGATGTGATGTTACCGGCGTCGATCCTTCCGCGCCCATGCTTGACATCGCCCGGCAAAAACTTGGCCACAAAGCGGACTTTTATTTGGGACGAGCGGAAGATCTTCCCTTTTCAGACGATGAGTTTGATATTGTAACCCTGATCACCTCGCTGGAATTTACCGCTGATCCGGTGCAGGCTATTCATGAAGCCATCAGGGTTTGCCGGGGAAGGGTCTTCATTGGCGTTCTCAACAAATACTCCTGCATAGGTGTTACCCGCCGGTTATCCGGTTCCTATCGATCCTCCATATATGACCACGCCCGCTTCTTCAGCATCGGTGAATTGACGGCAATGATTCGCAGGCAGCTCGCGGGGGTAAGGATTCGCTGGGGAAGCGTGATCGCTCTACCTTATAGCTGGTATGGTTTCGCCAAGGGGATCGAGGAGTCCCTGCCGGTCATGAATAATCCTCTTGGCGCCTTTCTGGGTTTATCCTTTTCTGTCACCTTTACTCAGGTAACCATTCAGGAACCGATACGGGAATCAACGCTCCTTGAAAGCAAAGGTAGACAACCCCTGCCGGGGGTGGTGCGGGTGATAAAATGATTACGGCTTCGTAAAAAGTCCGGATGCTGCGTTGCGCTGCATCCTTCGTCACTGCGGCGTACGACAACGTACGCCTCATGACTCATGATTTGCGCGCCTTGCCTGCGGATCTTTTACGAAGCCGTCAATTATGACCATTTATTGACTTTTCACGAGTTTATCAAATGATAAAGAAAGCGATGTTTTTCGAGGTATTGGCGGATCAGCAGGTGCAATGCCGCCTCTGCGCCCACGCCTGCCGGATAAAGAATGGTAAGCGGGGCGTTTGCGGCGTCCGGGAAAACCGGGAGGGAATTCTTTACAGCCTTAACTATGGAATGGTTGTGGCTGAAAATGTCGATCCCATCGAGAAAAAACCCTTCTTTCATCTGTATCCGGGCTCCCTTTCCTACTCCATAGCAACGGTGGGCTGCAATTTTCGCTGTCTCTTCTGCCAGAATCACGAGATTTCCCAGTTGCCTCGTGAGACGGGAGATATTGTGGGGCGCACTGTCTCGGCGGCGGAAATTGTGGAAAGGGCCGTCCGTTCCGGTGCGAAGACCATTGCCTATACCTACACGGAGCCGACGATCTTTTTCGAGTTCGCCTATGATATTTCCCGCCTGGCACACGAGCGGGGGCTCGGGAACGTATTTGTCACCAACGGTTATATGAGCCGCCAGGCTGTCGATGCCATTGCCCCCTATCTCGATGCCGCTAATGTTGATCTGAAGTCATTCCGGGAAGATTTTTACCGGGAGCAATGCGGCGCCCGGCTACAGCCGGTTTTGGATACAATCAGCAGGATGAAGGAATTGGGGATATGGGTGGAAGTTACGACCCTGCTTATCCCGGGATTGAACGATAGCGATGAGGAAATCGGTCAAATAGCTGACTTCCTGTCTTCTCTGGGGAAAGAAATCCCGTGGCATATCAGCCGTTTTCATCCCCGCTACCAGATGCTTGCCGGAAAGATTACCTCTGTCGAGGAAATCAGGAAGGCCGCAGGCATTGGCAGATCAAGGGGGCTCAAGTATGTTTACAGTGGCAATGTGCCGGGAGAGGCGGGGGAAAACACGTTTTGTTCCCATTGTGGCAATCTCCTCATCAGCCGCTATGGCTTCCGCATCGAACGCCTGAATCTCAGGGAATCAGCCTGTCCTAACTGTGCAACCCCTCTGGAAGGTCTGTTCAAAGGGACTGTAACGAAATAACTGCAATATCTTGCATTTCATCTTCAGGCCCTCTTTGACCGGGCTTGCAATCGCCAAATCCTCAACGCAACACTGCCCTATATATACTACATATTGTGGTTAAATTCGAGCTTCACATGTATATGTTGTATTTTTTCTTTACAACAGAGCTTCCTTTTGATAGAGTATAATAAATTATAAAGGGTCCGTTCTGAGTGCTTAGATGAAATTAAAGTATTTGGAAATCAGTGGTTTCAAATCGTTCCGGGACAAGGTCGTCCTCGATTTTGCTGCGGGAGTGAGTGCGGTAGTGGGTCCCAACGGGTGCGGGAAGAGCAATGTGGTTGATGCGATCCGCTGGGTCATGGGAGAGCAGCGTATTAAGAGCCTCCGCGGCGTGAAGATGGAAGATGTCATCTTTAACGGTTCCCAGGAAGCGGCGCCCGTAGGAATGGCTGAGATCTCCATGATCCTTGCTGCTGATGGGGTTACTTTTCCCGATCCCTATGCCGCTTACTCAGAGCTGACCGTTACGCGGCGGCTTTTCCGGGATGGCGAGAGTGAATACGCCGTTAACGGTGTTACCTGCCGCCTCCTAGATGTCCGGGAATTCTTCCTGGGAACCGGCGTAGGGGCTCGTACTTACTCCATTATCGAACAGAACAGCGTTGCTTCTCTTGTCGAGGCGAAACCGGAAGAACGTCGCCAGTTTATTGAAGAGGCGGCGGGAATCTCAAAATATAAGACCCGAAAAGAGTCGGCCCTGCGCAAGCTTGAGGCCACAAAGCAGAACATTTTACGTCTAAACGATATCCTCCGGGAGGTGAAAAGTCAGCTCAACGCCGTATCCCGGCAGGCTAAGCGGGCAGAACAATATAAAGATCTGAAGACAGCCATTCGCGAGGATGAGATTGCTGCGGCCTTTTACGCCTATATTGAATTATGTGAAAAACACACAAACCTTACGCAACAGCGGGAAGCCTGGGAAAGGCAGGAAAGCGAGCTCAAGGCATCTCTGGCGTCATGTGAGACCCTCCTGGCGGCGGCAAAACTGGAAGTCGTAACCCAGGAGTCGGATCGGTCCCAATACCAGGAGAAAATATATCAGTTGCGGACGAACATCCAGGTTAAGGAGAAGGGCGTCGAATTCTCAAAAGGCAGGATAGCCGACATCAACGCCCGGAAGAAACGACTCGGGGAGGAGGTCAGGCAATTAAAAGCCCGTCATGAGGAGCTGCTTCGTGAGTTGGAAAGGATTACTGCCTTGCAGCAGGTTCTGGATGCAGACATCGCCCAGGCACAAGACCATACCAAAGATGGAGAATGCAAGGTGTCAGAAATCAAAAGGGAATTATCCTCTCGGCAGCAGCATCTCGAAGAGAACAAGGTCCAATTGATTGACATTGCTGCGGAAAAATCGCGACTGAACAACAATTATGGTCATCTGGTCAGGGTTCTCGATGATCTAGGCAGAAAGAAGGAAAGAAACAATAAGGATATCGGAGATCACCGGCAGGGTGTTTTGCGCCTTGAGGACCGCCTGAAGGAACTTGCTGCGTCATTGAACGAGGATCTTGAGAGGCTTGGGCAGCTTCGCAGCAGCAAGGCAACGGCGGCGGAGGAATGGGAGAATGCCCGTACCGAACTTCAGGAAGTTGAGGGGATAATCGATAGTCTAAAGGAAGATCTCAGCAGTCGCTCTTCCCGATTTACGTCCTTGAAAGAGCTCCATGACGGATATGTCTGGTGTAATGAAGCTACAAGATCGATCATGATGGCCAAAGAAACGAAGGGTTTGCAAGGCGTCGCGAAAGATCAGGTGATCGGCCTGGTTGCCGAACAGATCCGCGTTCCCCAGGCTTATGAAACTGCTGTGGAAGCGGTGCTGGGAGACAAGCTACAGTACGTCGTTGTCAGGAGTCACGAGGCGGGAGTTCAGGCAATCGATTATTTAAAAGAAGCGGCCGTGGGAAGAAGCAGCTTTGTCCCCCTGCAAGTTCGCCATGCCGCCCAGCTAACGGTGAATGCCGCACATTTACGGGAATCGGAGCGGCTGATCGATCGTATCGAAGTGGCTGAATCTTTTCGAGGGATTGCCGAATATCTCCTAGGGGACGTCCTCCTTATTCCCAATCTCCGGAACGGCCTCGAACTGTGGAATAGAAACGGATTTCGGGGAACCTTTGTAACCCCAGATGGTGACATGATCAGCCCCCAGGGCGTCTTGACGGGGGGACGCAATGGGAAAGGTGATCGCAGCCTCCTGAAAAACAAGCGTGAGATGGAAGCACTGGAGGTAGGTATTCGTGATTTGTCCACGGTTCTGCAGGAAGAGGGGATAAGGAAAAAATGCCTCGCCTCTCTGGCGGCGCGTGGGGAAGAGGAACTGGATTCATTGACCTCCGATATCCATGCGGCGGAATTGCAGTGTAACAGCCATAAAAAGGACGTCGAGCGATATCAGGAGGAGCTGAAGCGAATCCAGCAGACCCTGAAAATCCTCGAGTTCAACAGTGAGAACCTTGATGAAGAGGAACAACAGGCCCGTGAAAAACTGAAAAATGGCCAGGAGGATCTCGAAGGTCAAAAAAAACGGGAGGTAGCCATCCAGGAGACAGTTGCCGTACTGCAGGAAAAGGCCCGGCAGCTCCGCCGGGAACTTGAAGACAGGGACAGAGAATTAACCGCAGTAAAAGTTCGCCAGGCATCGCTCGCGGAAAAGCAAAAATCTGCCCTCAGTTCATCTGAGAGAATAAATACGGAAATCGATATCCTGACGGAAAAGATCAGGGAAGGTAAGGAGGATTCTTTGACATCGAACAGTCAGGTCGAAGAACTCCAGGGGGTAATTGACCGCGAAGAGTTGCAACTGGTAGATCTATATAAGTCATTTACAGAGATGGAAAGACTCCTTGCGGAAAAAAAAGATCTCTATGCCCTTGCCGAGACCTCTCTGAAGGAGTGGGAAAGCAAGAGCCGGGAGGCGAAGGAAAAATCCGATCAAATAATCAAGCAGGGACGGGACCTGGAAACCGTCACGCGGGAGATCTCCTATCAGATGGACAGCTTGAGCGGGATGATCGCGGAGAAACATGGTACCGTTCTTCAGGAACAGGCAAGAGCTGTGCAACAGCTCAATGATGAAGACCTGAAGATTATGCAGGAAAGACTCGCGAAGAACCGTCAACTTCTCGATGCCTTCGGAGAGGTCAACCTCTTGGCGATCAGCGAATATGATCAACTGAAGGAGCGGTTTGATTTCCTTACTTCCCAGGCCCGGGACCTCGATGCCTCTGTCCAAACGCTTGAGCAGACAATCGCCAAGATCAACCGGGTTTCACGGCAGCGATTTGCCGAAACCTTTGAGGCTGTAAGAGGTTGTTTCCGGGAAGTATTTTCCCGGATCTTTCCTGGCGGCAAGGGGGAACTGCACCTGACTGATGAAAGTGATCTCCTGGAAACAGGGGTTGATATCGATATCCAGATTCCCGGGAAGCGACCACAAAACATCAGTCTCCTGTCGGGAGGCGAAAAATCCCTCGCTGCCATAGCCCTGATTCTGGCTATTATTATGTACCGGCCGACGCCATTTCTTGTCCTGGATGAGGTGGACGCCGCTCTCGACGACGCCAATGTAGCCCTCTTTGCAAAAATCATCAAAGAAATTGCTGCCAATTCTCAGGTAATCCTTATTACCCACAATAAAAGAACCATGGAAGTCGCCGAAAATCTCTTTGGGGTCACGATGCAGAAACAGGGGATCTCTGCGGTGGTTTCGGTCTCTCTGAACTGAAAGTCTCAAGCGCATCTTTACTTATCCATTAAAAACGGTTAAAGGAGAGCTGCATTTAATCCAATGGCGTACCTGTGGATATTGGGCTTGAATAATTAATTTATTTAAGAGGTAAAGATGCTCGATGTATTTAAGAAAAAAGGTTTTTTTGACAAGCTGAAGGACGGTCTGGCCAAGACCAGGGATATCCTTCTAACCGATGTCGATGATTTGATCCTCGGGGAGAAAAAAATCGATCAGGAGCTCTTTGACGAGTTGGAAGATGTCCTGATCCGTTCCGATGTCGGTCCGGCTTTTACCTGTGAACTAATTGAAAAAATGAAGGAGCAGGTCAAGCGAAAGGAATTGAACCGTTCGGACTTATTGAAGAAAATCCTTAGGGATACGATGAAAGAAATTCTGACGAAAAAGGAGACGCCCCTCCGGATTCCGGCGGAGGGGATATATGTCATCATGGTTGTGGGGGTGAACGGAACGGGAAAGACTACCACCATCGGAAAAATTGCTCATGAATTGAAAAACAGGGGCGAGAAGGTTCTCCTGGTTGCCGCAGACACTTTTCGGGCGGCGGCTATCGAACAGTTGGAGATCTGGAGTCAGCGCGTCGGCGTACCCCTAATCAAACAGAAGTCCAATGCCGACCCGGCGGCGGTTGTTTTTGATTCTATTCAGGCGGCAAATGCAGGCAGAGGTCGGGTCCTCATCATCGATACGGCAGGCAGACTCCACACCAAAGTTAATCTCATGGAAGAATTAAAAAAGATGAAGCGCATTGTGGAACGGGAACTGCCGGGGGCCCCTCAGGAGATCCTCTTAGTCGTCGATGCCACGACGGGACAGAATGGTCTGATCCAGGCCAAGATGTTCAAGGAAGAGATTGGCGTGACCGGCATTGTGCTGACCAAACTCGATGGGACGGCTAAGGGCGGGATCATTATCCGGATTGTCAAGGAACTGGAAATCCCCATCCGCTATGTCGGTGTCGGTGAAGGTCTTGAAGATCTGCAACCCTTTCATGGTGAAGCCTTTGTGGATGCTCTGTTTGGAAGCGAGAAACAGTGAACCCTATTAAGATCATTGAGTGTGTCCCGAATTTCAGTGAAGGAAGGGACCCGGAGAAAATAAAAGCGATCGCAGTGGCGGCGTCTGCCGTGTCCGGTGTAAGATTGCTCGACTATTCATGGGACAGAGATCATCATCGCAGTGTCATTACTTTCCTTGGCGAGCCGGAATGTGTTTATGAGGCGGCCCTGGCAGCGGGAAGCAAGGCTTTGGAACTTATCGACCTGAGATGCCATGACGGCGTTCATCCGCGGATCGGTGCCGTTGATGTCGTTCCTTTTATTCCCCTGGAAGGGGCAAAGATG
>Ga0172379_10009409_pt1 | contig 12067 bp, 1 predicted proteins | sample GrowelOW334metaG_FD_119756 | JGI IMG/M metagenome (GOLD analysis project Ga0172379, IMG submission 119756) | Groundwater microbial communities from an aquifer near a municipal landfill in Southern Ontario, Canada - Groundwater well OW334 metaG | ecosystem: Environmental > Aquatic > Deep... | reverse complement strand
GTTTGCTACAGATCAGACATTTTCTTCCGGAACAGGTTGGACGGGAAGCGGTTCGTCGCGTTCATACAACTTGGGCACAGTAATTTATGGCGGTGGCACATCCACCACAATTTCTACTGACAGCTTATTGTTGTTATTGGCGGACCTCAATTCGGTATTAGAGGGAACAACAAGAACACCGACGTTATCCGTTACCTATGATGACTCCGCAAATGGTAAAGTCGGCCGCACCCGAGTGTTAGCGAACAGCCCGCAATCGTTCTCAGTACTGTTCAAATCATTCTTCCAGCAGTCGGATATTGCAATTGTTGATACAACAGAAGCTGCGGATCCGGGAGATACAACCACCTTTGCATACACCATTACTAATAACAGCAACGGCCAGGATGGTTTTAATGTCCGCTACAGTACAGCATCACAAGGCACATGGACAGGAACAAAATTCTGGTATGAAGTTATTAACGGCGGTTTCAACGGAACAGACGATTCATTGTTTGTCGGTGCTGGCGGTGGTGCAGATCTGAATACGACCAAATACATTGCCATAGGTGCTTCCATCACTGTTTACATCCGCACAGCTGTACCGAGCGGACTGACAACAGCAAAAACACACATTGAGCATTTGATCAATTCCCGCCGTGATTCGATCAATATCCCGACAGACTTCAATCTGAACGGCGAAGTTGATCCGTTGCTTCCGAACATTGTTGTTACCCGTTCGAAATCAATTCATCAGGCTGCCGGTGGAGATACCGTAACAACAAATAGCTTGTCTTCAATTATGCCGGGCGATTCCGTGACGATTTTTGTGGTTGTCGAAAATACCGGTGATGGTCAGGCGAACAATGTGGTCATCACCGATGATATTGCCAATAACGGCAACATGACGAACGTATCAAACTCCGCATACATCTGGGATCTTATTACCGGTACAGAAGGTTCGAATTCGGACCATGTTACCATCCCGAACCATCCTGGATCGGCAGGAACGCTCTATGGTACAATTAAAAAAGGAGCAGGCGGATATGTAACCACCGTTGCAACATTAACGGCAGGCGGCAAGCGTCAGGTTAAATATACATTAAAGGTTAACTAGTTCTTTTGGAACTATCCGGAGTGATCCGGGTAGTTCCGCAAACATCGTGAAACTCCGTCACTTAACATATTGCCTTTTCACATTGATCGTCGTCGCACAGGCGTCGTTCGCGCAGCGTTTAAAAATTACGTCACCGGCGCAGAATGACATCAGCATGATGACGCGTCAGGCAGTGATCGTCAACGGTAAACCGGGTCTGCCGGTGGTGTTGTTTGTCAACGGTGTTGCCGTCGATTCTGGTGCAATTCGTCCAGACGGAATTTACGATTTCTTGAATATCCCAGTGGAGCAGGGACCGGTGAAATTTACAGTTGTGTCGTACGATCTGTTTGAAGAAAAAGTGAGCATTGAGGTGCATATCGCCGGTGAACCAAATAGTATTGAAATTAAATCGGAACAACAGGAATTTGTGGCGGACGGACGATCGTCGGCAAAATTTGATGCGATTGTGAAAGATAAATTCGGCGTCGCAATTCCTGGAATGTACTTTATCACGCTGAAAAGTGATACTGCCGACCTAAACGCTGTCGATATCGATCCCAATCAAGATGGAATCCAGGTAAAAATTGAAAACGGTACCGTCACCTTTACCGTTACTGCTCCGCAAGCATCCGTTGTTTCTACCATTTCTGCCAGTTGGGGAAATGTCCGCACAGAACGGCAGATCGATTATGCGACACCGATTGTGCCATTGATGATCGTCGGTTCTGCCGATGCACAGGGAACGTCACTTTCCACTACTGGAAATCTGAGCGGCTTACGAAACAGAGAGAAGATCGATAACGGATTCCATTCCAATGGACGTCTGGCATTCTATGGCAGGGGAACAGTGATGGATAAATATCTCTTGACCGCATCGTACGACAACGAACGCCGTCAACGCGATCGATTATTCCGCGATCTCGATCCGGATGTGCTGTATTCCATATACGGTGATAACAGTACCGTGGATTATACAGCGCAAACAAGCAATCCATTCTTCGTGAAAATGGAATTGAATCGATCGTATCTGTTGTTCGGCGACTTCAACACTTCGTTTGGTCAGAACGAATTAGCACGCTATGACAGAACCTTTACCGGCGTCAACGGACATTATGAAACGAAATTGGATAAGGTAGATGCATTCGCAACAGTAACAGACCGTAAAGTTGTGCAGGATGAGATTCGTGGACAGGGCATTTCGGGATATTATTTCCTCGGATCGAGTAATGTTGTTCCAGGATCGGAAAAAATCCGGATCGAAACGCGAGATAAGCGTCATAACGAAGTTATCTTGAGCAGGGCAGACAAGTCTCGTTTCGGAGATTATGAGGTAGATTATGTGCAGGGAACAATTTTCTTTAAACAGCCGGTGTTGAGTATCGATCAGTCAGGCAATCCGGTTACTATCGTTGTTTCATACGAATCACAATCCGGATTCCCAACGAATTATGTTACCGGTCTGCAAGGTGAACGCGAAGTATTGAAGGGATTAACCGTTGGCGTGACAGCGGTGACGGAAGAACGGATGCCGACAAATTATACGCTGCTTGGGTTCAATTCACGGTATGCCTACCAGAATGCGTTACAGGCTGGTGTTGAAATTGCTAACGGATCGGATGTTGCAAGTAGCGGTGCAGCGTGGAAATTGGAATTGGCTGGAACACCGATGGAACGATTGCAGGTAAAATCGTATTTCCGTAAGGTGGAATCCGGATTCGTCAACCAGACAGTTGGTGCAGGCGGTGCGTCAGAAATCGGATCCATGAAATACGGTGTGGGCGGTTCGTATGACGGATTTTTTGATATAAAATTGGTAACAGATTATTATCACCAGGAACAAACCGGCGGTAATGCTATAACGAATATTAACTCAATCACTGGCGGCATTGAACGGAAGATCACAAAGTTTGCAACGCTGGCATTAAGAGTGGAAAATCTGGAATACGAAAGTATCCGAACAGATACGGCACTAACAGACAATCGTAATTCGACAATGATGAATGCAAAAACAACCGTTCGTGCAACTGATCGAATTAACATTACCAGTGAATATGAACAGAGCTTCAGCAATTCCAAAAAAGAGGAAGTGAAACCGTCGAGCGGCGCAGTCGGAATTGAATATCGAGTGTTGGATAATGTATCACTCTCTGCTCAACAACGATTCTACATCGGCAGCGGAAGCACGACCGCTTTCGGAATTGGATCGGATCTTGGGTATGGAACGACATTGACGGGACGATATGAAATTGGCAGCGGAATCAACGGCCAACGGAATCAGGCCAGCATCGGTTTGAAGAATACTGCAAAGATTACGAAAGAAATAACAAGCAATATTACTTTTGAACGGACACGCGCACTTGATAGAAATGTTGCTGAAGCAAAAACAAATGACAACGATGCTCTTTCGGTAGGAGTGGAATATCTTCCGAATGCAACGTATAAAGCAACTATTAAAGGTGAGCTTGCCAAGAATCCACAATCCATTCGCAGAAATTTGACATTCGGTGGAAATATTGCTCTGGCAAACGATTTTACACTGATCAACAAGATGACCTATTTCGAAGAAGATCGCGTTGCACCGCAATCAACCGCCAGAACATTCTCCAACGGAATACTATCCGGCGATCAAGTCGGCGCTGCACTTGGCGGTGGATTGTTAAAGAAATTCGATAATGCACTCGGTATTGCATATCGTCCGGTAGAATTCGATTGGCTAAATGCTATCGGCAAGTTCGAAAAGAAGATTGAGTTTAACGGAGTAGTGGCTCCGCAAACATCGTCCGACATAAATATTCTTTCTTTGCATACATTCGTCGAACCGGTCGTCGGTCTGGAAATCGGAACAAAATATGCCATGAAATATGCTACGGATGAAGCGTATGGATTGAACGCATCGACCATGACAGATTTTTATTTAATAAGAGCAGAATACGATCTGCGTTGGAATAATTTCGATGTTGCATCAGAATATCGTATTTTGAACTCGCGCATCGTTGGTCAGGCGAATTCATCGTCCATTAAACACGGGTACAGTGCGGAGATTGGAAATGTAGTATTCGAGAATATCCGTCTGGCAATCGGCTACAATTTTATCGGCACTGAAGATCGAGATCTGGTAGGAAAAGATTATCAATCTGCCGGACCGTTCATTTCAGTACGAGCGAAATTCACAGAAAAAATATTAGAGTATTTTGCGAAATAATTGAACGCTATGAAAGCACGACATTCACATACGAGAACACGAGCAATGCGACAACGCGGTTACATCGTTTGTCTTTCGTTTATTCTTTTAATGATCGCAGCGCATACAGTACAAGCGCAGAGTCTTGCAAATTATGTCATTTCACAAACAGGCTCCATTACATTTAATACCATTTCGTCAAGCGGGAATCCTATACCGAGCTGGAGAAATTCAACGCAATGGATTGAGGATGATAATAGAAGTTATCCTATCCCGATAGGGTTTGATTTCTGGTATAATGGAACACGGTATACTGAAGTGAGTATAGGTATCAATGGATTTCTCGATTTTTCTTCTTCCACAGCAGACGGAACAATTGGCGTTGCGCAATCAGGTCAGGATTACGATTCGGATAATCCGAGCCATAACAGACTCTCGAATACTACCGGTTTCAAAGCATGGAATGCTCTTGCACCTGTATATGGCGATATGTCAACACAAGATCAACTCGATCCTCTTGGAGCCAGCTTTAAATATTTAACGAGCGGTGTCGCACCAAATCGTGTCTTTACGACTGAATGGATCAACCTGAGTGTATGGGATCAGATACAAACCGGAACAAGTTATAATTTTCAAGTGAAGCTGTACGAAACGAGTGGTATTATCGAATTCGTGTACGGAACAATGACGAATGGACTTGCCACACTGCAGTATAAATGCGGTATTAATGCTGCCGATCTTTCCGGCGGATTATCTGCTGCTGTGCTGCGTATACAACAGACGGCAAATTCGACGAACTTCTTACCGCAGTCAATCCCAACAACCGGATATACGACAACTTTGCCAACGTCGAATTCTAAATTAGCTTTTACTCCAACAATACCGACGGCACCGTCTGCTCTGTCGTTTACTTCAGTTACGACAAGTTCCATGACGGTAAATTGGACAGATAACGCCACTGGTGAATTTGGTTATGCACTCTATCGATCGAACGATGGAGTAAATTATTCATATATTCGGCAGCTTGTCGCAAATACCGATTCATCTTCTGAAACCGGCTTGGCAGCGGGCGTAACCTATTACTGGAAGGTGTTTGCACTTTCTGAGGGAGGATTAAGCGGGGCAGGGTCGGGAAGCCAGGTTACATTAGCTGGTTCAATTCCTGTTTCCTTTCAAAGTGGAAATTGGTCCAGTCCGTCTACCTGGGTGGGTAATGCAGTTCCAGCGCCAACGGATAATATTGTTATTTCCTCTGGTCATATTGTCAGCGTCGATCAAAATGTTACTGCCAATAAACTGACGATTAATGGAACACTGAGAATTGGGAACAGCACTACTGCCAGATCACTTACGATAGCCGACTCCGTTAAAATAAATTCCGGTGGTACGCTCGATGTAAACACTGCATTTACACAATCGGGTCATTCCATTATACTCTCTGGCGATATTTTGAATAATGGTACACTTGATCTTGGACCGAACGCGAATAGTCGATGCTCTATTACGTTTAATAAACTTGGGAACCAGACAATCGGCGGCAGCGGATCGTTAACCCGTTTTTATCTGATTACGCTAAATATGGGTTCCTCAAGTGATAATATCCTAGATGTTTTTTCGACAAATTTTACAACTCAAACTACTGGGTTCCTGACGCTGACGAACGGAACGTTCCGGTTTTCATCTCCAAATACTATTACTCCGTTCACTGCAAGCACGACAATTCCCACAACAGGACAATTGTGGCTGAATCACAGTTCGGCAGTGGTTACTACGACTGGTGGAAATATCACATTAAGTGGTCCGTTACGAATTACCAACGGTACGCTGAACATTGGATCTGTTGCTGATAATAATCTCATCTCTAACGGCGGTCAATTGTGGATTGAAAACGGAGCGGTGAATGTCGCAGGCCGGTTTGAAGAGATAAATTCCGTCACGATCTCCAGATTTAAAATGAACGGCGGGACGATGACTGTGAATACTGTAGGATCAACCAGTGCTGTGAATGCACCGTTTAATATCAGCGTGGCTGGAGCTACGTTTACAATGACCGGCGGCACGATTGTTATTCAAAGAGCGGGTACGGGCAATTTGGGGTATAAAAATATCGGCAGTTTAACGACGACAGTGACAGGCGGAACATTGCAAATGGGAAATGCCTCCACGCCGAATGCGACAACAATGACGGTGAATTCAACAATTCCCGTCTACAATTTTGATATTCGCAATGGTGTTGGAACCAATGCAGCCCAATTGCTGACGAATGCACTTACTGTGAAGAATAATGTAATTATAACGAGCGGGACATTTGATGCCAACGGATTAGAAATGACCGTCGGTGGAAATTGGTCCAATGCCGGAACGTTTACTTCCGGTGCAGGGAAAGTAACCTTCAATGGAACTACCGCACAATCAGTAACCAAAGCTTCGGTTGAAACCTTTAACAAATTGGCGATCAATACTACCAGCACTACAGTAACGATGAATGCAAGCATTACGGTGAATGATTCATTCCAATTAACATCCGGAACAGTCAGTATTGGCGCCAATACATTAACACTTGATGGAATTGTAACGAGTTCTGGAACCCTGCTTTCTGGGACAACAGGAACGGTTATATATAATAGAGGTGCTGCTGCACAAAATGTACTTGCAGCAGAATATGGAAATCTGACATTCAGTAATTTTACCAAGGTATTACCCGCATCGTTAATGACTATTGCCGGAACATTTACACCCGGAACTGCAGCAGGGCACACAGTGACAGGAAATACGATTGAACTTAATTCTGCCGGTCCACAAACGATTAGTTCGTTTCAGTATAACAATATAATCCTTAGTGGCAGCGGAGTAAAAACACTGGAAGCCGGCGCTGATACTGCTCTCGGTTCCTTATCGATTAATTCAGGAGTTACTCTGGCAGATAATGGGGTAACTCTGGTCGTGCTGGGGAACTTAAGTAATGATGGTGCACATACCGGCGCAGGAAAAATATCGTTGAGCGGTTCGACACAGCAGACAGTAAGTGGTGCGGGAACTATTACCAATCTCCAAATGAATAATGCCGCAGGTGCATTGATGAGCGGACCGAAGACGATCGAAGGAGTATTAACATTAACCAATGGAGTTATTGTTACAAATACTGATACAATGACGATTTCAGCAACCGGATCTGTTTCCAGAACGTCGGGACATATTTTTGGTTGGTTGAGAAAAAATATCTCTGCGGGATCTAATGTATCAGTAGCATTTGAATTAGGTGATACCACCAATTATACACCTGCGCAATTTGTCTTTTCTACCGTGTCAAATGCGGGAACAATGTCGGCCACCACTGTCAGTGCTGAACATCCGAATATTATCACATCCTATATCAATGTGGCTGATGATGTGAATCGATATTGGGATACCCGCCGTTCGAATTTTGAATTTACAGGAACATATTCGTTGACTTTAACCTTTGTTGCCGCAGACTGTGAAATATCCGGAAAAACAACATTCAAAATGAATGTATTTGATGGGTCTGCGTGGACTTCTGAAGTTTCCGGTACAAATACAACAACAACAAACCAGGCGACAGGTATTTTGGTGCTGGGGGCATATGCAGTTGGATTACAAGATGCTTCAGGAGCGTATAGAACGAAAGCAAGCGGTGAATGGAATAATTTTGCTGTCGTATGGGAAAAATTCAATGGTACAACCTGGATCGCTGCAACAACATCTCCAGTACTTGCCGATGGACAAATTACAATTCGAAATGGACATATTGTAACTGTTTCTACATCACACACAGGAGGTGCGTCTGGACTTGATCAAATATTAATCGAAACGGGTGGCAATTTAACTGTTACTACTGGCGGAACATTCCAAATTAGAAATGGAGCCGGTGTTGATTTAACTGTGTACGGAGATTTAGTATGGCAGGGAGGATTAATCACCGCAAATGGAACTCCGGTTCTTGAGTTCTTGAGTGGATCAAAATACAATCATAAGTTGAATGCTAATGCAATCGTCAGTGGAAGTGCATACACCGCAACATGGGACCCAAATTCTACAATTGAAGTAACAGGAGTGACAACCACTGCTCCCACAAAATTGAATCAGGCGATTGGAAATTTAACGTGGAATTGTGTTTCACAAACAGCGGCGGTGAGTTTTACCACAAATCTAACAAACGTTACTGGTTCGTTAACGGTACATGCCACTGGTACCGGGAAAGTAATTCTTACAACTACGAATACGACTTTGTCGGTTCAAAAAAATATTGTTATTACCGGCGGATCAGTATGCTTTAAGAGCGGTGCTACTAATAGTTTGAACGTGAACAATGTCGATACACTCTCCATATCCGGAGGATATGTTACTCTTGATTCGCTTTCCACGGCAACGACAGCAAGAATAAATGTTGCTGACTATTTTTCTATGACCAATGGAACTTTAAACTTCAATAGTGTTAATAATTTAGTCAACGGCGGTACAATTTATATTGCTGGAAATTATTCTGTAACAGGCGGATCATTACTAAATGTTGGAACAGGGACAGCGTCGGGAAGTATTGTCTTTAACGGAACCCAACGACAGACAATTACAAGTGGTGCGACTGTTACGGGAAATATTGATTATACAATAAATACAGGGGCATGGTTGGCACTTGGCACAAGTACGGTTACCGGCAGAAATTTTACGCTTTCTGCTTCAACAACATTCGAAATTGGTTCACCAAATGGTATTTCCTCTGCAGGAGCCACCGGGAATATCCAGTCCACCGGGACCCGCAGTTTTGGAAATGCCAACTATATTTATAATGGCAGCGTAGTACAATCAACTGGTAATGGTTTGCCGGCAACGATCAATAAATTAACCATACAGAATATTGCCGGAGTGAATCAGACTACGGCATCAGTAACAGTTTCTGATTCAATAAAATTACTCTCCGGTGTTTATGGCGTAGGTACGAATTCCTTAATTATGAATAGCGTTGTTTACGTTACGTCGGGATCTTTTTCCAGCAGCGCTACAGGTTTGATCAATTATAACCAATCGTCCAATGGCCAGAATGTTATTGCAGGAACGTATGGAAATATTACGTTCAGTAATTTTAACAAGAATGTTCCTTCCGGAACAATTGAAATATCCGGAACGTTTACTCCCGGATCTGCGACAGGGCATACAACAAGTGGCAGTACCTTTAATTTTTCTCTCGCTGGAGAGCAAACTATCCCGACCTGGTCATACTATCATCATTTATCTGCAACAGGCAGCAATTGGAAAAAGATAGACGGAAATGTGCTGGTAAACGGAAATCTTACTGTAAGTGGTGCTACGTTGAGTGATTCCATTTATACGATGACTGTGTACGGTGATATTACCAATAGCTCAAGAATTACCAGTAATGGTGGTGGAAGTACCATCATCACCGGCGGAACGCAGGCGCATGTGTTTTCGGGCGGCGGAACGTATACAGATGTGCAGTTGAACGATGTCTATGGTGCATCATTATCCGGAAATATTACTATCGATAATATTCTGACATTAACCAACGGTATTGTAGCGACAGGAACCGATTCAGTTCTGTGTAACACGGCTGCAGGCATTTCACGACCGTCTAACGGCGGACATATCAATGGATTCTTGAGGAAAAATATTGAGGTCAATGCAACATCACAAAACTATACATTCGAAATAGGTGATGCAGCAAATTACACTCCTGTTGAGATAACGTTTGCCTCTGTTACCGTTGGTGGTACACTGACTATTCACCAGGCGGCAGTTGAACACACGCACATCAAATATTCCGGTATCAATAGAGATTTGAATGTGAATAGACATTTCACTCTTGTCGGGAATGGAATAAGCTATTCAACATACGGTGCAACGTTTTATTTTGTTGTTTCCGATATTGATGCCGGTGCAAATACCGCATTTTTCTTCATCAAACAGCGACCAACAACACTGTGGAAAACAACATCAATCAACAATCGTACGGCAACGAGCACACGTATTACTAATGTGACCGGTTTTGGTGATTTTGTTATTGGCGAACTTTCCAATATTTTTTATTGGACTAACGGTGCAGGAACGATGAATTGGGGAGATGGCGACAATTGGAGCGCAAATAATATTCCAACATCAGGTAATGATGTGGTTTTCGATGAAGATGACACGATTGAAGTAAATGTTGCCGCACTGTGCAACAATTTTACCTTGCATAACGATACAGCTAGGGTAACGATTCTTTCAGGCAATTCAATAACTGTTACTGGTACATTTAACCAATACAGTGGTATTTTCAGTACTCAAACATCCTTCCCAGCGGTGACTGGTGCAATTACTTTGTCGGGAGGAACTGTTGGATATGACGGAAACGGGGCGCAAACTATCTCGGATCCTCTCTATTATAACCTTCGATTGTCCGGCGGAGGAACAAAGTCTGCCGTTGCCGATCTAACGATTAATCAGAATTTGATTATCGGAACAGGAACATCGTTTGATGATGCCGGATCATTTATTTCCGTAGGTGACAGTATCACCAATAATGGTTCACATATTGGAACCGGACGAATTTATCTTTATGGATCTTCGCAACACCAATTGAACGGCGCAGGTTCATTTACCAATGTCGAGCTGGATAATACCAGCAATGGAGTTGTTTTAGACAGCACTCTTACCATTAACGGTATTTTAACACTGACAAGCGGTATTATTTCTGCACCGAACGATACTCTCAATATTAGTGGTACAGGATCTATTGTGCGTACGAGCGGACACATTAATGGCAACCTCCGGAAATATTTCGGTCCGTCAGCAGATTCGTTATCTTTTGAAATAGGAACGGCTTCATCATATTTGCCGATCACCGTATCGTTTGGAACAATTACCACGGGGGGCAATTTAACGGTACAAATGATTTCCGGTGATCATCCGAACATTATTGATGCCGGTATCAACCTAGATTCCACGATTAACCGGTACTGGGTGTTGAATAATAATGGAATTATTTTCAATGCGTATAATATAACTCTGAATTGGCTCCCTGCGGACGTAGATGCTGGAATCAATAATTATTCCGATCTTCTTATCGTGAAAAACTCAAACGGTACGTGGTCCGACATCGTCCCCGGTGTAGTGACAGCAACAAGTATTCGCGGAATGAATGCGACAAGTTTTAGTGCAATCGGAATCGGAAAGGGAGTGTATGAAATCTTCACATCGGTTGCGACGGGTAATTGGAACACAGCGGCAACCTGGGATTTGAATAGAGTTCCCAAAAAGCGGGATAAAGTCATTATCGTTAGTCCGTATATTGTCACATTGGTAGATGACCGGGAGATCTCAAATGTTACAATCAACTCTGGTGCAGAACTTGCTGATGGCGGAAATACGCTGGATATGTATGGGAGATTTGATTTCAATGGAAAATGGAGCGGGACAGGAAGAATCCGTTGGAACGATTTTGATCAGGATACACTTTCTGGATTGGGAGGTACGGCAACCGGTACATCTACACTAATGCTTTCCGGCAGCGGAAAACTGATTACGGCAACCAACGATACCCTTTATCGCCTGCAGATCGGTTCCGGCAATTCAATAACAAATAATGGAACCGTTAGAATAACAGAATTAGTCGGCGATGCTGCCGGATCAACGTGGACCAACAACTCAGGCGCTTCTTTAAATGTTGCCGATACATTATTATCCGTTGGAACTTTAGTATCTACGTCGACGAATAATACTGTCATCTATAATGGAACTGGTAATCAAACTGTGAAACAGACGAACTATTTTCATCTCACTATTAGCGGATCGCG
>Ga0172379_10009408_pt1 | contig 12067 bp, 8 predicted proteins | sample GrowelOW334metaG_FD_119756 | JGI IMG/M metagenome (GOLD analysis project Ga0172379, IMG submission 119756) | Groundwater microbial communities from an aquifer near a municipal landfill in Southern Ontario, Canada - Groundwater well OW334 metaG | ecosystem: Environmental > Aquatic > Deep... | reverse complement strand
TCTGATAACTTGCCGGTCTAGCATATATAAGTTTAGGTCAGCGGTAATCTGTGTACTAGAAAAGAAGAGAAGAAAATAGGTTTTCGAGCATTGCCTCTTAGCCCCGACAGAGATAGCATCTAACAGCGATGAACCGCTCCCAGCAGAACAAGAGCATAGCTTTCTTACTGACCAGCCTTTGTCTGATGGCCGCTGGCTGCATTTCAGCCTTGACCGGTTTTGGCCAGACCCGCGGTGACCGCTGGCTCGATACAAGGCTTAAAGCGGTCGATGAGCTGCAGGAGATGCGGGAGTCTTTTAAAGATACTCTGCTTGCCAACCAACGCTATGTAATCACAGGGGACCGCCTGCAGTTTCAATCGTTTTCTGAATCGGCCGATAGTCTTAAGCAGCACTTGTTCACCTTGAAGGCTCTAGATAACGGTAACTATGGCAATAGTGAGCAGGTTCGTGAAATTGCCAATCAGCTTGGTCTAATTCTTGATGAATTGAGTTTAGATGCACAACTTAGGCAAGAGAAAGGCCCGAACTCTGCTCGCCAATTATTGCTCACCACGCGCGAACTGCGTGATGCTGCCCAGCTGTCCAAGGTTCTCATGGCTCTTGAGCAAGATGAAGCTCAGGCGATGCGCGGCTACTATAGCGGTGACGTGAAGGCGCGTGGCAACTCTTTGCCTTTGATATTTTTGTTGCTGGCTACATTTGCTGGTGTGTACGGCATTTTTCTATTACGCGGCAGTTTAGACGGCGATAAAGATTCTGATTTGAATTTAGAGTCTAGTACTGGTAATGAAGCCGACAGCGGTCTTGTTAGTGCCGAGCTTGAATCTGTCAAAGCAGAGCTAAAGGCAGCGCACGAGCAGTTAGATCGTCTAGCCAATGTCGACTTTCTTACTGAAGTGTCAAATGTCCGTGGTCTTGAGCAAGTTCTAAAAGCTGAAGATAATCGTGTCGGTCGCAGCGGTGGTCATCTAATTGCAATGCTTATCAATTGCGATGATTTTCACAAGATAAATGAGGCCTTTGGGCATAGCACCGGCGATATCGTTCTCAAAGAAGTTGCTAAGCGCATCAAAGGCACATTGCGCCCCTCTGATCATGTGGCCAGAGTAGGTGGTGATGAGTTTCTTGTGTTGCTACCTGACACTCAGCTTGCCTATGGTATGCGGGTGGCTGAAAGAATACGTGTAGCAATAGCTGATACTCCACTGCGTGGTGCTCAAGATGTGGTGCACGTGAGTGCTAGTCTGGGCCTAGCTAATCTTCCTTTGCGTATCGCCTCCGTTAATGAGGTCGTTACTCTATCTAGAACAGCACTGAAGCGCAGTAAATCTGGTGGCAAAAACAAGGTTTCTCTCGCTCGCGATCACGGCCTAGAAAAGGCTGAAGACGATCAACCTACCCCTAAAAGTATTGTGGCTCAACTTTGCGATAGCTCGCAGTTTCGCACTGTATATCAGCCAATCATGGATCTCAACAATGAGAAAATTGCTGGCTACGAGGTTCTCACTCGCGGCCCTGATGGAGCCTTTGAGAGCCCTGCTGATTTCTTTCGCATTTGTATCGAGAACAATATTCTCACTACCGTCGATTTGCAGTGCCTTCAGCTCTGTCTCGAAGATGCTCCCAATATTGGCCGCAACATGCGCTTGCACGTCAATCTATTTCCTTCTACTTTGTTAGAGACCCCGGTTGAAAATCTGATAAAACTCTTCCCTGAAGAGCGCAATGGCACCACTTATTGTTTAGAGATTAGCGAGCAGCAGTTTATTACCGAACCTGGTTATTTGCGCGAAGCAATCAACGCCCTGAAGCAAGCAGGAATTTTAGTGGCCATCGATGATGTTGGTTTTGGTCGCAGTTCACTTGAAACTTTGATTTTGCTTGAGCCTGATTTGGTGAAAGTTGATAGAAAGTATGTCTCTGGAATCTCCGTTGAACCTTCGAAGGCCAGACTTCTGCGCCGGTTGGCTAATGTAGCTAAGTCACTTGGTGCTGAGATTGTGGCTGAAGGTATTGAAGACCGCAATGACCTTCCTTTGTTAAAAGAGATGGGAATCAATTACGGCCAGGGTTTCCTCTGGGGAGACCTGCTGGCTGTTTTACCAGTAAACAGTGATAGCGATAAATCTTGAAGGAGCAGCTCTAATAGCTGAGAGAAATAGTGCAAGGACCAGTACAGGGTAATGTTGTATTTAAGCCAGAAAAGGTCTCTATTGAGTCGGCCTTTTCTATTGGCTGGGCCCATACAAAGCGTCAGTTTGTACCTCTGCTTGTAGTTATGGCGGTATCGTGGGCGATACCGGCCGCCTTCTTTTTTGTTACGTTTATACTTGGTCTTTTTATACCTAAAGATCAAGCAGCGATTAAGCTTGTCTACGGATTTACAACAGGTGTTCTATCACTTGTTGTAAACGCTATCTTAGAGCTAGGCATGATCAATGTGCAGTTGCGTGTTCTCGACGGTGACGATGCCAGAGTGGCTGACTTGTTTTCAGCCTCGAAGTTGATGTTCACTTACGTATTGGGCAATTTTTGCTTCAACTTTATGCTCTTTTGGGGCTACTTGTTGTTCATCGTGCCTGGGATATTCGTAAGCACCTGTGTGCAGTTCTACTCATATTTTATTGTTGATAAAGAGATTGGTCCAATCGAGGCTATCAGGGCAAGCTGGATCGCTAGTCGCGGAGCCAGGCTAAACATATTCTTGATGGTAGTGCTCTTTCATGTATTGCGCAGTGTTGGAATGATGATGTTTTTCATTGGTTTAATACCGGTCAGCATGGTCATTTCGCTAGCTACTACTGAGCTATATCGCCAACTAGTGAAAAATACTGCTCCTGACGATTTTGCTGGTATAGAGGGGCTGAATTATAGTTTGCCGACCCAAGAAGAATTTGAGCTCAGCCATAGACTGGTCAAGCCACTGCCAACTTCGATGTATAGTTCTTCTCCAGCACCAGTGGCGGAGCCCGAATTTGTTAGCACAACCACCGAGTCTGCTTCAAGCTTAGATTCAGATAGAGGTCTAGATACAGGCTTAGGCCAAAATTCAGAATTAGGTTCAGCACCTGGTTCTGCCCCTGATTCAGCATCTCATTCTGCCCCGAAAGACGACCAACAGCCTGGAGCAATTCAATGAAGTATTTTGGTTTGATTAGTCTCTCAATTTTTGCATTGACTCTTTGCTCTAGCAACAAAGCTTTGGCCGACACAAGTGTTCCGATAACAGACACTACCCATGCCGCTGATACCAAAACAACTGCCGATACTGCATCGCCTTCTACTTCGCCATCCAGTTCGCCTTCTAGTTCTCCTGCAGCGCCACTAACCGGCGGTATCACAACGTCAGCTCTGAGCACAGAGGCAAGCCTTAAAGAGCTAGGAAAGATTTGGCGACATCTTAAGAGTGCAGCTTGGGAGACGTTTTGTGAAACTCAGCAACCAGTGACATTTTATGTTGGTGGCCCAAATGTGGTTGGTGGTATGGTGATTCCTGCTATCAATGGCACAGGCACCATAAGCACAGGTGATTTTCTCCCGCCAAGAGAGAAATGGCTTAAATACTATGCTTCTGAGCTTAATTTCTTGCTGCCTCTAATCAAGGCTGATACTGCCGCTTTGCAGTTACCTTCTGATATGAGCCAAGACACTGTAGATCAATTGGCTCAACTAAAGGTTGTTGCAGCTGCTCTACCGGCTGATGTAGATAAGTTGGTCAGTCTTTGCCAAAATCCACCGTATAAAAACATGGTGGTTGCTACAGCGGCGCAGCAGTTGATTGATGATCTTGATGCCTACGAAAAACTGCGAAAGCAAATAGATAAAGCAGTCAAAAAAGACGTGCAGTTGCTAAAGCGCAATCAACGCAAGAAATAACTGGTGGGTTAGCCTGGCATTTCAAGAGCTACTTGCAACGTAAAAAAGTATAAAACCTTTCGCTCTAAAAAAAGATCTCACCGCTTGCGAAATGGCCGCAGGACTGCTGTTTAACTATTTTAGGACAGTCGTGTTGTCAACCGGTGGCACTGCCTTTCATGCAATATGGAACAAAGGCAATAGAATAGACATCTTCAGTTTGAGCAGCTGGAAGTTCTTCTTCTGACAACTGCCGGGCTATTTGATACCTGATTATTTCTATTCGTTTTGTTGATGGAGAATTGTATGAAGCGTTCCTCTTCATTGTTGAGTTTTACGGCAGCGTTGCTTGCAGGCACCTTTGGCCTCGGTTCACTCGTCCCGGCATTTGCTGCTGATACCACCAAGCTCATTGCTGTCGCTGGTTCCGTAAGTGAGGTTGATGCTCGCTTCGCCTCCATCGAAAATCGATTGAATGATGCTTACAATTCAGGCCGTCTTACACAGATGCAACGTCAACATTTCAAGCAAGATTTACAACGGGTGGCTGATCAAGAAGCTGTCTTCAGTGCTTCTAACGGCAGCCTCAGTCTTTGGGAATCATTGCGTTTGCAGTTTGACCTAGACCTTATTGTCAAAGAAATGGAAGCTAGTCTAGGTGATCGTAAATCAGGTTTTGTCGATGTCTCAAAAAGACGCGACGAGATTCAAAGACGCTTGGCTACAGCCTTTTCTCAAGGTCGTTTGAGCCGCCAAGAATTTGATGAAGTGCGTTCTGAAATCGAAAAAGAAGATAGAGCAATTGCTGCAGCGAAAGATGCAAACGGACAAATCAGTATCACCGACAATATTCGCTTGGTACTCGAATTAGATCGCTTGAGTCAAAGACTGACACGCACTGTGCACGACCGCCAATTTAGTTTGACTGCTATTGATGTACGTCAAAGCGAAGTGGGCCGAAGAATTGAAGACGGCATCAAGGCTGGCAAGCTGACAGACTCTGAGGCCGCTGACTTGCGAGCCGAGTTTAAGAGAATCAACGAGAGACAAGATGAATTACGCAGATTAGCTAGACCGCTGACTGCTGAAGAGCAACTAACTATTGCCCTTGATATTGAGAAACTGAGCGGCCAAGTCGATGCTCAGTTGTACGATAGTGGAGTAGCAACGCAGTCTACTTCTAGTCGAGTTACTTCCCGCGAAAAAGAAGTCGATCAAGACATTGCCGGCGCTCTCGCTAGCGGTCTAATTACTTTGACCGAAGCTCAAGTATATAAACAACAGCTCGACCAAATTTTGTTCAAAGAAAAGAACTTCAGAACATTAGCTGGAGGAGACCTTGACGCTCTGCAAATTCAGAATTTGTTAGTTGAACTTGAGCAACTAAGCGGCAGCCTTGATCGTTCAACCTATGAAAAGAAACCAGTTTGGTTAGGCATCAATGGCACAATTTCTGAAATCAAGAAGAATATAGATGAAGCTAAAAGTGCTAGTCGCTTAGAGCCTGCTGATCAAGAATCGCTCACTAAAGAGATTGCTGCAATAGAGGCCAAGCGTCAAAGTGCTAGCAGCTCTGCTCAATCGAGTATGGAAGCTGTGGTTGCCCTTAATCAACTTGCTTCTAAAGTAACTCGCAGTGTAAAAGACCGAGAAATTGCCTACATTCCGGATTTAGACAAACGCCGCGGCGAGATTGACAAACGTATCGCCGAGGGTGTTGTTAGTGGCAAGATGACTCTTGAAGAAGGCAACAGTGCAATTGCCGAATTCAATAGAATTGGTGCCCAGCAGATTACTTACAAAGCTGGTGATGGTGTCATTGATGAGCGAGAGAAGTTGACTTTGGCTCTTGAGCTTGAGCGGTTGGCTACAAGAGTCGAGAAAGATATTCGCGATAACTCTTTTGCCGCAAAACCTGTTCAAACTTTGAAAGAAGATGCTGACCGTACAATTGCCAGCGGTACTCTCTCCGGTAAACTAACAGCTCAAGAAGTTCAGTCACTTAGAGCAGAACTGATTCGCATAAATGCTTTTGAAAGTAGCAAAATAGCCAGCCAAGGTAAGCTCGGTGCTGAAGATGCTATTTCAATAGTGATTGCTCTGAACAAGCTAATTAAAGACACAGATTATTCCACTAAAAATTCAGAGGTGGCACTACCTGATATTGCTAAGCGCGAAGCTGAGCTCTATCAACGCATTACCGAAGGTGTTATGCAGGGCCGCTTGAGTGTGAAAGATTCGGATAGCTTGAAGAAAGACTTTTATCGCATTCTTGATCAAGAATCTAAATATAGAGCTTCTGGTGGGTTGAGTTTTGGCGAGCATGCCGCTCTCTCTCTTGAATTAGAGCGGTTGGCCAATGGCATTGAATCGAGCATGGGCGACACTCAAGCTGCAGTGCCTGATGTTGATGCAAGACAGGCCGAGCTTGATAAGAAGATTGCTGCTGCTGTCGCTTCTGGCCAGTTGACCATGGCTCAGACTCAGGAGTTCACGAAAGAACTCGATCGCATTAATCGCGACGAAATCTCATATCGCTTCTCTGGTACAGGTCTGAGCTATGCTGAGTCTATTTCGGTAGTCGCTGATTTAGAAAAATTGAACGGGCGCATCGATACGCAAATAGCGGGTCAAACAGCTAAGTGGAGTGGTATTGATGGCCGCGTTCAAAGTATTTCAAAACAGATCGGTCAAGCTCTCTTAGCTCAAAAAATCAATGGTGCTACTGCTTCTCAATTGAAGCGTGAAGTAGATCGAGTTTCTCAAGCTAAAGTCGCTTTTGAAACTTCTGGTGGTGGCTTGACTTTGGCTGAAACAGAATCTCTCGTGCGTGACTTAGATAGATTGACTCGCAGCTTAGACATTCGCCAGGGTGTGGGACAAGTTGTAGCTTGGACCGATATTGATGGACGTCAAGCCAGAGCTGAAGCGCGCATCGCTCAAGACACTGCCGAAGGCAAATTGAGTTCGAGCAAGGCCAATAAGGCCAAACGTGAACTGCAATCCTTCAAGCTAGTGAAAGCATCTATGAAGGCTTCCGCTGGTGGCAACTTCACTTATTCGCAAATAGTGGCCATGGCTCAAACCCTCGATAAGATTGATTCACTGGTCGGCATTGCCCCTGTTGCAGCGCCATCTCGTAATCAATAGTTGCTAGGCTCCAAGAAAGAAAAGACGCAGTGACAATAATCACTGCGTCTTTTGATTTTGTTATCGCTTGATTTAGCCGAGATTATCGGCGAGTGATCTGGCGTTTGCGCATGCGCACTGATTTTGGTGTTACTTCAACGAGTTCGTCGTCGTGGATGTATTCCAAACATTTCTCTAGACCCATTTCAGCTGGTGCTTGCAAGGTATAAAGAACTTCAGCAGATGCTGAGCGCATGTTGGTGAGCTGTTTCACTTTGCAAACGTTGATGTCGAGGTCTTGTGAGCGGTTGTGTTCGCCCACAATCATGCCAGCATAAACGTGAGTTTGTGGAGTGATGAAGAAGAAGCCACGATCTTCAGCTTTGCCGAGGGCATAGGCTGTAGTTGTTCCTTCTTCCCAAGCAACAAGAGCGCCGTTTCTTTGGCGAGCAATGTCACCGCACCATGGACGATATTCAAGGAAGGCATGGTTCATGATGCCGTTACCTTTAGTCAAACGCAAGAATTCACTTCTGAAGCCAATCATGCCGCGGGTTGGCACGATGAATTCTAGAACTGCCATGTTGCCTTCGACGCCCATGTTTTGCAATTCGCCTTTGCGTGGGCCCATTTCGTTCATAACAGCGCCAGTGTAATCATCTGGAACGTCGATGAACAAACGTTCGAATGGCTCGTTAGTGACACCATCAATTTCTTTGCAGATAACTTCTGGTCTAGACACTTGGAACTCATAACCTTCACGACGCATGGTTTCAATCAAGATGCCGAGGTGAAGTTCGCCGCGGCCGCTGACGATGAATGTGTCGGTGTTATCGGTTTCATCAACACGCAAGCTGACATTTGTTTCTAGTTCGTGGAACAAACGTGAGCGCAATTGACGGGAAGTAACGAACTTGCCTTCTTGTCCAGCAAATGGGCTGTCGTTGACTAAGAACGCCATTTTCATGGTTGGTTCGTCAATTTTGACGCGGTGCAATGCCACTGGTGCTTCTAACGAGGCGATGGTATCACCGACGTTGGCGGTAGCGAAACCAGCGATAGCCACGATTTCTCCAGCTTCAGCTGATTCTGCTTCTACTTTTTTCAGACCGTGGAATGTGAATAGTTTGGCGATTCTGCCTTTAACAACAGAGCCATCTTCTTTGATCATACTGACTTGTTCGCCAGCTTTAACGCGACCGTTGTAGATACGACCGACGCCGATACGACCAAGATAATCACTGTATTCAAGAATGCTGATTTGCATTTGCAGTGGTTCTGATGGGCTGCCGGTTGGTGGTGGGCAGTGGTCCAAAATCAAATCAAGCAATGGCTTCAAGTCGACGCCTTCTTCTTTAGGCTCCTTCATGGCGATGCCTTTGACACCAGAAGCGAAGATATAAGGGAAGTCTAGTTGCTCAGCGCTGGCGCCGAGTTCGACGAAGAGATCGAAGACTTTATCGACAGCCAGGTGCGGGTCGATGTTTGGACGGTCAACTTTGTTGACCACAACTATTGGGCGCAAACCGCGCTCAAGAGCTTTACGTAATACGAATCTAGTTTGTGGCATTGGGCCTTCGCCGCAATCTACAACTAGTAGGCAACCATCAACCATACCGAGAATACGTTCAACTTCGCCGCCGAAGTCTGCGTGTCCTGGTGTGTCGATGATGTTGACCAAATGATCTTTATAGGTAACAGCAGTATTTTTGGCAAGAATGGTGATGCCGCGTTCACGCTCTAGGGCGTTGCTGTCCATGACGCACTCGACCAGCTCTTGGTTCTCGCGGAAGATTCCGGTTTGACGCAAGAAGCCATCAACAAGAGTTGTCTTGCCGTGGTCAACGTGGGCGATGATGGCAATGTTGCGAATGTGAGTAAGCTCACAAGTCGATTGTTCTTTGCCGGTGATAGCGGAGGTCATATCTTCTCCACTAGTTTCAGTATTGCTGATTTGTGTCATGGTTGCCGTGCTCATGTGCGATTCTCTATGCCTATATTGAGTAGAGTTTTGTATTGTTGCCGTTCTTTCTTTATTTAGCTATCCTTACTTTATGTAGATAGCTGCGGCCATTTTTGCAAGTGTGTGTTTATCGGAGTTTGAGAGAGTTTTGTCGATTGTTGGAACCGTTCTTAGAAGTCATGCTGGAGGTTATCTCGTGCATGTCACCAGTTTGGGCACTGATCAAAAAGATCAGACGGAGACGGGAACTACAACCGACATTTTGCTCACCTGCCAGGCCAGAGGGCGCCTAAAGAAAGAACGGGTAGCAATCGTCACAGGTGACAGAGTTGAACTCGACGAACTCGATTTGACCGAAAAGAGCGCCATCATTACGACGATACTCGAGCGGCGTAGCCTTATCGCAAGACCATCTCTAGCCAATGTAGACCAGGTAGTCATTGTACAGGCTGTCAAACAGCCCCAATGGAACCCCCTCTGGACAGATCGCTATATTGTCCACTTTCAGCTCACACTGCCGGTTTCGAAGCCTATTTTGTGCTTCAATAAAGCCGATTTAGGGGCTAAAAACGACTTAGATCATTTAAGATCTATTTATGAACCTCTTGGATACTTTGTTATATTTGTTTCTGCTAAGACTTCGTCTGGCCTCTCCGACCTAGCCTCTTTACTAGCTGGCAAAATCTCTGTATTCGCGGGCCCGTCAGGCGTTGGCAAATCGACGATGCTCAATAAACTTTGCCCGGGGCTCAATTTGAAGACCGGATTGATGGAAAATGACTTCGGAGTTGGTCGTCACACAACTACGTATTCGGAACTCTATCGCCTCAATTTAAATCTCTCAGACGCCCCTGAGGGATCAAACGATCTGAAAATTGCCGAGCCATCTGAGCAAAACGATCAGATTTCTTGGATTGCCGATACTCCTGGCTTCAACCTGATTGAGTTTTTGCATCCCGAGCCGCGAGATGTTGCAGCTCAGTTCCCTGAGATTGACGAGTTGGGCCTACAGTGCCGCTTTGCTGATTGTCTGCACTTGGTTGAAGCTGGTTGTGCTGTGCTTGATTCGCTTGCGGACCTTTTGGGCGACGACGATGAAGACGATCAAGAAGAAGACCAAGACGTTGACCACGAATCTGAAGCTGAAGATGAAGACGAACTCGATGACGAACTCGATAACGAAGACGAACAGCAGGACGATCAAGACATTGATGCCGCAGATGACGCAGATGGCGAAGACAAAGATGAAGACAAAAGCGAGTCTGGCGAGCAACAAGCAGATATAGATCGGCCTGTCTCGCTCACACGTTATGAGAGCTACCTCATAATGGTGAGCGAATCACAAGCTGAGCAAACACTTCAGAAAACAACATCTAAGAAGGTAGAGAGTTCGGTCAAAGCCGCGGGTGGGGCAAAGGCCAAAACCAAATTTATTCCGCGACTGGCAAATAAGTATCGACAGGCATCGCGTAACACGGTCAAGCAAAAGTCGATTGATACTAGCGACTTCGATGATGAAACTAAGGAAACCGACTAAGTAGAACTGACGTCTGTCAAATTCGATTTTTCAGCCATCTTTCAAAAATTTGACTATTTAAGGTGTTGGGTGGCAGTGTTCCAGCCAGAGCTAGCTCTATGCTTTTGACTGCGAGTTCGGCCATGGCATAGCGAGTTTGTTCGGAGGCTGACCCTATATGCGGAGCCAACACGACATTGGTTGCCGTGAGCAAAGCGGCGCTCACTTTCGGTTCGCTATAGAAAACATCAAGGCCGGCCCCTCTAATTTGGCCGCTTGTAAGTGCCTCTACCAGTGCTTCTTCGTCGACAATCTTGCCCCTAGCGGTATTGATAAAAATGGCATCTTTCTTCATCAGAGCAAATTGCTCTTCGCCTATTAGCTTTTCTGTCTGTTTGTTATGAGGGCAATGCAGAGAGACATAGTCTGAATCTTTTAGTACCGAATTAAGTGAGACTCTCTTGGCCCCCAATTCAGTTTGCCACTGCAAATCTTTTTGGTCTAGTTTTATGTTCGTGTCCTGAGCTGACTTGTTTGTTTCGGCAGCGCGACAATAAATAATGTTCATGCCAAAGCCATGGGCGCGCCTGGCTACAGCTGAGCCGATACGGCCCATGCCTACTATGCCAATTGTGCGTCCATGCATTTCTGTACCGAGTAATAAATCGTTTTCAAATCCTTGCCATTGACCTGAACGCACATAATTGTCAGCCTCGACGATGCGACGAGCAGCGGCCAACAACAATGCGAACGCCTAGTGAGCTGTGGCGTTGTCAAGAACGCCATGGGTGTTGGTGACGAGAATCGGCCGGCTCTCACAGTCTTTGAGATTGATATTATCGTAGCCAACGGCGCGTTGGGCAATCATGAACAAGTCTGGGCAAGCTTGAATGATACCGGGCGTGATTGTGTCAGGTGGCTCTGTCGAAATAATTTGTGCATGACGCGCTGCCATAATTATCTCGTCTTCGCTTAGAGCCTTGGTGCGCTCTAAGTAGCTCACTGGGCCAATTTCTGCAAGTCTGTCTGTTAATGCTTTTGGCACCTTACCGATTACTACAATTTTGTTTTTGGTAGGTGGTGCCAATTTAAGTTCTTCGTATCGTTCTAATTTTTCGTAAAGTTAGTAGCTTTCAAATCTAAGCTAAGCTGACACTAAGTGATGCTGGTGCTAATTGAGCTAACAAGCTTTTTTCGAATTGATTTAATTCCAAGGCTGCTCTTTGAGAATCCCAGTAGGAGAGATTTTGAATGAGCATAGCTACTTTTGGAGCTGCTTCGAGGCACTGACCTTGGTGCACGAAACCGAGACGAATTCGTCTTGATAATATGTCTTCTAACGAGATTGCCATTTCATTGTTAAGAGCGTAAGGCACTTCTGCCATGATCGGCGGGAAGTCTGGACAAATGCGTTCACTGAGGGCGGGAGTTTGCTCGACTAATGCAATTACCTTGAGAGCATCTTTGCCATAAGTGGCAATGAGGTGATCGATTGTGGCAGGGTCTAGTGAGAGCTTTCTTGCCTGAGCCGAAATTTGCGCTGTGGTGTTGAGGAAGTCGGTTTTATCACTCCAACCACCAAGCATTATCTTGTCAGTTTT
>Ga0172379_10009407_pt1 | contig 12067 bp, 12 predicted proteins | sample GrowelOW334metaG_FD_119756 | JGI IMG/M metagenome (GOLD analysis project Ga0172379, IMG submission 119756) | Groundwater microbial communities from an aquifer near a municipal landfill in Southern Ontario, Canada - Groundwater well OW334 metaG | ecosystem: Environmental > Aquatic > Deep... | reverse complement strand
CATACGGGCATCGACCCGATTGTCGCGGCATCTGCGCTGGTGCAGGCCTTGCAGACCATCGCCAGCCGCAATGTCGACCCGATCGAATCGGCAGTGGTCTCGGCCACCCAGATCCACGCCGGCGATACCTGGAACGTGATTCCCGATGCGGCCGTCGTGCGCGGCACCACGCGCGCATTCAAGCCCGATGTGCAGGATCTGATCGAGCGCCGCCTGCGCGATATCAGCGCCAGCATCGCGGCGGCTTACGGCGCCCGGATCAAGGTCCGCTATGAGCGCCGCTACCCGCCGCTGATCAACGCCGCGCCCGAAGCGGAAGTCTGCGCCTCGGTCATGCGCGCGATGGTCGGGCCGGAGAACGTGGTGCAGGTGCCGCCGGTGATGGGTTCGGAAGACTTCGCCTTCATGCTGCAAGCGAAGGCCGGCTGCTATGTCTTCGTCGGCAACGGGCCGGGCGAGGGCGGCTGCATGCTGCACAACCCCCATTACGATTTCAACGACCAGATACTGCCGATGGGGGCGGGCTACTGGTCAAACCTGTTCGAGCACATACTGTCCGCGCCGGCTTAGCCCGGCACGGCAGGGCGCGCTAGCGGCGCGGGTCTGTGCCCGCACCCGCATCAGCGCGTTTCGGAATTCGCAGCGGCAATTTGACTTGAGTTTCCATATTTTCTGCAGCACCTCAACGGGAGCACCATTCATGTTTTACATAGATCACGCAAAGGGCGGCGGCGCCGACGTCATGAACCTCGCCGAGGGGCCCGTGCCCCAGCCGCAAGCGGGTGAAGTCCTGATCGAAGTGCGCTACGCCGGAGTCAACCGCCCGGACGTGTCCCAGCGCTCCGGCAGCTATCCGCCGCCGCCGGGCGCCTCCCCCATCCTCGGCCTGGAAGTCGCCGGCCGCGTGCACGCCGTCGCACCCGACGTGAAACAGTGGAAAGCAGGCGATCTGGTCTGTGCGCTGACGCCGGGCGGCGGCTACGCCGAATACTGCGCGGTGCCGGCAGCGCATTGCCTGCCTATCCCCAAGGGCCTGTCGTTGCAGGAGGCGGCAGCCCTGCCGGAAAATTTCTATACCGTCTGGACCAACGTGTTCGACCGCGGCCGGCTGAAGGCCGGGGAAACCTTCCTCGTGCACGGCGGATCCAGCGGCATCGGCCTCACCGCGATCCAGCTGGCAAAGGCCTTCGGCGCGACCGTCTATACCACCGTGGGCAATCAGGAGAAGGCGCAGTTCTGCCGCAACATCGGTGCGGATGCCGCGATCAACTACCGCGAGCAGGACTTCGTCGCCGAGCTGGCGCAACTCACCGGCAAGAAGGGCGTGGACCTGATCCTGGACATGGTCGGCGGCCCTTATATCGAGAAAAACCTCAAGTCGCTGGCGCTGGAAGGGCGCCTGGTGCAGATCGCATTCCTGCAAGGGAGCAAGGTCGCGCTGGACGTGATGCCGCTGATGATCAGGCGGCTCACCTACACCGGCTCGACCCTGCGTCCGCGCACCGTGGCGCAGAAAGCCGCGATCGCGCAGGACTTGCACAAGCACGTCTGGCCGCTGCTGGAATCGGGCAAGGTGAAGCCGGTGATCCACGCGAGCTTCCCGCTAAAGGATGCGAAGCTCGCGCATGAACTCATGGAATCGAGCAAGCACATCGGCAAGATCCTGCTCGAAGTGAAAGCCTAGGCCGGCGTTACAAACCGGCAAGGGAAGATCAGGCGGTCAGAGTTTCACGGCGCGATTGAGGGAGCCAAGGAAAACGTCTGCCGCCTGGTAGCCTACCACCCGCAGACCTTCGATCTCCCTGCCTTGGCGGTCGAAGAAAATGATGCCGGGTGGTCCGAACAGGCTGAAGCGCTTGAGCAGGGCTTTGTCCTCGTCCGAATTGGCGGTCACGTCCGCCTGCAGCAACAGCATTTGCCCCATTTTCGCCTTCACTCGGGGGTCGGTGAAGGTAAAGGCTTCCATTTCCTTGCACGATACGCACCAGTCGGCATAAAAGTCGAGCATCACCGGCTTGCCCGCGGCTTGCAGCCTGGCATCGAGTTCCGCCAGGTTCTTTACGCGCGCGAATCGCGTTTCCGGCACACCGCCCCCGCTGCCTGCCGTGAGGCCCGATAGCGGCCGCAGCACATCGCGGCTGCCGGCAAATACGCCTATCGCCAGCGCCGTACCCGCAAGCAGCGCCAGGAAACCCACGGCTTTCCACAGGCGCGTGAGAGTCCCGGCGTCGGCCGGCAGCGGATCGATAGCGCGCAGCACCATGGCAGATCCGATCAGCAGCGCCGCCCAGGCTAGCATCTGCGCCGCCGCCGGCAGCACCGGCGACACGATCCAGATGGCGACGGCGAGCAGCAGCACGCCGAAGAAATGCTTCACCGAGCGCATCCAATGGCCGGATTTTGGCAGGAACGCGCCCTCGAACACGCCCACCAGGATCAGCGGCACGCCCATGCCGATGGACATGGCGAACAGCGCGATGCCCCCCAGCGCCACGTCGCGGGTCTGGCTGATGTAGAGCAGCGCACCGGCGAGCGGCGCGGCTACGCAGGGACTGACAATGGCGGCGGAAAACACCCCCATCAGCACCACTGCGCCCAGATGTCCGCCCTTGAAGCGGTTGCTCGCGCGGGTCATGCGGGTGTGGAAAGCCGCCGGCAGCTGCAATTCGTAGAAGCCGAACATCGATAGCGACAGCAGCACGAACACTGCGGCGAAGGCGGACAGGACCCAGGGATTCTGCAGCGCTGCGGACAGCAGGCTGCCCGACAGCGCGGCGCCGACGCCGATTGCGGTATAGGTCACCGACATGCCCAGCACATAGGCCAAGGACAGGGTGAAAGCGCGGGTGCGCGTGGCGTCGCGGCCTTCGCCGACGATGATGCCGGACAATATCGGGATCATCGGCAACACGCAGGGAGTGAACGTGAGCAGGATGCCGGCACCGAAAAAAGCCGCAGCGATCAGCCACAGGCTGCCCGAGGCGAGGAGCCGCTGGAACCGTGCTTCGTCGTTGCCGGCCCCCTGCGCCGCAGCGTCGACGGTCGGACTCGCGGCAGCCGCGCTGCCGGCTGCGGGGAGCTGGATCTGCGCCGTTTGCTCCTGCGGCACATAACACACGCCGGCGTCGGCGCAGCCTTGGGAGGTGACCTTGAGCTTGATTTTTTCCCCGGCAGCTTCCTGTGCCAGCGGCAGGCGGATACGCAGTTCCTTGCGATAGGTTTCGACTTTGCCGAAGTACTCGTCGTTGTGGACATCACCATGCGGGAACTGTGCGCTGCCAAGTTTGACTGTATCGGGCTCGACCGCGAACTTGAACTTGTCGCGGTACATGTAATAGCCGTCGGCGATCTGGTAGCGCAGTTCCAGCGTGCTCGCGTCCAGCGCGCGCGCCGAGAATTTGAACGCCACTTCCGGCGGCAGCAGCTCCTGAGCTGCAGCTATTCCATACAGGGAGAGCGCAAGCAGCAGCGCGAAAAGTCGATATAGTTTGGTTCGCATATGGGATGGTGGGCTCAGACTGGCGTGCCGGCGCGCGTTTCGGACTCGACCCAGTGCAGATAGGCCGGCAGGGCGCCAGTTACTGGGACCGCGATGATTTCGGGAAGTTCATACGGATGGTTGGCGCGGATCGAGGCTTCCAGCTCGGCATAACGGTCCTGCGTGGTTTTGATCAGCAGCGGATGCTCCTCGTCATGCTGGATCTCGCCCTGCCAGCGATAGACCGAACTGCAGGGGGCGAGGACGCTGACGCAGGCGGCCAAGCGCCGCTCAATCAGCAGGAGCGCGAGCTTTTCCGCAGTTTCGCGGTCCGGCAGGTTGGTGAAAACGATCAGGCTGTCCATGCGCGCCTGCGCTTCAGCCGGCCGCGCGCTTCGGCACGCCTTCGTAGACGGTGGGGTAGCGCAGGCGCACGCCCAGCTCGGCCTTCATGCGCGCATTGACCAGGCGGCGCGATTCGCGCATGAAAGACAGCAGCCCTTCGGAAATCGCGCCCGCTTCCGCCGCTGCGCGCGCAACTCGCGGCGGGCGCGGCAGCCCGGCACGGTCAGCCACCAGATCGAAGTAATCGCCCATTTTCATTTCGCTGTCGTCGCTCGCATTGTATACGCGGCCGGCCGCAGCGCTTTCCAGTGCCTTCCCGCAGATCGCTGCCAGATCCTCGGCATGAATGTGGTTGGTGTAGACGTCATCCTCGGCGCGCAATACCGGCGCTCCGCGCCTGAGCTGCGCCAAAGGCAGGCGCTCGGCCGCGTAGATTCCGGGCACGCGCAGCACTGCCACCGCGGCGCCGCATTGCGCTCCCCAGGCGAGCAGCGCTCGCTCTGCGTCGGCGCGGCGAGCACCGCGCGCAGTCTGCGGCGCCAGCGGCCGGTCTTCGTCCACCCAGGCGCCGCCGCAATCGCCGTAAACTCCGCTGGTGCTGATGTAAACCAGGCGCTCGGGCGGTCGCGGCGCGAGCGCGGCGATCAGATTGGCGCTGCGCTGGTCGCACTCGCCGCCATCGGCCGGCGGCGCCAGGTGCAGCACCAGATCCGCAAGCGCAGCCAGCGGCGTCAGCGTCGCCGGATCATCAAGGTCGCCTGCGATGGGTTTTGCGCCAAGGGCGGCAATGCGTTCGGCCTGGGCCGGAGAGCGCACCAGCCCGAACACCTGATAAGCGCGCGCGAGTTGCGGCAAGGCGCGCAGCGCGATATCGCCGCAGCCAACGATGAGCAGCTTCTTCATAGTAAAATTGTACCCGCTCCTGTAACTCTAGTATCGCCCATGTCCTATCAGGTCACTATCCGACCCAGCGGCCACAGCTTCCACGTCCAGCCCGACGAGACCGTGCTCGTCGCCGCGCTGCGCGAGGGTTTCAGCCTCGCTTATGGCTGTCGCAACGGCGCCTGCGGCAGCTGCAAGGGCAAATTGCTCGAAGGCAAGGTCGATTACGGCAAGCATTCGGATAGCGCGCTCAGCGCCGCCGAGCAGGCGAGCGGCCTTGCGCTGTTTTGCGTCGCCCGTCCCTTGAGCGACATCGTCATCGAGTGCCGCGAGGTCGGCGCGATCAAGGACCAGCAGATCAAGATCCTGCCCTGCCGCGTGCAGACCATCGACCACCCGGCGCCCGACGTGGCGGTGATTTCGCTCAAGCTTCCGGCCAACGAGCGCCTGCAGTACCTGGCCGGTCAGTATATCGAGTTCCTGCTGAAGGACGGCAAGCGCCGCAGCTATTCCCTCGCAAACGCCCCGCATGACGACGCCTTGCTGCAGATCCACGTGCGCCACCTGGCCGGAGGCCTGTTCACGGACCATGTGTTCGGAAAAATGAAGGCGCGCGACATCCTGCGCTTCGAAGGACCGCACGGCACGTTCTTTCTGCGCGAGGACAGCGAAAAGCCAATGGTGCTGCTCGCCAGCGGTACCGGATTCGCGCCGATCAGGGCGATCGTCGAGCACGCGCTATACAAGGGCATCACGCGCCCCATGACCCTGTATTGGGGCGGCCGCCGGCCGCGCGATCTTTACTTGGACGAACTCGCCCGCGACTGGGCGGCGAAGCACGCCCATTTCCGCTACGTGCCGGTGGTGTCGGACGCCCTGCCCGAGGACGCCTGGAACGGGCGCACCGGTTTCGTCCATCGCGCGGTGATCGAGGACTTTGCCGATCTCTCCGGCCACCAGGTCTATGCCTGCGGCGCGCCGGTGGTGATCGAAGCGGCGCGGCGCGACTTCTGCGCGCTGTGCGCGCTGCCGCCGGAGGAGTTTTATGCCGACTCCTTCACCACCGAGGCCGATTTGGCCAAGGTGAAGTAAGCGTGATGCAAACCTCACGCGCCTAATACAGTTGTCGTTAGGCGCCTGATCTGGGGAAGCACGAGGGGGGTGCCCGAAGCAAGCCCCCCGGGCGATATCCCCTCGTATGTTGTTAGGTCCGCTAAAGCATTTGTCGGCGCCGGCCGATAAACGGGGATGAACCTCCCGCGGCCTGCGCCTATGTCCTCCCTGAACCAGCCGCCGGCCATGCGCCTGCTCGGTTCAGGCAGGGCGTATCAGCCGGAACTGCTGGCGCTGATGGAGCGGGTCGAGCTGCTGACGGTACTGAGCGGGCGCGAGCTGGAGCTGCTCTCGCACCACCTGCAGAGCTACGCAGCCGAACCCGGCTGCGTCATTTTCCGCGAGGGCGACCCTGGCCACTATATGTGCCTGCTGGTGAGCGGACGCGTCACAAGCTACAAGGAATCGGATGTCGAGCACAGGGCGCAGGTCGCCGACGAAAGGCGCGGCCGCAGCATAGGCGAAATGGCGCTGATTGACGGCGAGCCGCGCTCCGCCACCTGCGTCGCGACCGAGCCCTCGGTGCTATTGCTGCTGAGCCAGTCCGACTTCGCGCGCCTGGGCGAAGAGCGCCCGGCGCTCGCGCTGAAACTGGTGCTGTGCATCGCCAGGCTGATGAGCCGGCGACTGCGCCTGACCAGCGGCCGCCTGGTCGATTACCTGGATTCCTGAGCGGCCTTTACTCGACCTCGCCCAGGTAGGCGGCGCGCACTTTCGGGTCTGTGAGCAGATCGCGCGCCGGCCCCGACAGCGTGATCAGCCCGGTTTCCATAACATAGCCGCGGCTGCCGACCTCCAGCGCCAGCCGCGCGTTCTGCTCCACCAGCAGGATGGTCACGCCTTCCTTCGCCACCTCGAGTATGGTCTCGAATATCTTCTGCACCATCAGCGGCGCGAGCCCCATGCTGGGCTCGTCCAGCAACAGGAGTTTCGGCCGGCTCATCAGTGCGCGGCCGATGGCGAGCATCTGCTGCTCGCCGCCGGAGAGCGTGCCGGCAGACTGGCCGCGGCGCTCGGCCAGGCGCGGGAACAGGCTGTACACGCGCTGCAGATCCAGTTTCACCGCCGCGGCATCGCTGCGCACATAGGCGCCCATGGCGAGGTTTTCTTCCACCGTCAACTGGCCGAACACGCCGCGGCCCTCCGGCACCAGCGCCAGGCCGCGGCGCACCAGTTCGAACGCGCGCATGCCGCCGATCGGCGCGCCGTCGTAGAGGACCGCGTCCGCTGCGACCGGCAGCAATCCGGCGATGGCCTTGAGCGTGGTGGTCTTGCCCGCGCCGTTGGTGCCGATCAGGCAAACCAGCTCGCCCCTGGAGACACTGAGGTCTATGCCCTTGACCGCCTTGATGCCGCCATAGGCCACCTCCAGTCCGCGCAATTCGAGCAGCGTCATGCGTTCAACGCTCCGCCAAGGTAGGCTTCGATCACGCGCGGATCGCGCTGCACTTCGCGCGGCGGGCCTTCGGCGATCTTGCGACCGTAGTCGAGCACCAGCACGCGGTCGCACAAGCCCATCACCAGTTTCATGTCGTGCTCGATCAGTAGAATCGTGGTCCCGTCTGCGCGCACGCGTTCGAGCAATTTCTTCAATTCCAGCGTTTCGGTGGCGTTCATGCCCGCGGCCGGTTCGTCCAGCGCCAGCAGTTGGGGCTCGGTGGCGAGGGCACGCGCGATCTCCAGCCGCCGCTGGTCGCCGTAGGGGAGCTGACGCGCCACGTCGTTGGCGCGCGCGGCGATGCCCACATAAGCCAGCAGCTCGAGCGCGCGCCGCTCGATCGCCGCCTCTTCTGCGAGCGTGGCGCGCGTGCGCAGAATCGCGCCGAACACGCCGGCGCGAGTGCGCACATGACGTCCTATCATCACGTTGTCCAGGGCGGAGAGATTGCCGAACAGGCGGATGTTCTGGAACGTGCGTGCAATTCCGCGCGCCGCGATCTGGTCCGGCCTCAGGCCCGCAAGCGGCTTGCCCGCGAAGCTGAAGCCGCCCGCATCGCAGGAGTAAATGCCGGTGAGCGCGTTGAACAGCGTGGTCTTGCCGGCGCCGTTGGGGCCGATCAGTCCGTAGATCTCGCCGCGATTGATGCTGAATCCGACCTCGGCCAGCCCAGCACGCCGCCAAAACGCTTGTCCAGTCCCGCGCATTCGAGCAACAGCGAATTCATTTTTGTTTCGTCAGTTCGCGTTTTCTGATCGCGGAAGGCAGCAGTCCCGCCGGCCGGAACAGCATCATCAGCACCAGCGCGAGTCCGAACAGCAGCATGCGGATCACCTCCGGTTCGATCAGCGTGCGCCCGAACAGAGACTGTTGCACCGGCTGCACCCAGTCGCGCAGCAACTCGGGCACGAATGTCAGCAGCACCGCTCCGAGAACCACGCCCCAGACGTTGCCCATGCCGCCCAGCACCACCATCGACAGCACCATGACCGATTCGACCAGGACGAAACTTTCGGGGCTGATGAAACCCTGGATGGCGGCGAACATGCCGCCGGCGATGCCGCCGAAGGAGGCGCCCATGGCGAATGCGAGCAGCTTGATGCGCGTGGTGTTGATGCCCATGGCCCGCGCCGCGATCTCGTCCTCGCGTATCGCCTCCCAGGCGCGGCCGATGCGCGAGTGCTGCAGCCGCAGATTGACCACTATCGCCAGCAGCAGCAAGGCCAGCAGCAGATAGTAGTATTTGATCGGCCCGGAAAATGCCAGGCCGGCTATGGTTTCGTTGCGGCTGAAGTCGAATGCGCCGAAGCTGAACGGATCGATGCGCGAAATGCCCTGCGGACCGTTGGTGAGATTGAAGGGCCGCGACAGATTATTGAGAAAAATGCGCACGATCTCGCCGAAGCCCAGCGTGACGATCGCAAGGTAGTCGCCGCGCAATTTGAGCGTGGGCGCACCGAGCAGCACGCCGAACACGCAGGCGACGAGCGCGCCTATGGGCAGAATCACCCAAAACGGCAGGTGCAAATTGAAATGCGGCGATGCGAGCAGCGCGTAGACATAGGCGCCCACGCCATAAAAGGCGATGTAGCCAAGGTCGAGCAGTCCGGCGAAACCGACAACGATATTGAGGCCGAGCGCCAGGAACGCGAACAGGATGGCGAGATTGGCGATGCGCACCCAGGCCGTTCCGGCGGCGGCGAGCGCAAACGGCAGCGCGATCAGGGCGACCGCGATCAGCGCCACGCCGACCCATTTCGAACGCGCCTTGGTGAGAATCTTGGCGAAAATATTCACACCGGTCTCCTTGCCCCTGCCTGCATCCTGCGGCTCAAGCACGGTCGCCGACGCGCTCGCCCAGCAGCCCGGACGGACGGAATACCAGAACGCCGATCAGCACCATGAAGGCGAACACGTCCTGGTAATTGCTGCCGAAAACGTTATTGGTCAGGTCGCCGATATAGCCTGCGCCCAGGGCTTCGACGATGCCCAGCAGAATGCCGCCCAACATCGCCCCCGCAAGGTTGCCGATGCCGCCCAGCACCGCGGCCGAGAACGCTTTCATGCCCAGCAGCGAACCCATGCCGTAGTGGGCGATGCCGTAATAAGTGCCGACCATCACGCCGGCGACCGCAGCGAGCGCAGCGCCTACGATGAAAGTGAAAGAGATGATGCGGTCGATGTCTATGCCCATGAGTCCGGCCACCTGCGGGTTCTGCGAGGTCGCGCGCATGGCGATGCCGAGCTTGGTGCGATAGACCATGAACGTCAGCGCGCCCATCATCAGCACCGAAGTCAGGATGATGGCGATCTGCACCCCGCTGATGATCGCTCCGCCGATAGGGAAGGTGACGAACGGGATGATCTGCGGAAACGCAAGCGGGTTGCGGCTCCACACCAGCAGCGCCAGGTGCTGCAGGATAATGGAAATGCCGATGGCGGTAATCAGCGGCGCGAGCCGCGGCGCACTGCGCAGCGGCCGGTAGGCAATGCGTTCCATGGCATAGCCCACCAGCATGCACACCGGGATTGCGGCGAGAATCCCGATGAAGACGATCAGTACCGGCGGCAGGTGCGTACCCGCCAGCGCGTTGATTACCGAAAACGCGACCATCGCGCCTATCATCACCAACTCGCCGTGGGCGAAGTTGATCAGCTGGATGATGCCGTAGACCATGGTGTAGCCGAGCGCGACGATGGCATACACGCTGCCCAGCGTGAGCCCGTTGATGATCTGCTGCAGAAAAATGTCCATGGCGGGCCGGATTCAAATATAAAGACCAGAACGACGCAAAGCGGTTCCGTTCAGCGTCGCTTTCTGCCGGCGATCATCCGCCGCGGCATCCGGCGCCGCAGCGCACCCAGGCAAAATAACGGCGCCCGAAGGCGCCGTTATTGCCGCAGCTTGAGCGAGGATCAACCCCGGTCGCTTATTTTTTTGCCGGCTCCGCGGCCTTCACCGGCTCGGCCGCGGCTTTGGGCGCCTCAGGCGCAGGCGCTGCCGGTGCGGCAGCCTCGGCTGTTTTGAGGAAGTCCTCGAACTTGATGGTCTTGCCGCTCTTGATGATGGCGATCGGTTCGATCTTGCCGCCCTTCATGGTGAAGATCGTCATCTCGGCGTCCTTGCGGTCGCCCTTGTCGTCGAACTCGATCTTGCCGCTCGCACCCTCGTAGCTGATCTTGGCCAGCTCGGGCAGGTACTTCGCCGGATCGGGCGAGTCGGCCTTCTTCATCGCCGCTATGATCAGGTTGGCCGCGTCGTAGGTGAACGGCGCATACAGGATGGGTTCGACGTTGAATTTCGCCTTGTAGGCGTCGAGGAACGTCTTGTTCGCGGCCTGCACCGGGAGGCCGGCCTGCGAGCACAACAGCCCTTCGGCAGCATCGCCGGCAAGCTCTTTCATCTTGTCGGTGCAGGCGCCGTCGCCAAACGCGAACACCGCCTTGATGCCGAGTTCGCGCGCCTGCTTAAGCAGCGGGCCGCCGGTCGCATCCATGCCGCCGTAGAACACGGCGTTCGGCTTCTTGCCCTTGAGCTTGGTGAGTATCGCCATGAAGTCGGTGGTCTTGTCCGTGCCTTTCTCGCGCGGCAGCACTTTTACCCCGGCAGCCTTCAGGGTCTTCTCGACCTCGTTGGCCAGACCCTCGCCATAGGCGGTGGCATCATCGATCACGGCCACGGTCTTCGGTTTGACTTCGCTCGCCAGGTAGCTGGCTATCGCCGGTCCCTGCTGATCGTCGCGGCCGACCACGCGGAACACGTTCTTGAAGCCCTGTTCGGTCAGCTGCGGATTCGTCGACGAACCGCTGATCATCGGGATACCCGCCTGGTTGTAGATCGCCGAGGCCGGGATGGATACGCCGGAGTTCAGGTGCCCGATCACACCGACGACCTTGGCGTCGACCAGTTTCTGCGCGACGGTCGTGCCGACCTTGGGATCGGCCTGGTCGTCCTCGGTGACGAGTTCGAGCTTGACCTTCTTGCCTCCGAGCGTCAGCCCCTTCGCGTTGGCTTCGTCGACCGCCAGGCGCGCGCCGTTTTCGTTGTCCTTGCCCAGGTGGGCGATACCGCCGGTGAGCGGGCCCACGTGGCCGAGCTTCACCACCAGAGGCGGAGGCGGAGGCGGAGCTGCGGCGACTGCGGGCTCCGGCTTTTTCTCTTCGCCGCAACCGGCGAGGGTAAGCGCCGCGACTGCGGCGAAGATAGCGAGACTGAACCGCGTGCCTTGCATGGCGTTCTCCCTGAAAAAGTCAAAACACGTGACGAGCTTACTGCAAAAAAATGAGAAAACACAGCCCATCATGCCCGCCCGAATCTTAGGCCATTTCGGCAATTCTGCAATGGCCCATGACGCCGGGTGATGCTGCGCGGCCTGCCCCGCCCCGCACCATTCGACGCGACAAAGCCGGCCTGCAGGCCGGCCTTGTCATCAGTCATCTACTTCTTGAGCGACAGCACCCATTTCACCAGAGCCTTGACATCGGCGTCCGGTACAGTCGAATTCGGCGGCATCGGTATCTGGCCCCAAACCCCGCTGCCACCGTTCTTGACTTTGGCAACGAGCCTGGCCTCGGCGCCCGCGTCGCCCTTGTACTTGGCGGCGACGTCCTTATAAGCCGGGCCGACCACCTTTTTGTCCACGGAGTGACAGGCGAGGCAATTGTATTTTTTTGCGAGCGCTTCCTGGGCGAGCGCATTGCCCACGCTGGCGAGCAGTCCGGCAGAAACGAACAAACAGGCGATTAGGGTTTTCACTGATTCTCCTTGGGAAAGCGGCGCTGTGCCAGGCTGCGGCATGCTACCGGAAATT
>Ga0172379_10009406_pt1 | contig 12070 bp, 7 predicted proteins | sample GrowelOW334metaG_FD_119756 | JGI IMG/M metagenome (GOLD analysis project Ga0172379, IMG submission 119756) | Groundwater microbial communities from an aquifer near a municipal landfill in Southern Ontario, Canada - Groundwater well OW334 metaG | ecosystem: Environmental > Aquatic > Deep... | reverse complement strand
GTAGACGTTGGACTCCGCGCCGCGGGGATTGAAGCCGATGCCCTCGAGGATTTCGGTCTTGGCCACGTCTGGGGTCGTGAAGAGGGTGAAGCCCTTTTTCATAAGTATATCGAGCGCATAACGCACGAGCGCCAGCTCGAGGATGACGCCCTGGTTCTTCAGGTAGTAGAACTTGGTGCCGGAGACGCGGGTCGCGGCGTCGAAGTCGATGATGTCGAGTTCCTGGCCGAGCTGGACGTGGTCCTTGGGCTCGAAATCGAATTTCGTCGGCTCGCCTGAGCGCTTGACTTCGGTGTTGTCCTTGTCTTCCTTGCCGACGGGAGCCTCGGGATGGGCCATGTTCGGGATCTTGCGCCCCTCTTCGTCGAGGCGCGTCTCGAGTTGTGCGCTCTCGGTCTCGAGTCCCGCGATGCGCTCTTTCAGCGCCTTTCCCTCGTCGATGAGTTTCTGGCGGGACTCCGAATCCAGTTTGCCCTTCATGGCGGCCGCGTTATCGTTGCGTTTTTTCCGCTCGTCCTCGAGGGCGCGCAAGGCGATGTTCTTTTTCTCGAGGAGCTCGACGACGAGATCGGCGTCGGCCTTCATGTAGCGGTCGGCGATATTCTTTTTAACCGCCGCGAGATTGTCCTTGATGTACTTATAGTCGAGCATGCTGTCTCCGTGTGCTGTCCCTCCGTTCGGGAGGGCGGGATTGCGCGGCGGGAAATCCGCGCCGCGAGGACGGCCTTAGCTTACGTTATACGCTCGCTCCGCCCGGCCGGACGGCGGAGGAGCGACGTCGGGAGGAGGAGGACTGGGCCGCGCGTTTACACCCGGGGGCTGGCCCGCCGGGATTTTGGCTCGAGCTGAGAGTGGCGCGGTTCATAGGGCGGAATAGTAGCGCATGGACCTAGGCGCGCGCAAGTGCAGTCAATACCGAGTTCGCCGATCTCAGCGCGAGCGGCATGGACAATGCGCGTAGATGCGGCGCCGAGGCGGGCCTTCGCGTCGCGGGAGCCGCGAAATCGATCCCGCCCCTCGGTCCTTCCCCACCGGGAATGTAAAAAGCCTTGTCCCCTGTTTATCATGAAATCGGGATCGCATTATCCGAAGACCGGCCTTTCTCTCCGCCTTCGGGGCCCTTAGGCTTCGAACTCGATTACAAAGCGGGTGCCCCTTTCGTTCTCCACGCGCAAACGCGCGCCGATCTGTTCACAGAGCATGCGGACCAGGGTTATGCCGAAACCCGAGCTCGTGTCGAGCGCGACGGAATCCCCGAAACCGATTCCGTCATCCTCGAAAAGCAAGATAAAACGCTTGCCGCCTCCCCGGGAGGAAGCTCTCAGCCTGCCCCTGCGTCCCTTGGGGAAGGCATACTTCATGGCGTTGGTGACGAGCTCGTTCGTAATGATCCCGAGGGGGGTGAGCAAGCGCAAGTCGAGCGTTCGATCGTCCAAGGAGGTTTCGATCGTGATCGCGTCGGCATTGGGGAAATTGTCGGCGATTTCCCTGATTAGCGGATCGAGGAAGGAATTGAGGGGCAATTCCGTATAATGCTCGAAACGGTATAGCTTGTCGTAGAGCTGGGACATGCTGCGCATGCGGTCCGCCGCGATTCCGATGATGCGCGCGGCCTCGGGAGCCTCGTTCGCGTTGTCGGCTTGGATTTCCAGGAGGCTGATGACCGTGTTGAGGTTGTTCTTGATGCGGTGATGGACTTCTTTGAGGAGGAGTTCCTTTTCCGCGAGCAAGCCGCGGATGTGCTCTTCCATCCGTTTCCGGTCGGAGATGTCGCTGAAGCTCGAGAGAATGGTTTTTTTCCCCTCGATAATGATTATCTCCATGGAGAGGAGCCCCGTCAGGGCATCGCCCGATTTGGTGCGAAAAAGAATTTCCCTGTTTTGGAGCCTGCCGTTTTTTTCGAGTTCCTGTACCATGGCGGAGCGATCGTTCGCCGGATCCCAGATTCCAAGGTCGAGGGTCTTCGTGCCGATGGCTTCCTCCGGGGAGTAACCGGTCAACCTCGTGAAGGCTTCGTTCACTTCGAATATCGCGCCGTCTTCCATGTTTGTCAGCAAGATGGCATTGGGCGAGGAATGAAAAGCCTTCGAGAATTTTTCCCGCTCGGTCTGTATGCCCGTCAGAAGGGCCTTGTTGACCATGAGGAAGATGCCGCAGGTCAGCAATATGAAGAGGATTTGATAGGCGACTTGGAAGAGGATTTCCGTGAGCCCCGAGGCGAAATAGTCTTGGGTGCCGCTCCAATGCAAAATGTACATGCCGAGGCGAAAGAAATTGACCAGGACGTAGCCGCCGTTGATGAGCGCCACGGCGCGAGCGTAGGGCTTGCTTTTCGAGCGGAAGGCAAGGAGGTAAAAGCTCTGGAAGCAGATTAGTCCGAGGCAGAGGGCGATATTGAAGCTTCTAGCCTGAAGATTGGGCTGGATATGCGTGAAAAAACCTTGGACAGCCGTGAAGGCGATAAGCAGGACTATATTGCGGACCTGGCGCTTCTTGCGTCCGATAAAAAGGCAGTATCCGACATAGCCCAAGAAGGCCCCGACGATGACGAGTATATTCGCGAGAAGGATCGATAATGTGGCGGGAATCTGGCCTCTGAGGGATATCAGTATTACCGCGATGGTCTGGAACGCGAAGTCCGCGAGCCAGTGGCCCATTCCCGCGAAGCGATCCCGAGCTTGACGGCGGAGGAGTGCCATGACCAGGGTGCAGATGATAAAAATATAGATATTCGAGAACATGACCGTGCGCATGTCAAGCATGACCAAGGCCGGTCCTCCTGGTTCTTCGCATAGAATAGATGAAGGCTTATAACGGAAAGGAAATCAAGCCTAATCGTATGCCCAGGGGCATGGTCTTCAGGTTTCCTCGCTCCAAATGGCCCGCATCTCCTGGCTTCTCGCAAGCAGTTCGTCGAGGGAGCCCTCGGCCTCGATCCTGCCCTCTTTCATGACGAGGATGCGATCGGCCCTGCGGAGGGCGGGGCGGCGATGAGAGACGGCGATGGCGGTGATGCCCGGTTTGGCCGCGATGCCCTCCCAGAGCTTGCGCTCGGTTTCGACGTCGAGGGCGCTCGAAAGATCGTCGAAAACGCAGAGTTCGGCTTCGCGTACGAACATTCGTGCCGCCGCCGCTCGCTGGACTTGCCCGCCGGAAAGCTTCACTCCCCGCGCCCCTATTTTGGTGTCGAGCCCCGCCTCGAGAGCGCTCAAGTCCTCGTCGAGAACGGCCAGGTGACTGGCTTCCAGTATCGCGGCCTCGCTCCGCTCCATGCCCAGGAGGATGTTGTCGCGGAGGCTCGTGCTGAAGAGGCGCGGAACCTGGGGCGTGTAGGCGCAGCGGGGCGGCACGAGAAAGTCGCCCGGCATTTCGACGAGTTCGCCGTTCCACCATAACGTTCCCCTGTCGGCGGGGAGGAGGCCCAGGAGGCAGCGGAGGAGGGTGGTTTTGCCCGAGCCTATCCGTCCGGTGATGACGGTGAGCCCGCCTCGGCGGATGAGGAAATTCACTCCCTCGATGCCCTTTCCCGAGCCGGGGTGGCGAAAGCCCAAATCGCGGGCCTCGAGGCTCAGGAAGAGGTCGGACTCGCGCTTTTCCTCGTAGCGTACCGCGGGCGGGGGGCCGCCCAGGTCGATGTCCCTGCGTTCGACGAGGGCTTCCAAAGGCGCGCTCTCCATGAGGCGATACATGCGCTGGACGGAAACGCCCAATTGCTTGTAGCGCGCCGAGAGCATGCCCGCGAAGGTCGTGAGGTCGCCCATGCTCTGGAGCAGGTAGACGAATAGGGAGAAATCGCCCACCGTGAAGCTGCCGTCGGACATGGAGCGGCCGACGAGCGCGAGGATCATTCCCGTGCCGAGGGTCGAGGTGTTGCTGTAGATCGAGCCGAGTATGCCGTCGAAAAGGGTTTCCTTGAGCGTTAGGCGTCGGCGCTCATCGTTGAGCTGTCTGAAGCGCGCGATGACCGCCGCGCCGGCATCGGCCGCCTTGACCGCCTGCACCGCGCCGAAGAGTTCGCCGATGAAGCCCGTGACCTTTCCTGAGGCGCGGCGGGAGGCCTTGCGGTAGCGCTCGATCCGGCTGGTGGCCGCGTTGGCGACGAGACCGACCGCGATCAGGGGCGCGAGCGCGAGAAGGGTGACGCTGGGGTTTATCCTGGCCATCATGCCGATCGCGACGAGGATTATCGCGATGCCGACGGCGATGTCGTTGATGAGGATGACGAACATCGGGATCTCGTTTACGTCGTTGCGGAAGCGGCTGACGGCCTCGCCCGGTGAGTCGGGCAGGGGGGAGGCTCCGGGGCGGCGGAGTATGTGCGAGAGGAGGTTCCAGCGGATGAGGGTGTTCATTTCCGCGAAAATCGGCACGTCGGCGCGGTAGAAGCCCCAGCTCGCCGCGACTCTTCCGAGCCACACGGCGACGAAAAAGGCGACGATGGTCAGGATGCCGATGCCGGGTACGGCTGCGCCTATCGCGGGGGCCGCCGCCGCGGTGACACCAGCAGCGGTCCCCGCCTGAACGGCCGCCGCCACGTCCGCGGCCGCAACCCCGGCCGCCGTGGCCGCTCTCGCGGCGGCCATTCCGCCGAGCATGTCGAAAAAGGCCTTGATTATAAGGGCGGGCGCCACCTGCCAGCAGAAACGGATGAGGGCGACGGACAGAAAATCCACGAACCAGAGTTTCGTCTTCCAGCGCAGCATCGCGAGGATCACGCGCCAGGCGGGGAGGGCGGGGACGTTTTTTTCCCCATGGAGCGCGGTGGCGTCGGCGCTTTCCTCGAAGGCTTGATCGTCGCTCATGCGAGGACCTCCTCCGCCCCGAGGCGTAAAAGCTCATGGAAGCGCGAGTCCGGCTTCGCCGCGAGCGTCTCCCGAGGGCCGTATTCGAGGACGCGGCCGCCTTCGAGGAGGAGTATGTCGTGGGCGCGCGCGAGCGTCTCGAGGCGATGTGCGATCACGATTGCGCTGCGCCCCTCGACGAGGGCGTCTATCGCGCGCTCGAGTCGCCTTTCGGTGGCCGGATCGAGTCGCGATGAAGCCTCGTCGAGGATGACGAGGCCGGGGTCGCGCAGGAATACGCGGGTGAAGGCGAGTAGCTGTGCCTCGCCGGCCGACAGGCTTCGCCCGCCTGATTCGAGCATCGCGTCGAGGCCTCCGGGAAGCGATTCGAGCCAGTCCCGCAACCCGAGTCTTTCGGCGGCCGCGAGTATTTGGGTGTCGGAGACGCCCCTGTCGAAGAAGCGCAGGTTGTCGCGCACGCTCGCGCGGAAAAGCTGCACGTCCTGGGTGACGATGGCCACGTTGCGCCTGAGTTCGGAGAGAGGGAAATTGCGTAGGTCGCGGCCGTCGAGGAGTACCGTCCCGGAATCAGGATCGTAGAGCCGGAACACGAGGCGCACGAGGCTCGTCTTGCCGCTTCCCGTCCTGCCGATGAGGCCGAGGACGCGCCCCGGATCGAGGGACAGCGAAACGCCCTTGAGAACCGAGTCCTTGCCGTTGTAGGAGAAACTCACATCGCGCAACGCGAGCGCCGGATGCCCGGCGCGTGCCGGCTCTCCAGGGCCATCGACGATTTTAGGCTCGAAGGCGCGGAAATCGGAAAGGCGTTCGACGCAAGCCCCGATGGTTTGGAAGCTCTCGACTTGGTGTGTCATTGCCCAGAGCGGCTCCTCGAGGAGGTTCAAATAATGGATGAATAGATAGACGGTCCCGATCGTGATCGCGCCTTTCGCGTATAGCGCCCAACCTCCGACGAAGGCGATGAGGCTGCCCGTCGTCAAGGCCAGTCCCATCGAGTTCTCGATGATCCATCTTCTGAAATGCGCGTTTCTGTGGTGCCGCAGAATCGTGGCCTGCCGGCTGAAAAGCTCGCGCAGCGACCAATCGGTCGCGCCCGAAGACCGCGTGTCCTCGGTGCCGGAGAGCTGCTCCTCGATGAAGGAGAAGAGCTCGGCCTCCGCCTCGCGCCTGGCCTTCTGGAAGGGGATGGCTATGCCGCGCAACTTCCCGAGGATGAGGAGGGTCGCGGTGGCGAACAGGGCGAAAGCGGCGCCGATCCTCCAATCCTCGAAAAACAGGGCCCCGAGGATACCGAGGAGGAGGAGCCCGTTCGAGGCCATGCCGAGGGCGAACTGCGAAAAGAAAGTCGCGAGCTCCGTCACGTCGCCGTCGATCCGCTCGATAAGCTCGCCGGGCGCGTGTTCGGTGTGCCAGCCCATGTCGAGGCTCAGGGCCCTGCCCGCGAGCTCGGCCCTGAGCTCGTTCGTGGCCGTCCACGCGAGGCTCTGCCCCTCATAGGTCACTCCGACGGAAACCACTTGCTGGAGCAAGGCCATTCCGATGAAGGCGAGGGCGCGAAGGGTCAGGCCCCGCGCATCGCCGCCCGCGAGGGCCGTGTCGATAAATGAGCGCATAACCTGCGGCGCGAGGACGCGAAGGCCGATGCCGCCGAGCATTAGCAGGGAAAGAATGAGAAAGCGCCCCTTTTGCGGGCGCGCGTGCTCGGCGAGAAGCCGAATATATGCCTTGAGGGAACTCGCCCCTTTTTTCGAAGTGCTTTGTTTTTCCCCCATGCTCGACCCGCCTTGTTCACCCCCAAGCGTCCGGGCGACGGCGAAATGGTAGATCAAACGCGGCAACGGGGCAAGACCGAGTTTGATTATATTACTCGCTTCCGGACCCGAGGCGGCTATTCGGTAAAGCAACGCGTTGGAGGGGCCGGCAGCCCGGAGGCGATCCCTGCCTTGCGGGTTCCGGCCTGCCTGTTATTCTCTCGGGCATGGATCACGGAATCGGAGGTCGGGAATGGAGAATGCCGCGATTCGGATTCCGAGGGCTTTGAGAAGTTCCCGAAGTGCGTAGCGATTGACCGCAATGCTTCTAGCCTTTGCGCTGAACCTTCCGTCGACGTTCGCCGCCGAGCCGTTTGCCCAGGTCATCCTCGAGGTTGTGGACACCATGGCGGGGCAGGCTTCCGAGCTCGCGGTCGGCTCTGGCTTTTGCTCGGCAGCCATACCGGAGCTCGGGGACGTCGACGCGCGCATCGGCGGCAAGGCGGGCGCCTTGGGCCGCTGGCGCGGTTCGGCCTTCGCCGACGCCCTCGTCAAAGCCTCGGGTGGACGCTTTCCCCTCGTGGACTGGAGCATGATGGAAAAAATACCCCTCGAGCACGAGTTCAACCTGTCTGGGCGCGCCGATTGAAAACTCCGCGCGGGCGAGCTTCTGTCCTGCGACGCGCTCTTCATCGGCGCCGTGGAGCCGACCGAGCTCTTCGTGGGCGTCCCGTGCACCTGATAGAGGCCAATACGGGGAGGCTCGTAGGGAGTTTCGCTAATTCGCTCTCTGAATAATTGAATGAAGACTTGCGACGAAGGGGTGCCATCGCAGAAGTGACATTCGTCTGCGAGCCCTCTATAAATTTAGCTGGCGACGACTCTTTCGCCTCGGTGTCGTGATAAAATATCTCTTGATGCATGCCTTGAAACATCAAGGCAACAGGAGCCCGGATCGACGTCATATGATGATCGAATACATCAAAAGCTAAGGATTCAAGAGGTTCAAGCATTGTGGACTCCGGCTGAGGATCTCGGCGTAGTCATAATGGAAGCCATGTCGATCGATAATTCGAGCCAGTGCATGCTAATATTGATCAAAGAGGAGGCTACGCCATCGCTGAGTGCCCAGGCAAGTTGGTTTCCAAGGCTTTTTAAAATTGAGGTGGTCAACAGGACCTCGAGGTATCGATTCCGTTCTCGACGGGTGCGTATATTTTCGAGGGTGCCAGGGGCGGCAAGGATCCCATCGAGGCAGCCCGCATGTCAGCCACGCCATTGGGATTCGACAGGCGCACCCGTGAAACCAGGTCATTTATCGGAAAAAGACTGAGAGTAGTATAAGAAGGAGCTGTCCATGCCAAATGACATTGATCCCATAATCGCCCCAAAAATCCTTGTCCTCTTAACCGAGGCCTTCGAGAATGTCCGCGGGTATTTTCTATCCCCGAACACCACTTTTTTCGAGACCCTCGAGACTTTGGATCATATAAAGGCTTCTCGAACGATGAGGGACTCCGATGAGACCATCGTGGGACATATTAAGCACGTTATCCTGGCTTTACGGTATTCCCAGGATTTTTTGATCGGAAAAGACGTAAGTCAGTATGACTGGAAGGCCTCGTGGAGCGATGCGGTCGACTCCGAGGGATGGTCCTCGCTCAAGGATGAGCTTAGAGCGGAATATGCGCGTATCTGTGAGTTTGTGCGGAATCGCGACGGTTGGACCGTGGGTAACAATCTCGATGTGATGATAGGCACGATCGCGCATTGTGCATATCACCTGGCAATTATTCGCCAGAATCTGTGAGCGGGAGGAGCGGGGGAGTAGACAGGTCTACCGCAACGCTTTTCCCTGGACCGGAGTATACTCTCGCTCTTCTGAAGCGATTGTTTGCCTCAAAAGCCTGGCTTGATGGAAATCGCTTATCGACAGCTTTGTCCTGTCGTGGAATTCTGTTCCCCGATCCTCGCATCGGTTACCGCGAGTATGTTCAAACTACCCCAGGGTCGATTTTCGCGCTCTAGGCGATCACGAGGCGGCGGCACGTTAGGCTGTCGCCAGCGAGAAAGAGCGAGTCATGCACGCGTTCAAGCGGCCAAGGGCAATCTCGACATGGCCTTGTTAAGCATCTTATGCGCAATGCGAGAACCGATCACGGAAAGCAAGATCGCAGTGGAGAAGAGGAAACAAAGACAACCCCGGCTCATCAGGATTTTCGTGCCACGTTCCACATGGCCGTACTCTTCTAATTGGTGATGCTTAAAACATCCTTCCCAATCGAATCGGTAGCGGTCGAGGGAAGACTTCGATCGGGTCATTCAGCACGCCTATCGTCTGCGATAGCCTTCCCCTGGTCATTGTCATGCCGGATCTCGTCGGGGAAAACAGCGGATTCGATATCCAGTTTTTTTGCCTACCAAGTGCCTTTTGGGGAAAGGCTTGCTAGGGCAAAAAACACTCAAGAGGGCTGTTTCTATCCGCCATTTTGGAGAATACTACCGGCGATCGCAAACATAATGGAGGAGATCAATGGAAAAAAGGACAAAGGCTTTGGCGGCGGGGTTGTTGTATATTTCCTTTATCGCCGTCACCGCTGTCTCAGCGGTTATCCGGAATAAACTAGTCGATCTCGGGAACGTGATGGTGACATTCGAGAATATCAAGGCTTCAGGCGGCCTTTTTCAGCTCGGTTTCATGTTCGAACTCGTCTCCGCGCTTCTCTTTCTTCTATCCGCCTGGACGCTTTGGGCGCTCTTGAAGGATACGAACGGAAGCCTGGCCCTATTGTTCCTCATCTTGAATTCGATAGGTACGGCCATACATAGCTTTAGTCTTGTTGCCTATTTTACGGCTTTGAAAGTCCTTTCCGGTGCCGGTTATTTAGGCGCGCTCCAATCGGACCAGGCTTCTGCGCTTGCCATGTTGCTGCTCCATCTACGCGAAAACGGATTTCAGGTCAGCCAGCTCTTTTTCGCCGCTTGGCTCCTGCCCTTGGGCTATACTGTCTACAAGTCGGGATTTGCGCCACGGGCTCTTGGGGGCTTGTTAATGGTGGAATTCTTGACGTGGACTGCGTATTTTGCGCAATTCTTCTTCTTTCCCGGCATTTCGTGGCTGGTCATAGCATGTTCCGCGATCGGTTTTCTGGGAGAGGTATCCCTAGCTTTGTGGCTCGTGATCTGGGGCGCAAGGAGACGCTGAGGCGCTAGGTGAGGGACTAGGCGTTGGCGCTCAATCCGTGGTTACCACGATGCCGTACAAACATATTACCAGCGACGAAAGAGAGGCGCTACAGGTCTTGCTTTCCAGAGAGGTCGAAAAGTAATCGTCGCCGGGATCCTTTCTTCCATGCTCACGCAGCAAAAGGCATCGACTTGATTCTTTTCACTCCCACGCATCGTCCACCCCGCTACCCATTATGCCACGCTACCGGACTTGTGGGAATTTCAGCATTCTGATAAAAGATGCCAAGGCGACTCTAAATTTGCGATGTTGAAGAAATTTGTCAGAATGCTCAATTCTTTTTTAGACTAGTATCCTGCCATACGGTTTCTCCGAGTGGCGGACGCAAAGGCGTGAGACTCTCGATTGCGCCGCCCGTTGCCGCTGGGTATTATTGCGTCATGGACCAGGCTACGATCGCGACAAAGATAATCGTTCCGCCTCCTCGCCCGGGCCTCGTCCTTCGCGCACCTCTTCTCGGACGACTCGATTCCGCGGTTTTTCCGGATGGGCGCTTCAGGCGAGCCATGACCCTGATCTCGGCGCCCGCGGGCTTCGGCAAGACCACGCTGGGCGCGGCGTGGGCCCGATCTCTGCAAAGCAGGGGAAGGTCGCGCATCGCGTGGCTTTCGCTCGATCCCTCCGAGGCTGATCCCGATGCTTTCGCCCGTACCTTTTCTTCCGCTATTCGGCGAGCCTTGCCTCGTCCTGGCGCCGCGCTGGCTGGGCTGTTGGACTCGACACGGCCGATGGGGGATGGAGTTCTCGCGACGGCACTCCTGAATGAGTTGGCGGAGGCTGATGCGAGTCTCGCGCTATTCCTCGATGATTTCCATCTTGCCGAGGGAGCGGAGGTGAGCAGCGACATCGACCTCTTGGCTGAGCGGCGGCCTCCAAGACTCCACCTTGTTATTATGACCCGCTCCAATCCGGCCTTCTCCCTAGTCCGGCTGCGGGCACGGGGCGAGCTATCCGAATTTTCCGTTGAGGATTTACGCTTCGACGAGGAAGAGACCAAGGCGTTTTTCTCCACGACCATGGGTCTAGGCCTCGATGCCGGAACCGTGGAATCGATGCGCCGAGATGTCGAGGGTTGGGCCGCCGGCCTCCAGTTCAAGGCTCTTGCCTTCAATCCAGCCCGGGACACTGCCTCTTTCCCTCGCGGAAGGCCAAACGGTATGGAGCTCTCGTTGGAGTATCTTGCCACAGAGGTGCTCGATCGCCTGCCTGTGGAGTTGCGGTTCTTTTTGCTGCGGATCAGCATTCTCACTAGATTGAGCGCTGGGCTGTGCGGTTCCGTCGCGGGCTGCGACGGGAAAGCGATGTTGGATCGGATCGATCGGGAGAATCTTTTTGTCGGCAAGCTCGATGACACAGGAGAATGGTCGCGCTTCCATCCTGTTTTCGCTGAACTCCTCAGGTCGCGCCTGATCCTCGAGCTCGCGAGTGAGTTGCCGATCCTCCATGCTCGGGCTTGCGATTGGTTGGAGGAAGCGGGTTTTCCCGAGGCCGCGGTCCATCATGCCGTTGAATCCGGTAATTTCGGCCGGGCGGCACGGATCCTCGAGGGACTATGGAGGGTGATGGACGAGGAGCTCCGCTCGCACGAGTGGCTTTGCCTCGCGCGCCTTCTTCCGGCCGAGGTTCTACGGCCGCGGCCAATCCTCTGCGCCTATATGGGCTGGGCTCTCTTGGATGCGGGCGCTTTCGAGGAGGCTTCTCTTCGTCTGGACGATGCGGCGATCACGGAGCCTGTTCCGATAGAAGCCGATCCCGCCCGGTTAGCCGCTCTGCCCGGCTGTGTCGAAATTGCCCGAGCATATATTTCCCTGGCAACCGGAAAACCCGAAGCGGGCGGGGAAAGAGCGCAGCGGGCTTTGGCTATGCTTCCCGAAGGAGAGGAATATTGGCGAGTCGCCGCCCATTCTCTCCATGGGATTGGGAAAATGGCCTCGGGAGATTTTGGCGCGGCCGAGGATGCTTTTAGCGCGGCAAGCTCCGCGGCGCAGGGCGTATGCAAGCCAGCGCAAGCGCTTTCGATGGCTTTTCTGCAAGCCGAATGTCGCTTGGGGTTGGGCCGGCTCAAGGCCGCGGAGCTGGTGTGCGAGGAAGCTACGCGCCAAGTCTCGATAGGAGGCGCTCCGCGCGCGGTGGAGGCGGAACTACGAAGAGAAAGGGCTGAAATTTTTCTCGAAGTCGGCGATTTCGAGGCCGCGGCTGAAAGTTTGGCCAGGGCGGAGGAACTAGGGGAGGAAATCGCCCTACTGGATGGTGCGTATCGGCTTGGTCTT
>Ga0172379_10009405_pt1 | contig 12070 bp, 10 predicted proteins | sample GrowelOW334metaG_FD_119756 | JGI IMG/M metagenome (GOLD analysis project Ga0172379, IMG submission 119756) | Groundwater microbial communities from an aquifer near a municipal landfill in Southern Ontario, Canada - Groundwater well OW334 metaG | ecosystem: Environmental > Aquatic > Deep... | reverse complement strand
CGTATGAAATACCCTTCAAGCATCTGAGCTATGCTGTGGGGTACAAAGGGCTGGTTCAATACGGCCGCCGGGTTGCAGTGGAGGAGCTGTGCCAGGCGCCTGTCGGCCTGCTGGTCACCGATTGTCTGGCCGTGGACCCGGCTGGATATTTTGTCGGCGAGGGGCAGGGTTTTTTTGACCTCGCGGTCGCCATCCTCGCTGAGCTGCATGGCCTTACCCCTGAAGCGGAGGTATACGCACTGGGAGAGCAGGAGCAGATTCTTGACCAAGAAATCGAACGCGGTGTCTGGGATATCCGTCTCAATGGCTTCATAACCCCTGATGGTATTGTCCAGCATAATCCCGGCATCCATGCTGACCAGAAAGTTTTGTGGGACATGCTACCGCCGAAAAGGATTCGCAAGATTACCCCGCTGTGGAAATTAAGCATGCAAATCAAGGATGCCCTGAGCGCGGCGGAGAAAACTGCCCAGTGAAGGCTGCTCCTGTAAAATCTCTTTTTTAACGAGAACTAGAATTATTTGTGGTTCGAATGGCTCACCACGAGCGGTGTTAACGGCGACATTGAAAAGTCATTTCAAAGGAATATGTATTCTGCATGAGTTTTTTGAAGGGTGTTTTTGTGGTTGTCAAGAGGCTGTCTTAAAAATGAAATAGTTTTGGGTGTCGCGGGTATGGATGATTTTCAAAAACAGGCGCTTACGGAACATCTGACCGAGTTGCGCAGGTGTCTGATCTATTCGCTGCTCGCCACGGTGGTAGGGTTTGCCGTGGCCTATTCCTACAGCAAAGAGCTTGGCCAGTTGCTTTTTAAGCCCCTGTGCGATGCCATGCCTGTAGGCTCCAGCCTGATCTTCACTTCGTACCAGGAAGGGTTTTTTTTTATCTAAAGCTTTCCCTGGTTTCGGGGCTTCTCCTGGCCAGCCCGGTGATCTTTTACCAGATCTGGCGGTTTGTTGCGCCGGGCCTGTATCAGCATGAAAAACGGGTGATGCTGCCGTTCACCGTGCTCTCTTCGCTGTTCTTTTTTGGTGGGGCTGCCTTTGGTTATTTTGTGGTTTTTCCTCCGGCTTTCAAGTTTCTCCTTGGCTACTCCAACGATTTTTTAAGCCCCATGCCCACAGTAAAGGAATATTTTTCCCTCTGCCTGCGTCTGCTCATTGCCTTTGGGGTTATTTTCGAGCTGCCCATCTTCATGGTGCTGCTGGCCAAGATGGGTATCGTAAACGCCTCTTTCCTGAACAGGCACCGCAAGTATGCCATCCTGCTTGCCTTTGTCATCGCCGCCATCCTCACTCCCACCCCGGACGTGATCAATCAGTGCCTCATGGCGTTTCCCCTCATCGTGCTTTATGAGGTGAGCATTGGTGCGGTTTGGTTGATGGGGAGGAAACGGTTGGCTGGATTTCAGGTTAAAAAATAGGGGTTCTAGGATAGAGTATGACTTGTGGTATTTTGGTAAATCTACAGAAAATTAATGGGGACTAAGAGCTTGTCCGTAAAAAAATCTTTGGTGCTCGCATCCAGATTTTGGCCGTCTTTGGCCACTCCTCAATTGCAAAATGCTTGCCGTAGCGCTGCTACGCCTGTGCTTTTGTCCAATCGTCTTGACCTTCCCCCACCGATTAGGCCAGTTGGAGGTTAGTGATTTCAGCTTGTTGTTTCCGGTTGAAGTCTGCTGAAAATTCTTCCGGCGTCATGTTGTCCAGCGAGCTGTGCGGTCGGTTTGTGTTGTAATCCTGACGCCAGGCCTCTATTGTTTTTCTGGCGCCCTCTAGGCTGACGAACACATGCTCGTTGAGGCTTCGTCCCGAAATTTGCCGTTAAAGCTCTCAATATACGCATTCTGTGTCGGTTTTTCCGGCTGGATGAACCTGAGCTTGACGTTGTTTCCAAAGCCCCAAAGATCAAGGGCCTTGCTGATAAACTCCGGACCGTTGTCCACAGTTATTATCTCCGGCAGATCACGCGTCAGGGCAATACGATCAAGCGCCCTTGTAACCCGCAGCCCGGTTAGAGAGTGATCCACCTCCAGCACCGGGCATTCCTTGCTGCAATCATCAACAACCGTCAATATCCGAAATCGATGGCCACTGAAAAGATTATCGGAAACGAAATCCATTGACCAGTGCTGGTTGGCCCGCTCCGCCCTATCCATGACCACCCGCAGATGACTTCCCCGTTTCTTGCGTTTCTTTAACCGAAGAGAGAGCCCTTCTTCCCGGTAAATCCTTTCCGTCCGTTTATGATTGAGCTGAAAGCCTTCCCGGCGCAGCAGGGTGTGCAGCCGAGGCAATCCGAACTTGCGCCGCTGTTCCGCCAGTTCTCGCAGGCGATTCCTGATCTCATCATCGTTCTTGGGCTTCGCCTCATAGCGGCAAGTACTCCGCAACAGCCCAACAATTTTACAAGCCCGCCGCTCACTGACTGATAAGTCTCTTGCAAAGAAACCACCACGCTCCGTTGGGCGGCAGGCGTTACCACTTTTTTGAGAGGACGTCCTTTATGGCTTGATTCCCAAGCATCGTCTCGGCCAGCATCTGCTTGAGTTTTTTATTCTCCGCCTCAAGGGCTCTCAAGCGCTTGGCGTCAGAAAGCTCCATCCCGCCATACTTGCTGCGCCAGTTGTAAAAAGTCGCATCGCTGACCCCGTGTTGTCGGCAGAGATCTACGATTTTCATCCCCGCCTGGGCCTGTTTCAGAATGCCAATAATCTGTTCTTCGCTGAATCGTTTCGATTTCATGTCTCCTCTCTGAGATTTCTAGGCCGAAATCACTAACTCCGCAATGGTTCAGTTTTTAGGGGGAAGGTCACTGTTCCAGTCAAAAGCGCAAAAGAAGTAAAAGCGTTGGGGTTCTCTTGATGCTGTGTCGGGTTGTTTTGTGGGAATCACCATTTTTTCTCCGCTGTGGAAATTCTCGGTGATTTCCTAGTGTTCCCGGTCTGTTCTCTGCCTTAAATGCCTGCTCGATCATCGTTATGTGTTTGTCAAAATGTTGACGTGTTGTTTCTCTGGAAGCAGCTGTATGTCATTCGATAAAAATAGTGCTACAGCCTGAGTAGTGCCCTCTTTGTGGTGGATGGTCAGATGGGAAATATTTTCTTTTTTTGGCGGCACATTTTTTGCATAGCGTTGAAGGTGAAGTTTGCTGGAATTTTTAGTTCAGCTTTTTTGTTGGTAGGCCGATATACTATGCAAAGGGAAAAAACAGTCACCATTTTGTAGTGAAGGCATTTCCCAAAATACAGATGAGGCAAGTTATGAGATATAGAATCAAAGAGATTGGCTTGGAGTTAGGGGTTCCTGTTTCCACCATCAGATATTGGCAGAAAGAATTTGCGGATTTTGTGAATCCGGAAAAAACGGACGGTGGCCAACGACGCTACTCACAGCAAGATATTGAAAGGTTTCTACAGATTAGAGAATATGTGTATCAGCAAAAGCGAAGCATTGATTCTGTCAGGGAGATCTTGAAAGGGATGGACTCGGGCCGATCAACTATTGATTGGACACAACAGACCCTTCTCGTTACCGGTGGAACCGGCTCATTTGGTAAGCACTTTTGCCGGATGATGTTGGATAAATATAAAGTGAAAGGTATCCGGGTGTATAGCCGTGACGAGCTCAAGCAGCATGAAATGCGGCAAAAATTCGGCGAAGAAAAAATAACCTATCTTATCGGTGATGTTCGGGATGCTGATCGATTGCGGCGCGCGATGGAGGGGGTAGATATGGTCGTGCATGCTGCTGCGCTCAAACAGGTGCCCGCCTGTGAGTACAACCCCTTTGAGGCGGTGAAGACTAATGTTCATGGCGCACAAAATGTGATTGATGCAGCAATTGATACTGGCGTTAAAAAGGTTATTGCCCTGAGTACCGACAAGGCGGTGAATCCTGTGAATCTTTACGGGGCGACCAAGTTATGTTCCGATAAGCTTTTTATCCAAGGAAATGCCTATGCCGGTGGGCGTGGAACAAAATTTGCCTGTGTTCGCTATGGCAACGTGATCGGTAGCAGGGGCAGTGTTATCCCGCTCTTTCTTGAACAAAGGAAGAGCGGGAAATTGACAGTGACCGATGATCGCATGACGCGTTTCTGGATTACCTTGGATCAGGCTGTTGATCTTGTTGTTACAGGGTTCAAGCACATGCAGGGCGGAGAGATTTTTATCCCGAGAATTCCCAGTATGCGAATTATGGATTTGGCGAAAGCTATAGGGCCTGACTGCGAAATAGAAATTCTTGGCATTCGGCCTGGTGAAAAGCTCCATGAGGCGTTAACCGGAGAGGATGAAGCGCGAAATACCATATCTTATAAGGGAATGTATGTCGTGTTGCCCAATCACACTTGGTGGAAGCGGGAAAATTATGTCGATGGTGTTAATTTGCCGGAAAACTTTATGTATACAAGCGATAATAACGAGGAATTGTTGTCTGTGGCAGATTTGCAGAAAATCATCTTCGGGACCAGCCAAAAGGATGAAGATGTAGCCGCTCTTCGTTTGGTTTCTGCGGCAGGATGACACTGTTTTTAGGAGAGATGCGCATATGAGCACTGCACTGGAAGATATAACTCTCCCGCTGGTTTTGGGGACGGTGCAACTGGGCATGGAGTATGGCGTGGCCAACAGGACCGGGAAACCGGCAATATCCCAAGCCATTGCCATTGTCGAGGCCGCGTGGGAAGAAGGCGTTCGTTGTTTTGACACAGCACAGGCTTACGGCGAAAGTGAAAAGATTCTTGGCCTCGCGTTTAGGGAGTTGCAGATTGAAAAGGCTGCCAAGGTCGTATCAAAGCTTCCTCCCGCGTCCTCATCTCAACAGGCGGCAATGATTTTCAAGTCGGTGCAGTTTTCCCTTGAAAATTTGGGGGTGCCAATGCTTGAGGGTTTGCTAGTGCATAATCCAACCGGGGCAAGATCCTGGCATGACGGGTTGGGCGCCAGTTTGGAAGAAATCAAGCGGGCCGGTTTGGCGAAACGTATTGGTGCTTCGGTGTATTGCGTGGAAGAGGGTCTGCTGTGTCTGGATATTCCAGATATTTCCTTGCTACAGTTGCCCTTTAATGTGTTCGATCAGGATGCATACCAGAAAGGTTTTTTTCAAAAAGCTCAGAAACGTGAATGTCTTCTCCATGTACGGAGCATCTTTTTGCAGGGGCTGTTGCTGATGGAGCCCGCTGATTTCCCTAGTTTTTTGAAGAAGGCTATCCCCTTGGTAGCGCAGTTTGCCGAACTATGTCGCAAAATTGATCTGCCTAAAAAAATAGTGGCTTTGGCATATGCTTATTGGCGCGCCAAACCTTTTCCTCTCGTAGTTGGGGCCGAGACCCCTGAGCAGATTTTGGAGAATTGCAGGGATATGAAGGCTGTACTGGCGTTCAGCGAAGAAGATTTGGAGCGGCTTGTCATGCAGGTTGATAAGACTTTGTGGGTACAGGATAAATCCATTGTCAACCCATCTCATTGGGGAGCACAACAGTGATTGCGGCAATTATCCAGGCGAGGATGGGGTCCAGTCGCTTGCCCGGCAAGGTGTTGGCGGATATCGGTGGCCACCCCATGTTGTGGCATGTAGTCCGCAGGATTCTCCGTTGTCGGACTATTGACCAGATTGTTGTCGCCACCACGACAAACGAACAGGATAAACCGATAGAATCTTTTTGTGAAAAGGAAGGAATCCTTTGCGTGCGAGGCCCAGAACAGGATGTGCTGGAAAGATATTACCAGGCGGTGATCCTCGTGAAGGCGGACGTTGTCGTGCGTATAACCGCAGATTGCCCATTCATTGATCCGGAGGTTGTTGATAGGGTTGTGGATGCATTTAGCTCAACTTCTGGATGTGACTATGCTTCAAACACTTTGCACTATACCTACCCTGACGGGCTTGATGTGGAAGTGTTTTCATCTGTCGCTCTTGCCACGGCACAAAAACAGGCGCAAAGCCCGTTGGAAAGAGAGCATGTGACTCCGTACTTGAGAACGGCGACGAAAGCGGGGAAACCTCTTTTTGCCATTATCAATGTCGAAAATAAAGAAGCAGCTGTTCCGGTAAAGTTGCGTCTGACTGTTGACGAGCAGGCAGATCTCGATTTTGCCCGGCTTGTTTATGAACGATTGGGAACGAAAAATCCTTTCTTTGGTTTGCGGGAAGTGCTGTTTCTGCTGCAACAGGAGCCAGAATTGATGGAGGTTAATCATAATATTATGAAAAATGAAGGGTTATATAAGAGTCTCCTGTCCGAAAAACCTGTCGAGGCCAGAAAACTGTCGCTTCACAATTCTTTGGCATTGAAAGCCAAGGCGGAAAAACTCATTCCATCTTGCAGTCAAACATTCAGTAAAGGGCCGAGTCAATTTGTCCAGGGAGTGGCTCCTGTTTATCTGGAGCGGGGAGAAAAAGCCCATGTCTGGGATGTTGACGGGAACGAGTATGTCGACACCGTTTTGGCCTTGGCCCCAATAATATTGGGCTATTGTGATCCTTGCGTTGATGGGGCGGTACAGGAACAATTGAAAAATGGGGTTAGTTTTTCGTTGCCGCATCGTCTGGAGATTGAGGTGGCCGAGAAATTGGTTGCGATGATCCCCTGTGCGGAGATGGTTCGGTTTGGAAAAAATGGTTCTGATGCGACCTCCGGTGCCATCCGGGCGGTGCGGGCCTACACCGGCAGGGAGATGGTTGCCTGCTGTGGCTATCATGGCTGGCAAGATTGGTATATCGGAACCACCACAAGAAATGGTGGCGTACCGGTGTCCACCCGGGCAATGACCAAAACTTTTGTTTACAATGATATCGACTCGTTAAAGAGTCTCTTTTTCCAATACCCAGGTCAGATTGCCGCTGTGATTATGGAGCCGATTTCCGTGGAGAAGCCGCGAGATAATTTTTTGGCAGAGGTGAAGGAAGTTGCACATGCCCACGGGGCATTGTTGATTTTTGACGAGGTCGTTACAGGTTTTCGTCTTGCCAAAGGCGGTGCGCAGGAATACTTCGGGGTTATCCCGGATCTTGCCTGTTTTGGTAAGGCTATGGCCAATGGTTTCCCCCTTTCTGCCATTGTAGGCTCCAAAGAGATTATGCGGATTTTTGATGAGATCTTTTTCTCGTTCACGTTTGGCGGGGAAGCCCTCTCCCTTGCGGCTGCTCGTGCGACTATTGAAACTTTTTTGGAAAAGGATGTCATTGGCGTGCTTTGGGAACAGGGCGAGAGGTTGCAGGAGGGTTTTAATGTGTTGGCTAAGGGACTGGGATTGGCTCAGTACATGAGCTGTAAAGGTTTGCCGCCACGGACAATAATTGATATCACCGCGCCGGATGAAATCGACCCTTTATTGTTGAAAGCAATTCTTCAGCAGGAGATGGTCCGCCGTGGTGTACTTTGGGCAGGATATCATAATGTTTGTTTCAGTATGACGGAGGCTGATGTCATGTGCATCCTCAGGGCATACCGTGCGGCATTGCCAGTTGTAAAGCAGGCTATAGAAAGTGGAAACCCTGAGAAATATTTATTAGGAGCGAGGTTGCAACCTGTATTTCGAAAGGTTTGAACATCCAAAGCGAAAAGCATGTCCCCATTGCTTGATGTATGCCGTTTCTCTGCCGTGGGGAATTTTAATAAGTTAAGACGAGTGCTTCTTATTAACAGCAGGAGGTTGTTATGAAAATTTGTTCTCGCTGTATGACGCCAGAAACTCATGAAACCATTATGTACGACGAGCAAGGGGTTTGTAATGTGTGTCGGCAACATGAGGTAAAGAAAGAAAAAATTGATTGGTCGAGTCGACTTCAAGATTTGGAAGTATTGATTGACCAGTATCGTGGCAAATTCGACTATGACTGTCTTATTCCTTTTAGTGGGGGAAAAGATTCAACCTACGCCGTTTATAAGCTGGTTACTGACTATAAAGTGAAGCCTTTGGTTGTCTCTTTTGATCATGGTTTCTTGCGCCCCCAGACGTTGGAAAACAACACAAGGACTTTGCGCAAACTTGGCGTGGACTTTTTAAAGTTTACCCCAAACTGGCATGTCGTGCGGAAGATTATGCTGGAAAGCTTTATTCGTAAAGGTGATTTTTGTTGGCATTGCCATACTGGTATTTTTGCCTATCCTATGCAGGTTGCTGTAAAGCACAATGTGCCCCTCATTTTTTGGGGAGAGCCAAGTGCTGAGTACACCTCATATTATTCTTATGATAATCCGGAGGAGGTGGATGAAAAACGATTCAATCGCTGCACAAACCTCGGGATCACGGCTGAAGATATGCAAGGCATGCTTGATGGTTCTGTGAGCATGCGGGACTTGGCTCCGTTTATGTACCCGAAGCTGAAAGACCTGCGAAAGGTAGGTTATAGGTCCGTCTGTTTAGGGAGTTATATCCCTTGGGATGTTAAAAAACATGTTGAAATAATCACGCGAGAGATTGGTTGGCAAGGAGACGATGTCGAAGGCGTTCCACCTGGATATCGGTATGAAAAGGTGGAGTGTATGCTCCAGGGCGTACGAGACTACTGTAAGTTCCTCAAGAGGGGGTATGCACGGGTTTCACATTTGAGCAGTATCGATATCCGGAATAACAGAATGGGCAAAGATGAGGCGGAGCGGCTTGTTGCTCAGTATGAGGGGAAACGGCCAGCGAGTTTGGATTATTTTTTGAGTTTATTGGGGATTTCAGAGGAAGAGTTTAACGAGATTATAAAAACCCATGTAGTAAGTCCTAATGAATGGCGTGAGACGAGTTTGTTGCCCATGGGAGATATGTTGCCAGATCAACCATTATGGCCGAAAGCTGTTGAGGTATCACAGGCGAAAATTTGTCCGCTTAAAGTTATTGGCGATAAAAATCTGCAGGGTGAAGAAAATGATCGCGATCATCGATTATGGGATGGGAAATCTGCTGTCGGTGCGGAAAGCCTTTGAATATTTGGGAGAAGAAACCATTGTTATCTCTGATCCCCAGCAACTGCAAGAGGCCTCTCGGGTGGTGTTGCCTGGGGTCGGGTCATTTCCTGATGCCATCATGGCCCTTAGTGCTAAAGGTTGGTTGGACGTGTTGCAACGACAAATTGTCGAGGCAGGCAAACCATTTTTAGGGATATGCCTAGGGATGCAACTTCTTGCGGATGAAGGCGAGGAAAATTATCCATGTAAGGGGCTTGGCTGGATAAAGGGAAAGGTAAAGCGTTTTCTTTTGACAGACAAAGGGCTCAAGATCCCCCAGGTCGGCTGGAACGAAATTCGGCCAACAGGAAACTCCCCTTTGTTTCAAAAAATAAGGGAGGGAGATACCTTTTATTTTGTCCACAGTTACCATTTGGTTTGTGGCGACGAGAAAGACATCGCCGCCAAATGTCATTATGGGGAGGATTTTGTTGCAGCTGTCCAGAAGGACAATATTTTTGCAACGCAGTTTCATCCTGAAAAAAGCCAGGACAATGGGATCAAGATTCTAAAAAATTTTATCGAGTTAAAGGCCTAATAACGTGCTTAAAAAACGTCTTATTCCCAAGTTGTTGCTCATGGAGGGGCGTACTGTAAAAGGGGTCGCCTTTGGGAACTTGCGTGATGTCGGCAATCCGGTGACTAATGCCAGGATTTATAATGCTCAGGGTGCTGATGAGCTTATTTTTCTTGATATTACGGCAAGCCAGGAAAAACGTGGCATCTTGTATGATATTATTGCTCAAACTGCAGAGGAATGCTTTATGCCCTTTACCGTGGGGGGAGGGGTGCGAACCTTGGATGATGTTCGACGGTTGTTGCTGGCTGGAGCCGACAAGGTTTCAGTGAACACGGCGGTCGTTGAAAATCCAGATTTTATGCGTGAGGCCGCAAACCGGTTTGGTCGGCAATGTATGGTGGGCGCCATTGATTACCGTCAAGATGATAATGGAGAATATCGAGTTTTTACCCATGGCGGAACGGTGCAAATTGACAAGGATCCGCTTACCTGGGCGTTTGAGTTGCAGGAGCTCGGGGTCGGCGAGATTCTTCTGACCTCCATTGATCGGGACGGTACAAACCAGGGCCTTGATTTGGAGATAACCAGAGAAATTGCGGATGCTGTGGATGTTCCGGTTATCGCCTCGGGTGGAGTGGGAACTCTGGCGCATTTAGCCGAAGGCTTCAAAGAGGGACATGCTGCGGCCCTGGCGGTGGGCAGCTTGTTTCATTTTACCGACCAAAGCCCTATCAAGTGCCAGTTTTATCTGAAAGGGGAGGGGATCGATGTTCGCATCGGTCAGTGATTATGACTGAAAAGTTTTTGCCATACAGCAGGCAGCAAATAGAGGAAGATGATATTGCCGAGGTGGTCCGTGTACTACGTGGAGACTGGTTGACCACCGGACCAGAGGTGAAAAGGTTTGAAGATGATTTGGCAACCTATTGCGGAGCGAAGTATGCAGTTGCCTGCGCCAATGGTACCGCCGCTCTTCATCTGGCGGTGCTTGTTTTGGGGGTAAAAAAAGGTGACGGTGTAATCACCACACCGATCACCTTTTTGTCCACAGCAAACTGTGCCCGTTTTGTCGGGGCAGATGTGTTTTTTGCAGATGTGGAGCCCTCCACCATAAACCTTGACCCGGAGCAGGTTGAATCTATACTTTTAAAAAAGCAGGGCGAAATTAAAGCCTTGCTGCCGGTTCATTTTGCCGGTCAGCCCGCCCGCATGGAAAGGTTCTCATCTCTGGCACAACAATACGGTGCTAAGATTATTGAAGATGGTTGTCATGCACTGGGGGCGGCTTATACGGATAACAACGGTGAAACAGTAAGGGTAGGGAGTTGTAAGCACTCTGACATGACGGTATTTTCCTTTCATCCTGCAAAAGGCGTGACAACTGGGGAGGGAGGAGCCATTACCACCAATGACAGAACTCTTTACGAGAAGCTGCTTAGGCTTCGCAATCATGGCATGGTGCGTGATGACGGGCCAGGGGCATTCGTGAATCACCAGTACGCCTATGATGAAACAGGGGTTTCGCGGCAATGGTATTACGAGATGCAAGAGTTGGGGTATAATTATCGGATAACTGATTTTCAATGTGCCTTGGGTCGGAGTCAACTGGCCAAAGTGGAGCGGTTTATTTGTCAAAAAGCAGGGTTAACTGGTGTTTATAGGAAGCTCATTGGCGAATCTGCAATTTTGTCACAAGTGATTGCCCCTTCCCTTGTTTTTGAGGGAATAAGGCATGCCCATCATCTTTTTGTTGTGCGGGTGGACTTTAGGGGGCTCGGATTGTCTAGAGCAGTTTTAATGGAAAGTCTCCGTAAAGAAGGGATTGGCAGTCAAGTTCACTATATCCCTCTTCACTTTCAACCATATTATCGTGAGCAGACCGAGATGACTATCGGGGCTTTTCCCTGTGCCGAGGCATACTATGAGGAATGTTTGTCGTTGCCATTGTTTTCTGGCATGACCGCCAATGATGTGGAGCGAGTTGTGGCAACCCTTGAAAAGGCGTGTGATGAGGGAAAAAGGTAATGTTGATGTACAGTAATATCGACGGGATACAATTGGTTTTGCATTGCTAAACATAAAAAAACAGGTAGATGTTTTGATGGATTATAGTTTTCCCCTGCATGGTAACCGGATATTTCTCCGCGAGGTTCGCGACGAGGATGTTAATGAGCGGTATTACGGGTGGTTGAATGATCCGGAGGTGAATCGTTTTCTCGAAACCAGATTTGTGCCACAATCTTTTAAAAATATTTTGGACTATGTCAAGAAAATGGATGGTAAGGCGGATGAGCCTTTTTTTGCCATTTGTTTGACCGATACTGGAATGCATATCGGAAATATAAAAATTGGCCCGATAAATTGGTATCATCGGCACGCCGATGTAAGTTTATTTATTGGTGAGAAGAGTTTGTGGGGGCAGGGGGTGGCTGTCGAGGCCATCTCTTTGGTGACAGATTTTTCCTTTAGGATATTAAATCTGAATAAACTTAAAGCCGGGGCCGAAGTCACTAATGTCGGCAGTATCAAAGCCTTTGAAAAATGCGGTTTTGTACGGGAAGGACTTCTTCGTGGTCTTGTGTTGCGTGATGGGAACGAAGAAGATGT
>Ga0172379_10009404_pt1 | contig 12070 bp, 8 predicted proteins | sample GrowelOW334metaG_FD_119756 | JGI IMG/M metagenome (GOLD analysis project Ga0172379, IMG submission 119756) | Groundwater microbial communities from an aquifer near a municipal landfill in Southern Ontario, Canada - Groundwater well OW334 metaG | ecosystem: Environmental > Aquatic > Deep... | reverse complement strand
TCTGATGGACCCGGCTGTTTTTAAAAATGCCGAGCAGCAAATCAGAGATGACCTAAAGAAAGAGGCGGGCGATTTAAAAAAGAAAAATAAATTGGTCGAAATGCAACGGCTGGTTCGGAAAGTCAACTATGATCTGGAAATGATAAAGGAAGTAGGCTATGTCAATGGAATAGAAAACTATTCCCGGTATTTTGATGGCCGTAAAATCGGCGATCCTCCATATAGCTTAGTTAATTATTTTAATCAGACATACGGAGACAAATGGCTACTTTTCATTGACGAGTCCCATATGACCGTTCCCCAAATAAGAGGGATGTTCAACGGAGACTTTTCAAGAAAAAAAACATTAATAGATTATGGTTTTCGTTTAAAAGCATCTTTTGATAATAGACCGCTAAAATTTGAAGAATTTTATCCAATGGCGTCAAAGATAGTTTATGTTTCAGCAACTCCAAATGAATGGGAAGTAGAAAAATCAAAAAGCAGTGGAATTATTGAACAACTAATAAGACCAACGGGAATTATTGATCCGGAAATAATTATTAAACCGGCTACAAACGAAGTCCAAGACCTAATTCTTCAGATCGAAAAAAGAGTGAAAAAAAAGGAGAAGGTGTTAGTGACAACGCTGACAAAAAAAATGGCCGAAGATTTATCAACTTATTTAAAGGAAAAGAAAATCAATGCAGCGTATCTACACAGCGATGTTAAAACCTTAGAAAGATCTAATATCCTGGAAAACTTAAGAAAGGGAAACTTTGATGTTTTAATCGGTGTTAATTTACTCAGAGAAGGATTAGATTTACCGGAAGTAACTCTAGTCGCCATTCTTGATGCCGATAAAGAGGGATTTTTAAGATCAAGAACTTCTCTTATTCAAACAATGGGTAGAGCAGCCAGGAATATCACTGGACAGGTAATTATTTATGCAGATATCATGACCAAATCGATCAATGCAGCAGTTGGAGAGATTAACAGAAGAAGAAAATATCAGGTAGAATACAACACCAAACATAAAATTACCCCAAAAACAATTTATAAACCTATAAGAGAAAAGATTGTTGACCAAGAAGAAAAAAGTTTATTTTATGATAGAGATTTTGACACAAAATATTTAGATGAAATAAATGTTGAAAGTTTGACTCCATTTGATAAAAAAAAGTTGGTCAAGAAAATGGAAAGAGAAATGAAAAATCAGGCAGAGAATTTAAACTTTGAATTAGCGATCAAGATTAGAGAGAAGGTTAAGGAAATAAATGAAGAAATAAGAAAATAATGAAATAAAAAAATAAATGTCTAAATAATCAAATGGATAAATTTTATTTATTAATTTTTTCATTAAATCATTTATTTAATTATTTATTTATTTGTTTATTTGATTATTTAAACCTATGGATTACATACGCATAAGAGGAGCTCGTCAACATAATCTAAAGAATATAAATGTCGATATTCCAAAAAATAAATTTGTTGTCATCACCGGAATTTCCGGGTCAGGAAAGTCTTCTTTGGCCTTTGACACAATTTACGCCGAGGGACAAAGACGTTATGTTGAATCATTATCGGCCTACGCACGTCAATTTTTAGGAATAATGGATAAACCCGATGTTGATTTAATTGAGGGTTTATCTCCATCAATTTCAATTGATCAGAAAACAACCTCTCATAATCCCAGATCAACGGTTGGAACAATTACAGAAATTTATGACTATCTGAGGTTACTTTTTGCAAAAGTCGCCCATCCCCATTGTCCTAACTGTGGACGGGAAATCAGCAAAATGTCGGTTGATGAAATAGTTGAACGAATAATTAAGGAGATTGAAGACAAGATTGCTACCGACAAAACAAAACCTCATAAATTTTTTATCTTATCTCCGATTATCCGGAATAAAAAAGGCGAATTCAAAGACTTGTTTGATAATCTCCGTTCGAAAGGATTAAATCAGGTTATTGTCGATGGAAAAGCTTTCAGTCTGGAAGAAGAAATAGATTTAATTAAAACTAATAAACATAAGATTGAGGCCGTGATGGATACAATCTCTTTTGGACATAAAGAAATGAAAAGTAACGAATTAATAAAGAGTTTAAAATCACGTCTTGTTAATGTTGTTGAACAGTCTTTAAAACTTTCTGATGGACTCGTAATTGTTCAAACAGGAAACAAAGAACATCTTTATTCGGAAAAGTTTTCTTGTCCAATTTGTAATATATCGCTCCCCGAAATAGAACCCCGGATGTTTTCTTTTAATTCGCCTCTTGGAGCATGTGAAAATTGCCGGGGAATCGGAACGATCTTCGCTGTTGACCGCGACTTGATATTGAACAAGAATCTTTCTCTTCTTGAGGGTGGCATTCTTCCTTTCAATAAACTATTTTTTCATGAAACTTGGTATGTCCGCTTAATTAAGCAAGTGTGTGAGGAAGAAGGAATAGATATGAATGTCCAAATAAATAAATTAACAGAAAAACAGATCGACATGCTATTAAAAGGGACAAATAAAATATACCGTGTTGAGGGAGTTAACCGCTTTGGCCGGGCAACGACAATTACGGAAAAATTTACGGGAATTATTAATGAGCTGGAACGGAGATATATTGAAACCCAGGGTGATTATTCAGGAATGGAAATTCAGAAATACATGAGAGAAGAAACCTGTCCAAAATGTCTAGGACTGAGATTGAAACCGGAGATTCTCGCGATAACAATTAATAAAGAAAATATTACTCAAATATCTGACAAGTCAATAGATCATCTAACAAGTTATTTTAAAGAAAAATTGGAAATAATTTTATCGGTTTATGAAAATCAAATTGCCAAACCGATAATTAAGGAAATATTAACCAGATTAAATTTCTTAAACAGTGTTGGGTTGTCTTATCTGACAATCAGCAGACGGGCTGGAACCTTATCCGGTGGGGAACTGCAAAGAATTCGTTTAGCTTCCCAAATTGGAAGCGGATTAACAGGTGTCCTTTATGTACTTGATGAACCGTCAATCGGTCTTCATTCACGCGATGTTGCCTCTTTAATTGTAACCTTAAAACATCTTCGGGACTTGGGTAATAGTTTAATTGTGGTTGAACATGACCGAGAAACGATGGAAGAAGCCGATTATTTGGTCGAGCTGGGAGAAAAGGCCGGTAAAAACGGTGGCAAAATAATTTTCAACGGCAGTCTTTCAGAAATGAAAAGAACCGAAAAATCATTAACAGGACAATATTTAAATGGGAAAAAGAAAATAAACGCAGAGGGCGGTTCTATCAGTCCCGTTCAAATAAACCATGGAGAGTTGTCATTCACAGGGATTACTCATAATAATTTAAAAAACATCAATGTTAAAATTCCGTTGGGTAATCTCATTGGCATTACCGGAGTTTCCGGGAGTGGAAAATCTTCATTGATCACGGAAACTATTTATCCGGCGCTGAAATATTATTTAGACGGTTATTTTCACGATAAAATTGGGGAGTTTAAAAAAATTGAAGGGTATCAATATTTAGATAGGGTTCACATGGTTGATCAGTCGCCAATTGGTCGGACTCCGCGTTCTAATCCTGCAACCTATATCGGTTTTTTTGATGAAATAAGGGAAATTTTCGCCTCAACCGTTGATGCAAGGGAGCGGGGATATGAGAAGGGCAGATTTTCTTTCAATATTAAGGGCGGACGATGTGAAAAGTGCCAGGGAGCAGGAGTTTTAAAAATAGAGATGCAATTTTTAGCCGATGTTTACGTTATATGTGATGTTTGTCAGGGCAACAGGTACAATAAAGAAACCTTAGAGGTTAAGTATAAAGATAAAAATATTTACGAAATTTTAAAAATGACTGTCGATGAAGCGTTAGTTTTTTTTAACAGTCATTTTAAAGTTTATTCCAAACTAAGCTTTTTACAAAAAACCGGCTTAGGATATTTGGAATTGGGACAACCGGCTCCCACTTTATCCGGAGGAGAGGCACAAAGATTAAAGTTGGCTAATGAACTCTCAAGACGCGATACAGGCAGAACGATCTATATACTTGATGAACCGACCACAGGACTGCACTTTTACGATATTGAAAAATTATTGCACACAATTACAGAATTAGTTAACCGGGGAAACACGGTAATTGTTATTGAACACAATCTTGATGTTGTAAAAAGATGCCAGTACATAATTGATTTGGGGCCGGAAGGAGGAGATAAAGGAGGAAAAGTTATTTATCAGGGAGAACTCAACGGTATTTATAAGGTAAAATCTTCTTATACAGGACAATATCTTTTAAAATCAAAAATTTAAAATCAAAATGGAAAAAGACAAATTAAAAATCAAAAAGTTTTTAACATCTATTTTTTTTAAATTTTTATATGTAATTTTTATTTTTAATATTTTATTTTTAATTTCTCCCGAGGTTCATGCTGCTGATTTCAAGACCGATTACCAAGTTGAATACAATCTTTCTCAATCGCAGGAAAATTTAAATTCCCAAGTAAATTTTAAGATAAAAATTGTAAATTTAAAAACGGAAGTTTATGTCAGTAAATTTTCCATAAGTTTTCCGAACACTTTCTCAATTAATAATCTAAAGACTTCGGATGATAACGGTTATATTACTCCAAAAGTCACTACCGATGAGGATAAAACCAAAATTGAATTAGAATTCACAAATCCAACAATCGGTAAAGACTCAATTAACACTTTTTTTTTGAGCTTTGATCAGGCTAATCTGTTTAAGATTAATGGAAAAGTTTGGGAAGTGGTATTGCCGGTGATAGAAAATAGTCAAAACGAATCTTATAACGTAATAGTCAATTTACCGGAGACAACAAACAAAAAAATCTCTATTTCAAAACCAAAACCGGATTCAGTTACAGGAAATAAAATTATTTGGAATAATCCAAAAACAAAAACAATCTATGCTGTTTTTGGCGATAGTCAGGTATATAAAACAGAACTTACTTATCATTTAAAAAATGATCAAATATATCCGGTTTTTACAGAAATCGCTTTTCCGCCAGAGACGGCTTATCAAAAGATTTTTATGGAATCTATCAACCCTATGCCGGAGTCAGTCAGAATAGACGAAGACGGCAACTATTTAGGTAAATATTTTCTTAAACCTCTTGAGACGAAGACAATCGTTTATAAAAGTCTGATTGAGGTTTATGCAAAAACAAGAGACGATGCTACTCCATATTTTCGTAATATCATTGATCAGCAAAAAAACTATCTTCTAACCGCAAAAAAATATTGGCAAATAAGTAAAATCGATCTTATAAAAAATGTCATTAATCCTGAAGATATATATTATTTTGTTACAAACAATTTAAAATACAATTACAATAAGATCAATTCACAAAATAAGCGGTTGGGAGCGGACACTGTTTTATCCAGTCCTGATCAAGCGGTTTGTCTCGAATTTACCGATCTATTTGTCGGTATCGCTAGAGAAAAGGGGATATACAGCCGGGAAATAGAAGGCTATGGATTTTCTTTGGATCCAAGATTACAGCCGATTTCATTATCTTCTGATATTCTTCACGCTTGGCCGGAATATTTTGATATTAAAACTAAAAACTGGATTGCAGTTGATCCTACTTGGGAAAATACTTCAGGAATTAATTATTTTTCGTCTTTTGATTTAAATCATATCGTCTTTGTTATTCATGGAAAAAATTCCGATTATCCACTGGCCGCAGGAATGTATAAATTAGAAAACTCACGTGATATTTTAATAAAACCCGTTATCGAAGAGCCTCTGGAAAGAAAAGAAATTGTTATTGAAAATATTGATTTTCCCACAACAATTTCTGATGATAAATCTTATCAAGGAAAATTTGTAATAAAAAATAACGGCAGCAGTTATCTATGGCAAATTCCTGTAGATCTTGGAGCGGTCAATATCAATATAAAGAAAAAGAATTTTATTCTACCGGTTTTAGCTCCTTACGAAAAAGAAGAAATTGTTTTTGAATACGTAGCAAAAAATAAAAATAAAAGGATCCAGGGGGAACTATTAATAAATGTTATGGGTGAGCAACTTTTAAAACAAAAAATAAATATTATTCCTTCTTACTATAATTTAATATTAAAGTTTTTAGCATTAATTTTAGGTCTGTCCTTTCTATTCTTAATTTATCGGTTAATTGTAAAAGTAAAACATCATGGTCACTAGAAACCAGATAAATAACCTGCCTAACACAATTGGAATCTACATTTTTAAGAAAGATGATGTCATTCATTATATTGGCAAATCAGTCAACATAAAAGCGAGAGTACTGTCTCATTTAGAAAATGCAAAATTAGATAATAAAGAAAATTTAATCATTGGTAACTCAAACAAAATTGAAATAATTACCACTGAATCGGAGTTTAAAGCATTGCTGCTTGAGGCAAAATTAATCAGGGAGCTTCAACCTAAATATAATTCAATTTGGAAAGATGATAAAAGTCCGCTATATATTAAAATTACATCTAAAACCGAATTTCCCAAAGTCTTCATAACCCGAAAGCCCTCCGATGCCTCCTTATACTTTGGTCCGTTTTCATCAGTGAGAATGGTAGAAAAGATAATCAACGATATCCGGAAAATTGTTCCTTTTTGTACCCAAAAAAATATCAGCAAGAAAGCCTGTTTTTATTCGAAGATCGGATTATGTAATCCATGCCCAAACGATATTAATAATTGTAGGGGCGAAGCGTGCTTCGCCCTAAAACAACAGTATAAAAAAAATATTAATCAAGTAATTTCGATTTTAAACGGAAATGTAAAAAAAATTATTAATAATTTAAATAAGGAGTTAAATGTTTTTAGAAAAAATAAACAGTATGAGCAAGCAATAGTTATAAGGAATAAAATTTTACGATTCGATAGGTTAATGCATCTGAAGGAAGAATCAGACTATTTCTTAAATAACAATGAAGAAAAAATTGGAGAGATGTTGTGTATTTTAAACAAATATTTTCCAAAGCTAAAAAAACTTAATAGGATAGAAACCTATGATATAAGTAATTTTGGGTTGAAACAGGCAGTCGGATCAATGGTTGTTATGAATAATAATCAAATTGATAAAAAAGAATATCGACGGTTCAGGATTAAAAAAATTAGTTTGAAATCCGATTTTGACCGGTTAAAGGAAGTAATGGAAAGAAGGCTTAAACAAAAATGGCCTCCTCCCGATTTAATTATTATTGATGGCGGTCAGCCGCAAATTAAAGCTATATTAAAAATATTTGAAAATAATAAAACTAATATTCCTCTTCTCGGAATTGCTAAGAATCCTGACAGGGTGATTGTGGGAATTGAAGGTTACCCAAATCTATTTCTTAAAAATGACAGTAAGGTTTTAAATGTTATTAGACTTCTTCGCGACGAATCTCACCGCTTTGCCCGTAAATATCATCTGTTTTTAAGAAGTAAGGACTTTTTGTTATAATGATAACGCAATATGAAAAAAATATTTAGAATGATAATTTTTTCCGGTGTAGCAATATTCCTGACTTCACTTTGGAACAAGGGTTTTATTATTAAGTCAGACCCGCTAATCTATTTAAAAGCAGCTTTAATCATCGCCGCCGTTTTTTATTTAGTCGCTCCCGTAAGCAAAATGGTTCTTTTACCTTTGAATATTTTGACTTTTGGATTAATTTCAGTGATTTTTTATTCGGCAATTTTCTATTTGTTATTAAATCGTTTTAACCTGATAAGTATTAAAGAATGGGTTTTTCCTGGAGCGAAAATATTAGGGATAGAATTAACTAAAATAAAAGTTTCTGCTACTGCCAATATTTTTATTTCTTCCTTTTCGATTTCTACCATTATTAATTTATTAGAAAAAATATTATGAAGAATTTTCTTTTAGTTCTTAATATCATTTTTAGTGTCTTAATAGTTGTGTTTATTTTGATCCAGGGAAGAGGAGCCGGTTTAGGAAGCGCCTGGGGTGGCGGCGGAGAAATGTTTCAGACAAGAAGGGGGATGGAGAAAATTATTCTTTGGATGACGACAATTTTTATCATTATTTTTTTGGTGGTTTCCTTGATTAATCTTTTTGTTAAATGAACAAGAAAGCTTTTCGTTATTATTATTGGCTGCTGCTAGAATTTATTAAAAAATATTCCCGGCTGATTTTGATGAGTTTTTTTATCGGATTTATCAGCCTTATTGGGTTTCTATCGGTATCGCCATATCTGAAATTAATTTTCAATAAACAGGAAATAATAGGATTAGTCGGCAGATATGATTTTACAAATCTTCCCGATGAGATAATGACAAAAGTTTCTAATGGTTTGGTAACAATCAGTGAAAAGGGGGAAATCATTCCGGTTTTGGCAAATTCATGGGAAGTTAAAGACGGGGGAAAACAATACCGTTTTTATTTGAAAAATAATTTGCTTTGGAATGACGACAAAAAATTTACAACCGATGACATTAATTATCAATTTTCCGACGTAAAAATAAAATCGGTCGATAAAAATGTCTTAGATTTTTATCTGAACAAACCTTTAGGAATCTTTCCGACATTCTTAAATAAGCCCCTTATTCGACCTCCTTTAATCGGGATTGCCGGATTTTATAAACTGGGAAAATATAAGATTTCTAGTGGATACTTAGTTGAATTAACTCTTATACCAAATACAAAAGACCTGCCAACTATTAAATACAGGTTTTATGATAACGAGTCAGACTTGGTAACGGCATACAAAAAGGGAGAAATTAATAAAATGACCTTAACTAAAAAATCGGTTGCCGATACTTTTATAAACTGGAAAAATAGCCAAATAATTAAATCAGTTGACTATACCAGGTTATTAACTTTGTTTTTTAATAACCAAGAAAAACTTTTTGAGAATAAGGATATTAAAGATGCCTTTTCTATGATGATCGACTATCAGAAGATTTCTGATTTTGGAGAGGTGGCCCGTGGACCGATTCCTCCGACATCTTGGGCTTACAACTCAAATCTCAAGACAAGTACCTATGATATTGATACGGCAACAAAAATTATTAAAAATGCAATAACCGCAACAGAATCAGCTCAACTAAATTTATTAACATCATACGATTACTATGATGCGGCAGACAGCATTGTGGGAGATATAAAAAAAACCGGTTTAAAAGTGGATATTAATATGATTTCCTACGACCGGCCGGATAAATTTGATCTACTGTTGGTTTTCTGGAAGGTTCCTCAAGATCCTGATCAGTATTATTTCTGGCATTCGACCCAAAAAGAGGGGAATATCAGCAACTATAAAAACGTCAAAATTGATAAACTCCTTGAGGACGGCCGATCGACAGTGAACATTGAAGAAAGAAATAATTTTTATCAGGAATTTCAAAAAATTATCCAAGACGACCCTCCAGCTTTGTTCCTATATTATCCGTACGTTTACACGATTAAGCGTAAATGATATAATAAAATTCATCGCGGCGTGCCTCTAAAAGTGAATAGCCGCGATACAACTTAGGAAAATCGTTGGGAAAAAACCATCGGTTTTGTCCCAAGAATAGTCGGGGTGGCGAAATGGTATACGCGCAAGCTTGAGGGGCTTGTGGTCGCAAGACTGTGGAGGTTCAAGTCCTCTCCCCGACACAATAGAATCTATGACTACAATTGATATTAATAAACTTAAAGAACAGGCAAAAGAGATTAGGCAGATGATAATTAAACGTGCATCAGTCGATAGTGGTCATTGTGCATCTCCATTAGGCGTCGTTGAGCTTACACAAGCTTTGTTAAATGTTTATGATTTTACTAAAGATAAAATAGTATTTGATGTTGGGCATCAAGCTCATACTTACAAAATCTTAACAGGTAGAAAAAATAAATATTTTACAATGAGCAAGAAGGGTGGATTAACCGCTTATCCGGATATTTATGAAAGCGAATACGACTTTTATAATACAGGTCACTCAGCTACATCAACCTCGGCTGCCTTAGGTTTTTCAGTCGGTCATAACGAATATAAGTCTATCGCACTTGTTGGGGACGGCGCATTGACTGGCGGAGAAGTATTTGAAGCTCTTAATCACGCTGGTCAGTTACAAACAAACCTACTGGTTATTTATAACGATAATAGTATGTCCATTAAAAAAAATATTGGGGCTCTAACGGAAAAAACCAGATTAAAAAAATTTAGTGAAAGCCTTAATTTTGAATATCGAGGTATATTTGACGGACATAACACTGAATTACTGGTAAAGGAACTATCAAAAATAAAGGAAATAAAACACCCTGTATTTTTACATGTAAAAACAATCAAAGGAAAGGGTTATAAGCCAGCTGAAAATGAGCCTGACAGATTTCATTGGCCAGCTCCTTATCACATTGAGACTGGTCAACCAAAAAAATTAATGACAGGTGAAAGTTTTTTCACTCATAATTATAAAAAAGGAATAGAATTTATTAAAAAATACAAAAATATATACTTTACTACCCCTGCCTTTGTTGGCTGGGGATTATCAGGAATTCAAAAAGAATTTCCTAAAAACGTTATTGATACAGGCATAGACGAACAACATTGTGTAACTTTTTCATCTGCTCTCGCCCTAAACAAAAATAAAGTAATTTGTTATCTTTCTTCAAATTTTTTACCACGATCTCTTGACCAACTAATCGACGTATGCCTTCAAAAAATACCCATGGTATTTGTTATTACTTTTCCAGGAATTTCTGATGGTGGACCAACTCATCAAGGTATTTATACTTTTCCTATTCTTAATATGTTGCCAAATGTTCAAATTGTTCATCCGTGTAATTTAAAAGAATATGATAAATGGCTCGATATTGCTTTGGAATCAAATAAAACTTATTTTATCCAGACGCCTGATGAAAATATTAATTACTCAAATGAAGCGGAAGAAATCATAAACATAAAAACCGGAAGTAAATTAACGATCTTGCCCATAGGTAATTTGATGGGAAAAGCGATAGAAGTAGCGAACGAAATTTCTGGCGTGGAAGTACTTTATATACCTAAACTTAAACCATTAAATATTGATTTATTAAAAAAACATATACAAAAAACGAAAAAACTTTTGATTCTTGAAGACGGTTTTGTTCAATCGGGAATAGGGCAATATATCGTTGCGCAATTAAATATCAACGATCTTAAGTATAAAATTATCGGGGTTTCAGATAAATTTCCGATACAAGGTTCACTAAGCGAAGTTTACAACGATTGTGGTCTTTCAAGTAAAAATATCCTTAAGGAGGCAAGTGATTTAATTTCATTATAGACTTATGTGTCCTGCATGCATTATTGCTATTAGTGGAGGATTGTTAATTGCGAATAAATTTGGAATAAACAATCTGCTTGTAATTGGTTTAGCAACTATCTTTTTATCGGTGATAACTGATATTATTTTAAGAAAAATTAATCATGGTAAAGTATTTTTTTCATATCAAAGAATTATTATATCTGTGGTTATTCTATTTATCACTATCCTGCTTGCTCAATTTCTGCTATAAATAAGATATGGAAGCAGTAAATAAATTTTTACAAATAGTAGCAAAGTTAATTAAAAAAATGTTTATTTGTTGCCAAGATTAATATGTCCCTAACTGAATTATCATATTATTTCAGGAAGTTTTTACCTTACTTTATTTTATCTTGTCTTATTTTTTTAATTATCTTTTTTTCAATAAAATTAACATTGATTTGGATTGAAGCAAATAAAACAGTCATTACTTATACTAATCCAATTTTCGGAAAAGTCAGCCTTCCAGAAATTCCCAAATCATCCTCAAGCGCGGGATTGAAATTTACTTTAGATACAATAGAGGGTGTTCCGGTGACGGCAACCGAGACAGCCAAAGTTTTTTTCCTTCCACAATATAATCCTCGTTTTGGTTACAGTGAAAAAATATACTTAATGGCAAAAAGCTTCGGTTTTAACACAGAAATAATCAAGCATCAGTTAGTTGGAAAAATAGCCACTTTTTCAGATTCGGAAAAAACCTTGACGATAGATATCTCTAATTTCAATTTTAAATTTGATAGAAAAGTTGATGATACGTTATTTTTATCTCCTAATTTAACAATACCAACTAAAAAAATTATTGAAAATAAAGCAATAGATTTTT
>Ga0172379_10009403_pt1 | contig 12072 bp, 4 predicted proteins | sample GrowelOW334metaG_FD_119756 | JGI IMG/M metagenome (GOLD analysis project Ga0172379, IMG submission 119756) | Groundwater microbial communities from an aquifer near a municipal landfill in Southern Ontario, Canada - Groundwater well OW334 metaG | ecosystem: Environmental > Aquatic > Deep... | reverse complement strand
GTAATAATATTGTTGCCCGTTCACAACATTCGTATCTCTGAATGAATGTGAAAGCCCAGAGTTTAGTCCTAAATTATAAGCTAATCCATTCACCACCTGGATCGATGACCCCACGTATCCGTCAACAAGATCAAATTGAGCCAGAGGATTTCCATTACTTGTTTGAGATAAACCCCTCGCACTAATAATAGTATTGACATCATTGAAATTATGGTCTGTGGCACGGTAAACTTTGTACCCTTCAAAATCATTGATGTATGTTGTCGGATCGGTAGAGTGCTCAGCCACATCATTCCACTGCAACTGTACGTATCCATCGCCGACTTCCGCTTTCAGTGTCGGCAACGGCGGCGGAGTTGCAAATTTGTAATTGCCGTTGTAAATAACCTGTACAATTTTCACATTATTGATTAAATCCGTCAATGTAGATCCGTATGCCAACGACAGACTAAATCGTTCTTGAGTGCCAGCTTTGAGGGTAAATGGGCAGGAGGCAAAGAGGAATCCAATATTCAAATTTATTGTTGTTGTAGAACCGAATGGACCAGGATCAGGTCCTTGTGCAGCACCTGTGAAATAATCATAAAAGTAATGTGGATAATCGCCGTTATATTTGTCTTTCACCGTCAATTGCTGTGCATTAGGATTTTGTGAAAAACTGATACCTCCGTCCCCCTGGGGCGGTGCAGCAATTAAAAACATTCTAAATCCAGTTAAACCAACCTGATCTGATTCATGCAGATCGGTCTTATTAAAATTCGGTTCACCGTATGTCGGTATGCTATCTTTTTCCCCAAAATCATTTGTACCCGGTTCTCCGTCTGCGCCATAATCGCTTAATTCCGTTGTCCAATCCATATCTTCGTCATTGGTCCACCAAACACCAGCATTATAGGCAGGTCGATCAGTTACTTTTCCAAAAATATTTTCAAATTTTGTCACGGTGTAATTTGCCTGGACATAAGACAAAATGTTTTGTTTACCGACAATTTTTTGACCCGGACCGCTAAGGCTATCTCTCCGTTCATTGGTGATTCCATCATCATCATTATCAAGGTTGTCGTACGGTTTCCCCGGCGTCTCAAGATATGCATAGCCGAGATAACCGGTTCTAGAACAATTACTGATAAAATCTGAACCGTGTCCGGCGGGATCCCACGTGTAAACTAAGTCTAAACCGGAAGAAATATCATACTTCGCCGCATCGTCATTGTTTTCATCACCATCACAGGTTGTGATTTTACCTTTTCCAACACCTGTATCCATATAAAGACCGAAAATGATATTTTCCGGATCTCCATTTATTGGATAATCAGTAGTACCTTCATTCGCAATATCGTAATGCCAAAATATTACATTCCCAGCCTGGGGATTTGACCATTGAAAACCACGCACTTCTATCTTAAGTCCTAATCCCTGCCGCGTTGCATCACGTTTATCCGGTGTAAAATTAAATGAGTCATAATATTGGTCGTCCATCACACTAAAACTTTCCTGTTCGGGTGCGAAAGCAAGTGACGTGCCGAAATATCCGTTCCATTTACCATCGTAGGTACTGTCCTTATCCGGCCATGCAGCAGGCCACGTCTGAGACTTTGTGCTGATGGCGGGAGATCGTTCATTATTGACAGATGGATTTGGATTAAAATATCCGGGACGAGGTTCAAAGCGCATTGATCGGTTATATTTTTTACTTGTATTCAATCCCTCGCGATAACCATTCTCCATGATATAAATCGTCTTATTGGAGTCGTTTTTAAATTTTGCAAGAACAAATGGTGTAATTCCATCGGAATAACTCATTCCGGTGCCTTTGGGAACTTCCACGGACGGTCTAGTGGCAACATCCAAATCTGCCAAATCTCCCACCATGCCGAAGCTGTGGAAGAGGGTGCGAATGTTGTTGGCATCATGAATTCCCGAACGTTCGTATTGTGAATCACCACGTTTATTCTGCGGAACAACAGGGTAATAGGGCTGAGAGATAAGAATTTCACTTACAGCAAGGAATGACAACAAAAGAACACCGATATATTTTCTCATACTAAAATTCTCTCCCGAATTTACTGTTCAATCGATGATGGGGAAAATGAAACACCAAATTCAATCCTTCGCGGCTTATAATAACGTAATGGATCCAATAATTTAAATCTGTCAACGACAGTATTCGTGGTATAATCAGGGCTTCCGGTTGTGGCAAAAACATCGCCGTTAAAATATGTCGCGTTCAAAACATTAAAGACACGCAAGAACGCATTCATTTGCATTCCGCTAAAGTCGAATCCTTTTTCAGCCCGCAGATCGACCAACAATCCCAACGGTTTTGCGCCTGAATTTGTCTCAACATATGATCCGAATCCAGACCCGATGGTGGGAGTGTATGGAAGTCCGCTTCCAAACTTAAAGATCGTACTAATAGAATAGTCGTTCGGTTCGGATACTTGAATACTCGCATTCAATGTATTGCGTTGGTCCCAATTCAGCGGAATTTGTTTCGGACGAGCATCCTGTTTTGCTTCTGCCAGTCTCGCCGTCTCAACCGGATCGCTCGAATTACCCTCCGCTGTCTGCCAAGTATAATCAATCGATGAGCTGACAATGCCGACGCGACGCTGCGTTAATGAAATTGTAAATCCCGAGACATTCCCGAAATCGATATTCGTCAGTCGGGTATACTGAGCATCGTTATACGTTGAAACGAATTCAACACCAAGTAAATCCCTAATATCTTTGTAAAAAAGATTCACCGACAAGCCGAGTACATCCGTCAGAGCATTCTTGTAACCAAATTCATATTGAACGGTTCGTTCAGGTTTTACGTCCGGATTTCCCAAGACTCCATAGTCGGATGTTGCCGACTGAATGCGAGCGAGTTTATCATAATTTGAATTTTTAAACATATCGCGAAGCGGAGGTAATTGGTAAAAATGTCCGTAGGAGAAAAATATTCCCGATGTTGTCGTTATTGGATAAGAAACACCAAGGCGTGGTGCATATGATGTTTTGACCGTTGCCGCTTTAGGTAGAGAAGCAGGGGCGCCAGAAATGGAATTGGCCGGGTTTGCTAAATCACTCGGCAGATGTGAGCGGGAGTTAAAATATTCATAACGAAGACCTGCTCGTATGGTTAAATCGTTCCATTCTATTAAATCTTGCGCATACGCTGCGCCGGAAATCGGTTTATAATACTGTATTCCCGGATAATCTGGAGGAAGATCAACATAACGCACCAATTTCGTTTCTCCCCCTTCTGTTAAATAGACTAACGTACCTGATGTGCCAAATTGGAGGTCAGAATACTGGAATTCCGCACCGAATTTTAATTGGTGATCGTGGGAGACCTGGCTCATGATCGACATCTTCCCAATATAGGAATCCGTTTTTTGACGGAAGCGATCAAAATCCACACCCTGCCGTATAATATTTGAATTTGGAAGTGTCACGGTCGAACCGGCCTTATCATAACTCGAATCATTGAAATCCTCAAAAACCCAATCGCTGTAATCAAAAAAGTTTTCATGAAGACTGACGGTATAATATGTTGACTGGGACAGTACATGAGTGACGTCAATACCATGTATGTATGACACTGTTTTTTGCGTTTTTCTTCCATCGGGATTCAGCATCCAAGGAATTTCTGCTTTTGCCGCCTCACTGACATTAAATAATGTCTGATAACTGATTTCGATACCTGGAAGAGATTTATTGGTGATTTTGCCCAAACCGGAAAATTCTCGGGAGTAACCAAGCGGTACTTCATTACCATTGCTTAAAGAATCATAGCCGACAATTTGACCAAGAGTATCCCTGATGGGAATCCATATTGGTTTAAATGTATTTGTTCCATACAGATAATCATCAAACACATAATGTCTACCGTTAAAAAGAAAATATGTTTGTGGAATACCGGTAGGACCGCTGATGGTTGCTTGATAGTTTTGGGTGGAAAACGGATGTGCTTTATATGTCAATCCCCGTTTGCCGCCGCTGCTGTAATAAAAATCCCCTCCGTACAATTCTGCATTCCATGAAAATTGATCGTTGCCTGATTTTAATACTGTGTTGACCACGCCGCTCATTGCCTGTCCGTATTCGGCATCGAATATTCCTGTAATGACCTGAACTTCCTGAATAATTGATCGGTCAATCTTAATGCTTGATTTGTTATCGTAGGCGTTATTTATTGAAACTCCATTGACCTGGTATTGCACCTCCCCCTCTCGTCCGCCGCGAAAATGGCCGTCAACAACACCGGCCTGAAGATTTACAATATCTTGTAATTCTTGCACCGGAAGCACCTTAATGTCCTGATCACTCACCGTGGCAACTGTACTGGTGAGATTGACTTGAACAATCGGCTTGTCTGCCGTCACCACCACTTCTTGTGCCGTAACAACGTCTTCCTCCATAACAGCATCAAGTTTTGTCGTGTTATCAGACATCACCTGAACTTTTTTTACAACATAGGTTCTATATCCGATGAATCGGAATTGAATCTCGTATGTACCGGGAGGAATATTCAAAATGGTATAATAGCCGTCAAAATCAACAACAGTTCCAAGGCTCGTCCCTACTAAAATAATGTTTGTTCCCACTAAGGGTTCGTTAGACTTCGTATCGGTCACTTTGCCTGATATTTTTCCCGTCGTTCCCGGAAATATATTAAAAGAAAATAGCATGGATATCAGAGTGGACAACAGCAAAATTCGTTTGCACGAGAAACGCAAAGTTTGAGTCATAACTTTTCCATTAACGAAAAGAGTGAATTACAATACGGTCAAAACTTATTATTCTCAATGGGGAATTGAGAGAATATTCCGCGTTATTTGGTATAACAACCGAACGTACGGCGGCACGCAACATCATTTTTTAACATACTGAATCAAAAAACATGTCCCGATGATTCATCGGGACATGCTATAGCTTTTATTATTTCAGCAACATCATACGACCGACGACAGCTTGGTTTGCACCAGTGCGCAATCGGTAGTTATAAACTCCGGATGCAAGGTTTGATGCATTGAAAGTAATTTCCTGATTTCCTTCTTCTTGCGTTCCAAGGTTTTGCAATGCAACAAGTCGACCTAATACATCAAATACTTCTAACGTCACATCGTTTGCATGCGGCATTGAGAATTTAATTGTTGTAGAAGGATTGAAAGGATTCGGGAAATTGCCAAGAAGTTTGAATTCTTTCGGAGCAGAAGCATTCTCTTTTCCAACGGATGTTACATTCACATTGGGATCCATATACATCCATGCAACACCATCCTGCCATGTTTGTTCTCTCATAAACCAAACCCGATAACCATAGCTTGTTGAGGGAGGATCAAATGAATCACCGTCAAACAGACAAATACCAAGGAACAGAACACCATCTCCGCGTCCTGCCGGATATCCTAATTTGGTGAGATCAATTCTCATCTCAGCAGTGTAGCCATTGTCCACCTGCAATCCGAGCGTATCAACAGTGGTACCGGCATTCAAAAATGTTTTAACATCTACTGCTGTTCCTGCAGAATCCCATGCACCGGATACTTTTGCAAGATCTTCACGTCGTCCGTTGCCTCCGGTGGAATCAATGATGAATGTAATATTTCGTCCAACCAGAACAGAATCACCGTCGCGTTTCTTGCGATCTGTGATCATCACACGGAATCCGTCTTGTCGATCAAAGAGATCGGCATATTGCACCACTTTGTCTTTCACATTGAACCCTATATACAGGGCATCATCTTTATAGAAATATTTTATCGTGGCGGTATCGCCGTCAATAATTGCTGCTTGTCCACCGTTGACCGTCGGTTGATATTGACCGCTGCGGAAGGGTGCTGTATTGGGATAAGCGTTGCGAATGGCGGCGCTTCCATATTTCAAATATAATTTCCCAATCCCCTTTGTGTTCCAGACCGCTTCATCAAGTTTACCATCAACAGTCGGTGCAGCAAATGATCCTGCGCCGGGTATAGTAAGGTCTGCCTTTACAGCCGGTGCGGCACCGCTAGAAGTTGTTACTGTGGATTTTACAAATACCCTAATGTGATTATTATTGTTTCCACCCCACGGTCCTTGCGCCCATGCCTTATTGATAGCAAATCTGTTTTTTACTGTGTCAGCACCTCTGAACCATTGCCAATCGCAATCATAGATGGAGAGACTATATAAAACGATATCGCCATCAGCGGCTTTGGCATCATATCCATAAAACTTCAAATTAATTTTGAACTCTATGGTATAGCCTTTGTCTAGAATTGAATCGGCATTGGACAAACCGTCCACAAATGTCGTTGCATCCCAGATCTTATTTTTCGGCAAACCATCAGCCGAATCTGTACGAATGCGACCGCTGTATGGTCCAAAATATCCAGGTGTTGCACCGACTTCACCTGTTGTCGGATCAGCCCAACCTTCCGTGTTCCAAGCATAATATATTTCACCACTCGGAATTGGCCTGTCGATTTTGGATTTATTTCGAATATTTGACAAGATGCCTTCCCATTTTGCAGGACCGGGCCATCCGCCACCGCCAATAGAACTATCTTTCACGCTGATAGCAACATATAAACTATCTCCATTGACCAAAAATTTAACAACAGCATTATTCAGCGGATCGGTCGGTACAACTTCCCATCCATCAGTGGTAAAGCCTGAGCCCGGCATTCCATTATCTTTGCCATACGAAATGTATAGTGACTCTGCTTTCGACCAATCTGTTTCATTCAGCTTTCCATCTAAGGTAATTGCATTGGACGTTGTACGCGCCCATATAACATCTGTACGATTTACCATTTGCCCGTACACGGTCACAGTAGCGGCGACCATCATACAAAGAACAAATGCGTTGAGATATTTTTTCATAAACATACTCCTATGAGTGAATGATTGTGTGAACTCCCGGCTACAATCGACAGGATCATCGCCGTACAGCTACTGCAATGGTATGGTCATGCAACATGCTCCTCCTTATCTAAGTTTGAAATAGTGTTAATTTTTTTACAACTACTGCGCAAGCATAATTTTGTGGGAACAAACACATGAGCGGTAGAATCTTTGGAGCGTTTCGTCAACCGGTCAAAAACACGGTTTACCGCCATGGCTCCGAGATCGCTAATCGGTACATGAACGGAGGTTAGCGAAGGACTGATATATCTCGCAACAGGAATATCATCGAATCCGCAGATTGAAATGTCGCTCGGTATGCGCAGCCCTTCTTCACGGATCGCTTTAATCGCTCCGATCGCCATAGAATCATTAAACGCAAAGATTGCGGTGGGATGATTCTTCAACTTCAATATTTCACGTGCCGTTTCGTAGCCCGAGATCTCAGTAAAGTTTCCTTGAAATTCCAACAACCGGCTCGGCGCCACATTTCGTTCAGACATTGCCGCCCGGTAACCGCGCAGACGTTCTTCAGATTCCAAATTAGTTTCTCCCCCAGTGATGACGGCAATGCGGCGATGTCCAAGATCCAATAAATAATTTGTCATTTCTCTCGCACCTCCGTAACCGTCGATAACGATAGTGTCAAAATGTTTATTGTCTGTTCTGCAATTCAGCAGAACGATCGGGAGACTCTTCGGTAAATTTTCCAAAAGGATCTCGGCATTCACTTGAGGTGACATCAACACAATCGCATCGACTCTGCCTCGCATGAAACGGAGCGCTGCTTCAATTTCTTTTGGATCATTATGCGAACTTGAGACGATGATATGATATCCATGCTGTTGAACAACCTCGTCAGCACCTCGAATGACTTCCGAAAAGAATTCTCCATGCAGATCTGGCAGTAATAAGCCGATTGCTTCCGTTTTCTTCATGATCAAGCCACGAGCAGCCGGGTTCGGTGCATATTTCATTTCATTAATGACGGCAAGAATTTTTTCTCTCGTTTTCGCTTTTACTTTATCGCTGCCGTTCAACACTCGGGAAACAGTAGCGATAGATACGCCAGCTTTTTCAGCAACGTCAATTATGCTCGATCTCATAAATTCTCCATATAATGTAAACCTTTACATTTTCATTTATCTCTCACCAAACAACGGGGATAATCACAACGCTAAATGTAAAGGTTTACATTTTTGTAATGGTACCACCAAAAAATTTCATTGTCAAGTATTATTTTCCCAAAAAATGCATATTGCTCTTAAACACCGCTGAATCAAATGTTTTTTTTATAAAAAAATCCCGGCTGAGCGCCGGGATTGGATAAACATGATTGTGAAATTCAGACTATTTAATCTTTTCCGATAAGGGAATAGATGCAGATGACGTACCGAGAAATATTGAATACCCTCCTTTTGATCGAGTCCAAATATTTTTAGCATCATCATAATATTGAAACGAAGAAGCATCAAGTTGTAGCACCGCCCTTTTCTGCTCTCCTGGTGAAAGTTCAATTCGGGTGAATGCCTTTAATTCTTTTTCCGGGCGAACGACTTTTGGCAATTGATCTTTTACGTACAACTGAACAACTTCAGCACCAGCAATAGTCCCGGTATTCTTCACATCAACACTCACTTCGAATGTTCCGTTCTTTTTCGGATGAACTTTCATATTCGACAACTGAAACGTTGAATACGAAAGACCAAACCCGAACGGATACATCGGCTCTACTTTTTTCGTATCAAAATGGCGATACCCGACCATCAATCCTTCAGCATACTTCACCTCTCCATCTGCTCCCGGAAAGTTTCCCAAAGCCGGATAATCCTCCCACCTCTTGGCGATTGTAAATGGAAGTTTGCCCGAAGGATTATGTACGCCGGTCATCACATCCATAATCGCCTGCGTCCCCTCCTGTCCGGGGAAAAAGGCCCAGAGCAACGCACGAACTTTACTAATCCACGGCAACACGTTCACCTGCGCACCGGCATTCAACACAACAATGGTATTCGGATTTACGATCGTTACGGCATTGATCAATTGTATTTGTTTCTCTGGAAGATCGATGGACTGACGGTCGAAACCTTCAGACTCCTGATAATGAGAATGCCCGACAAAGAGAATGACCTGCTCACTTTTCCGTGCAGTTTCAACCGCTACGGCTAGCTCATTTTCATTCGGTTTGGTCCACCCTAACTGCGCAACGGCATCACCGCCGCTCTCGTAATATTCTACCACAATGCCATAGGATGTTCCTGCATTCATCGTCATCGATACCGAGCGGGCTTCCGCTGCATGATCGCTCCAATGATCGATCACAAGTTTTCCATCGATGAACACACGAATGCCGTCATCGCTCGATGTTGTAATTTCGTAGTTACCGGAATGTTCCGGCCGTAATATTCCCTTCCACCGCACAGAAAAATTGTCCGCGTCAATTCCTGCTGCCGGTTTCTCTCCTCCCCACTGGAATTCGATATTCTTATCAACACGACGGAGTTTCGGTTCCCCCTTTAGGTCTTTGTTATCGTAATAGTCCGCCATCAATCCATTAGTACCGGTGGTATCGTTTGGAAGGAACAAATATTTTGGTTCGATAGAAGGAACATCGCCGATCAATCGTGCACCCACCGCAAATGAGATTGCCGCACCGGGAAAAGTTCTTTTAATACCGGACAGTGGAGACTCTACTGAAACAGGCACAACCATGGAACTCCCGCCGCCACCGGTTCGCAGTACCTCAGCATTCGGACCGATCACCGCCAGAGATGTAACTCCAGCAGGCTGCAGTGGTAAGAGAGCATTCTCATTCTTCAGCAACACAATACCGGCGCGGGCAACATCCAATGCAACCGATCGATGTTCCGGAGCATTGGTTTCCGGTACATCCAATGTTCGGTCAAAGTATCCTTTCCGTATCATTACCCGCAGCATGCGTCGGATTTTGTCGTCAATGACAGATTCCTTAATCGTACCTTGCTTTATTAATGGTAATAATTTTTCCGACGTCAGAAAATCTCCACCGGGCATTTCCAGATCTAAGCCATATCGTGCCACTCCCTCAGTAGTATGAACCGCACCCCAATCGGACATCACGAGTCCATCGAATTTCCATTCATTTTTTAGCACCGTATTCAGGAGCATTTCGTTCTCGCTGCAGTACTGTCCGTTGAGTTTATTATACGCGCACATTATTGCTTCAGTCTTCGCTTCCGTAACTGCAGCTTTGAATGCGGGGAAATAGATTTCGTATAGAGCCCTTTTATCCACTGTTGCATTAATAACCATTCTGTCCGTTTCCTGATTATTCACCGCAAAATGTTTTGCCGTTGCCGCCACTCCTTCGCTCTGCACACCGTTGATATACGCAACAGCGATTCTCGATGTAAGGAAAGGATCTTCACCGAAACTTTCAAAGTTTCTTCCACCCTGCGGTGTGCGGTTAATATTCACACAGGGACCAAGAATGGTATTTCTCCCTTTTGCTTTTGTTTCTCGTGCCAGCGCCCAACCATAGCGGTGCGCTAAAACAGTATCAAACGTAGCAGCAAGCATAATAGATGCAGGAAATGCCACAGAAGGATTCCATCGTACACCGACCGGGCCATCCGTCATCTTCAACAGGGGAATACCGAGCCGTTCCAGCGGTTTAGAATCAAAACCCGTTCCGCTTAGCATTTCCAATTTTTCTTCAAGAGTCATTTTCGCAACAAGTTCGCCGACCCGTTTTTCACTTTGATCGTTGTAGCCCATTTTTTTTTGAGCGTATGTCATGGCGATACTCAAACAGAAAATAACGATCATCATTTGTTTCAACGGAACTCTCCTTACTCATTTTAGAAGAACAGTTTTTCTCGTTCGGAAATATTTCTCAGTTTTTAAAGTATAGAAATAGACTCCCGTAGACAGTCTTGAACCATCGAATGTCACCGTATATATTCCCGGCTCTTTTTCTCCATTCACTAACACTGCAACCTCTTTCCCGACAACATCATGCACAGTCAACGTTACCTGACACCGAATGGGCACATGAAAGGAAAAATGCGTTGAAGGATTAAACGGATTCGGATAGTTTTGCAGCAGTTCAAAAGTTCCGGGCAGAGCAGAGTTTATTACCACACTCTCTTCAACCAGTACATCATGAACGACTATTTCATATAGCGAATAACCCCATACCGTCGCCCGCTGCAGGCCAAGAATTTTTAAATACCGTCCCTGATGTGATGTTACGATTTTATCAATACCACCGTCTCCATTGTTTTCGGAAAAGATAGAGGTAAAGTTGATATTATCCTCAGAAAGGAGTATTTGGTAAGATTTTGCATATGCCGTTTCCCAATACAGAAAAATATCTTTCAACTTTTTTGAAGATCCAAAATCGACGATGATATATTGTGGGTCGCTGAATTCCGAACTCCAACGAGTAGAGAAATTTCCGTCTACGGCATATTCCCCGACTGTCCCTCCGCTCTCGATTGAAGTTACCACCACCGGTTTATTCAGCGCAATATTGACAGGTGGCAGCGGATAGACCATCACCGACGAAGTCTTTTCATTATTTCCTTCCACGCATTCGTCAATTGTATTATCCGGATCGACTATGGCGTTAATAGTATACGTTCCGAGTGAGTCGGCGTTCCAGAAATTTGTCCCATTCGGGCCTCCATCCGCTTCGATCAGTGCCATTCCAGCTGCAGGAATTGGTTGACTATAGTTCTTTCCAAAGGCGATTTCGGTGCCGTTCAATCGAATTGAAATCGGGATTCCTGACGTTGTTGCTCCAGTTCCTTGATTCTTGACTAGAGCCGCAAAATTTACTTTTTGTCCTTTCACAGGATACGGCGGAATCATTTTGATAGCACCAATTTGTAAATCCGGTTTTTTTGTACCGGCATGTATTGTGATTGATCCTGATAAAAAAAGAGAATCGGATGAGGTACCAACGGAAATTGTTTTCTCACCAGTCATTACTTCGTATACATTGGAAGTTTCGTTAAAGGTATATAATTCATCGTTGGTTATGATAAATGTGACAGATTTGGTTTCTCCCGGATTCAACGAAACACGTTGAAATCCTTTCAACTCTTTCAGGGGCATCGGCACTGTTGCATTAACATGTGTAAGATACATTTGCGCAACTTCTTCACCAACAAGTGATCCGGTATTTTTCACATCCACACTTACTGTTAT
>Ga0172379_10009402_pt1 | contig 12073 bp, 15 predicted proteins | sample GrowelOW334metaG_FD_119756 | JGI IMG/M metagenome (GOLD analysis project Ga0172379, IMG submission 119756) | Groundwater microbial communities from an aquifer near a municipal landfill in Southern Ontario, Canada - Groundwater well OW334 metaG | ecosystem: Environmental > Aquatic > Deep... | reverse complement strand
GAAATGTTGGCTAATAGACTTGGATTAATGCCAATAAAAACAGATGTTAAAACTTACAAGAGCGGAGACAGTGTAAAATTAGTTTTAGAAAAAACTGGGCCCTGCGCAGTAACAAGTAAAGACATTAAATGCACAGACCCCAAAATAGAAATCATTGATAAAAAAATATTACTTACAAAATTAGGAAAAGATCAAAACTTAAAGTTAGAAATGACTGCAATAATGAACACTGGTGCAGAACACGCAAAGTACCAGCCCGCAATCGTTTCATACAATGAAGTACTAGAAATTAACAATGACAAAAGTTATGATACTAAAGCAATACTAGCAGAAATGCCAAAAGGAAGCGTAGAAGTAAAAGCAGGAAAACTTTTCTTCTCTGACCCTTATAATACAGAACACCAAAACCAACACTTGGATATTTTAAGAAAACACGGAGTAATAGTAGATTTTAGCAAAACAGATTTCATTTTATCAATTGAAACAACAGGGCAATTAACTGCAAAAGAATTACTTGACGCAGCAGTTGACCAAATAGTTTCAAGACTTGATGAAGTAGACGAACAAGTAAAGAAAATGTAAAGGAAGCGTACTTGCAAGCAAGTACAATTACTCGCAAAGCGAGTACGAGCATTGGAATAACTAAAGCAGGGGTTCCCGAGCGGTCAAAGGGGCAGGACTTAAGTTCCATTTAACGCCACAAGCGTAAATGCGAGAGTTGATTTGGAAAGGAAATCCTGTAGCTTAGTGCTTTCGAGAGTTCGAATCTCTTCCCCTGCATAAAAGTTATATTTACAAAAGAGAAGTGAAAAAATTATGGCAAAGAAATTGGAAACAATAAAACTCATTGCGAGTTTAGAAAAAGCAGCAAAAGCAACAAAGAAAGAAATATGGGCAGACCTTGCTAGTAGAATGGATTCTCCAACAAGAAACGCTTTAACAGTAAGTATAGAGCACGTAAACAAAATGGTTGCTTTAAATAAAGGAAAAACAATTATAGTTCCTGGAAAAATACTTTCTGATGGAGAAATGGAACAAAAAGCGGTTATAGTTGCAGTAGCAGCAAGCGAAAGTGCAAAAACAAAAATCAACAAGAAAGGAGAATTTGTTTTATTAAAAGACTTCGCAGAAAAAGCAGCAAAAGTAAAAGCAAGCGACTTAGTAATAATTGGATAAATGATATTTGAAAATGGTGTTAGATTATGATAGTGGACGCAAAAGGATTAGTAGCAGGAAGAATAGCAACAAAAGTTGCAAAAGCTTTAATTAAAGGCGAACAAGTAACTGTACTAAATGCACAAGATGCAGTAGTAGTAGGTAATACTGAAAGTATAATGGAAAAATACAAAAGAAGAGTAGATGCTGCTATAAAATCAAATCCACACTTCGGACCAAAATACTCAAGAGTTCCGGACAGAATGTTTAGAAGAATGGTAAGAAACATGCTTCCAACAAAGAAAAGTGCAAAAGAAAGATTAATCAAAAACTTAGAAGTATTTAATACTGTTCCAAAAGAACTTGCTAAAGAAAAAGCAATGACATTTGAAGAATTCAAGTGCAATGAAAGATATGGATACATGTCAATGAAAGAAATCGCTGAAGCATTAGGCGGAAGATGGTAATTATCAAGAGTTTTGAAAGGTGAATGAATGGAAGACGAAAAGAAAACAATAAAACCTGCAGCAAAAAAAGCAGGAATGACAGTTAAGGCAAAAAAGAAAAGTGCTGCAGCAAGAGCAGTAATCTACAAAGGAAACGGAACAATAAAAATTAACAAAATAAATATTAACGCTTACGCAGCAGGATACATTAGAGAATTAATAATGGAGCCAGTAAGACTAGCTGGGGACGTAATAAAAGAATTCAATATTGATATTTCAGTTAACGGCTCAGGATTCATGAGTCAAGCAATAGCAGTACGATCATGTATTGCAAAAGCAATAGTAAAAGCAAAAGGCAAAAAATACAAAGATTTATTCATTGCATACGATCGGTACTTGCTTGTTGATGATGTAAGAAGAGTAGAAACAAAGAAACCATTAGGTAGAAAAGCAAGAAAGATTAAGCAAAGAAGTAAAAGATGAAAGCTTTTGCTTTCATTTTTTCCATATTTGTGGAAAAAAGTTAGATGGATGTTTGTGGTGGGAAAATGATTGTTCCAATAAGATGTTTTTCGTGCGGAAAACCATTAGCTGGTTTATACTCCGAATTTGAAGAAAGAACGACTAAAGGGGAACAAGCTGGAAAAGTTCTTGACGACTTAGGTGTAAAGCGATATTGTTGTAGAAAAGTTTTACTAACACACGCAAACATAATGGATGACGTAATGAAATTCCAAAAATAGAAAATGATATTTGTTAGATGTTGAAAGAGTGATACTATGGAAGAAAGAATTGAAAAAGACAATAGACAAGAAATTGACGATACAGAGTTCTATAAAGGAAAAGATCTGTTAATCGACATAGAAACATACCTGAAAAGTGGAGTTCATATTGGGACTAAATTCAAAACAGGCGAAATGAGAAGATACATTTTCAAGAAAAGAAAAGACGGGTTAATGGTATTCAACATTGAAACAATTGACAAAAGAATCAGAATGATTGCAAAAATGCTTGCAAAATACGACGCAAAAGATGTTGCAATTGTTGCTAGAAGATTATACGGTCACAAACCAGCAAGAAAAGCAGCTGCAATGATTGGGGCAAAAGAATTCATTGGAAGATTCATTCCAGGAACATTCACAAACCCTCAAGCAAGATTATTCCACGAACCAAAAGTTATACTAATAACAGATCCAATCGCTGATGCACAAGCACTAAAAGAAGCAAGCGAAATACACATTCCAGTAATAGCAATCGCAGGAAGCGATTCTCCAGTTGGAAATGTTGATTTAGTAGTGCCAGCAAACAACAAAGGAAGAAAATCACTTGCACTATTATTCTACTTAATTACAAGAGAAGTACTAGTTGAAAGAAAAGAACTTGACAGAGCTGCATTTAGTTCACAAGTAAACGAATTCGAACAAGAAATCGACGAAGTACAAGAAGAAAAAGCAAGAAAAGCATATCAAGCAAAAAAACTTGCAAGAAGCGGAAATAGAAGCAGAAGACCAAGAAGGGACTAGAGTACTCCTTTCTTTTTCTTGCCCTTTTTTGACCTTTAGACAGGTCTAATTTTTTTTACATGCAAAACGTCAGTCTAAAGACCCTAATTAACGTTTTAAAGTAAATTTATATACTGGTTTGTACGTAATATATGTATAACTAAGATGCATTTTGGTGGTTGGAAATGAATAATTCAGCTGAAGCATACACACTCCTTGAAAAACTTGGATTAACAGAATACGAAGCAAAAACACTAAGCACACTATTTTCTTTAAAAGAAGCAGAAGCACCGCACATTTCAAGAACTGCTCAAGTTCCAAAAACAAGAGTGTATGATGTTTTAGAAAAATTAATGGAAAAAAATCTGATTATAGAAATAAAAGGGAGACCAAAATTATATCGTGCAGTTGAAGCACAAAAAGCAATAGATCTTTTATTAATTGGAAAAAAGAATCAGCTAGAATTACTTGAAAAAGAAGCTACTGAAGTTAAAGAAAATATTTTTGTAAATGTTGGAAAAGATGAAACCGGCGAAAAAGTGATGAAAGTAAAAGACAAACAAGACTTTGAAAGAATCTTGGGGCAAGAATTATTAAAAGCAGGAAAATCAATACAAGGATTAACAGAAATTACTGATGACCATGATATTATTCATGATGCACTAAAAAGAGCAAAAGCAAATAATGTTACAATAAAATTACTAAACACATTCCCTTCAAAGAGACTAAAAGATTGCTGCGAAGTAAAACAATTCAATCACGGACTCAACGCGTTTATTATTGATGGAAAAAAAATTGTGATGGCAATAAGTGATTTCAAGAAACAAAAACCAGATTATCATTTTACAATACTAAACGAACACCAGCCAATGGCAAATGCACTATTACACTATTTTGACAAAAATTGGAAAGACGCAAAGAATTACTAATTGATTTCTATGGCTTTAAAAGTTAGTGGAAAACTTGTTAATGGTAAGACTCGTCAAGAGCGATATCATTTGCCTGCTAGTGTTCCTGCGAGGTCAGTCTCTCAATATGTACTTCTTAGAAAAGTTTTAGCCGCGGACTTATTAATGCGAATGAAGGAGCAGTCTAATTGGAAGAGTAAATTTCTTGAAGAATATGCGGGAAATGAATCACTTCAATTAGCAATACCCAAAGATTGGATGCAACTTTCCGATTTAGAGCTACTTAAGAAGTTAAGGGCCAATAAATCAAAATAACTTACTCTATTTTTAGAGAGTTTACGGCTTATAACAAAACTCTTAAACCTTAACAAATCTAATTTTCATTATGAGTACTACTGAAGAAATCCACGCAGTTGCTTACAAATACGCTGTAAAGAATGCATTTGAGCATGAAGGCAAGTCACAAATTGGGGCAGTTGTTGGAAAAGTAAAAGCACTATTTCCGGAAGTTGATTTAAAAGAAGTTGCGCCACTAATTGCAAAAACAGTTGGCGAAGTAAACAAAATGCACAAGGATTCACTAAATTCTGAATATTCTAAATTTACTGCTGAAGGATGGGAACTAAAACACGTAGAAAAAGAAAAAACTCTCCCTGATTTAGAATGGATGACGCCTGGAACTAAATTAATTACAAGAGTTGCACCAAACCCAAGCGGAGTAATGCACTTTGGACACGCAAGACCAGGAGTACTCACTGATGAGTATGTAAAAAAATATGGCGGAAAATTAATTTTAAGATTTGATGATACGGATCCAAAAGTAAAAACTCCAATGGAAGGAGCAGAAGCAGAATTCAAACGAGATTTTGACTGGCTTGGAATAAAATTTCACGAAACAAACAGATCAAGCGATAGACTTGAAAGATATTATGAAGTTTTAGAAAAATTATTAACTGATGGGATGGCGTATGTTTGTTCATGCGAAAGCGAGAGTTGGCGAAAATTAATTTGGGATAAAAAGGCATGCCCTTGCAGAGAAAAAAAACCGACTGAACAATTAATTCAATGGAAAAAAATGCTAGCGCACGAAATAAAAGAAGAAGAAGCAGTTGTTAGAATTAAAACTGATTTAAACAATCCTGATCCAAGTGAAAGAGATTGGTGGGCAGCAAAAGTAGTGGATAATATTGATCACACAAATCCAAACGTAAAAAATAAACACGTTTGGCCATCATACAACTTAGCATGCGCAGTTGATGATCACGATATGAACGTAAATTTAATTATACGCGGACAAGAACACTTAACTAATGCGGACAAACAAAAGTTTTTATTTGATCATTTTGGTTGGACTGTTCCACACAATTATTTTAATGGAAAAATATCAAAACTCGGAGACATGGTGTTATCAAAAAGTAAAATAAAAGTTTTAATGGAAAAACAAGGACTTACACGCGATGATGATCCAAGACTTGCAACAATAAAAGCATTTAGAAGAAGAGGATTTGATCCACGCGCAATAAGAAAAATAATTCTTGATTCTGGTTTAAGTTTAAAAGAAGTAAAAATATCTGCCGAAGCAATTGCTGCGGCAAACAAAACATTTATTGGAGAAGTAAATTCTTACCCATTCTTTGAAGAAGCAATTCCACTAGAAGTTTATAATGTTTCAAGCGGAGAAGGAGAATGCTATGGAGAAACTGTTAAATTTGATTCTGGTTTAGCGAAAGTATTTGTGGATAAAAAAGAATTAATGCGTTATAAGAGTAAAAAAGATGCTCCTGTTCGATTCAAAAAAGCGTTCAATGCAAAAATTACTGAAGTAAGCGAATACGGCGGAAAAGCAATGTTTGTTTCATACATGAAAACTGAGAATCCAGTACTTTCATGGGTAGATGCATTAATTGATGTTGAAATATTAATGAGTGATGGATCAATAAAAAGAGGATTTACTTCAGAGTCCATATTAAGCCAACTATCTAAAGTGTACGAAAAGGATGCAAAAGGAATAGTGCACTTTGACGGAATCGGATATGCTAATATTGAAGGAAAAGATAATGGAATAATAAAATGTGTTTATTCTTATGAATAAAACTCTTAGTACATTTAGGCAAAACTTGCAAAAAAGAAGACAAGCTGGAAAAGGCAAGGTTAAAGGTGCGGGGCAAGTACAGTTTTTATTCCAAAGATTGACCGAAGGGGAAAGAAGTGAAATGTACTCTAGGGAACTAACTCACACTACTCGACAAGGATTAACAAGTTTTGTAAATTATTCTACTTTGCAAAGAACCAGAACTATTTCTGGGAACATACTAATTAAAGATGCGCAAAAAAAAGTTATTTCAGAATCTGTATTTGCTGAAGTAAAACCAGAACACGGGGCGAGATACTTTTTTCTTAGCGACAGTTTAACAAAACCAAGTTTTCGAGAAGAAGGATTGCAACGCCAAGTAATCCAAGAACTAAGCGAGCTAGCAAAACGAGTCGGAGTAAAAAGCATCCGACTTAACGTGCTAAAAACTAATCTTCGTGCAATTGAAGCAAGAAAAAGAATAGGATTCAAACCAGTTAGTACAACTAACCCTACACTTGACGCCCAAAAACCCGAAATGATGATGGAACTAAGTATCCCATCAAAAGATTGATAGGGTCTATTTCGGGGGGGCTGTTGCAAAGGATACTTATTTATATTAAAAAATCCTCTCTAAGAACATGGTTCTTACTAAGGTGCGGGTAAACGCACCCATTCGGGCACAAGGAACAATTGAGTATTTGGTTATTCTTGCTATTGTTGTTGTTATTTCGCTTGTTGTTGTTGGTTTAGTAATGCAACAAGTTGGTTCATCTTCTAACGTTTCTTCTACTGCGTCTGAGATTTCTTCCAAGAGCAGTTTGATTTCAATTACTGATGCTTCATTTAATTCTGTTGATGGAAATTATTTTTTAGGGATTAGGAATAATGATCCTGATGTAACAATAATTAATAGTGTTTCTGTTGGAAATGATACTAATTCTTTTTTTGAGCAATTGCCGCTTTCTGCAGAAAAAGTTTTTAAAATTCCAACAACTGGAACTTGTGTAAACGGACAAAAGACTAGTGCGGATATTATTATTACATATACTACAAAATATGGTTTGATTAAAACGCAAAAGTTGAGTGGGCTTTCTTTTGCTTGTGAAACAGTTAATGTGGACCCAAGTAAACTCGCAGGATACACTCCACAGGCCCCTGTAGTAGTGGGCGAACCTGCAGGAATTTCTGGACTTGTTGCACACTTCAAAATGAATGACGATAATAATCCGACTGCGGTGCTTGATAGTTCTGGAAATAATTTTGTTGGAGTTGCGCAGCAAAATACTAATTTGTTAACTACTTCAAAAGTAAATAAAGCTTTGAGTTTTAATGGAACAGATGATTACATAAGTATTTCTGATACGGGGACAAATTGGAGTACTCCAAAATCTATTTCGTTATGGCTTAAAATTAATGGAGATTATACTGATGATAGGGGAACAATTTTTGAAAAAACAGGAATTGCATATATTACTTATACGGGAGTAAGCAATGCTCGGGTTATTGAAACTTATCATGCGGGGACAAGTCCTGAAGGATATGATTCAAGTACTGCAACTTTGTTAGATAATACTTGGTATCATGTTGCTTATGTTTTGGATGCAGGAAATAATGAAATGAAAGTATATCTTAATGGTGATTTAGACAGCACCACTAGTGTAACAGGGACTGTTGGAACTAACACTAGTCCAATTTATTCCGGCAGGGCTTCTTTGGTTTATCGTTTTGCTCCTATAAGTCTAGATGATTTAAGAATTTATGATCAAGCACTAGATCAAAACGAAATTTTGGCAATTTATAATTCTGGTTCTGGAACTGAGAGCGAAAGTGGTTCTTTGAATACGAATTTAGTTGCGCATTATTTGATGAATGATGATGCTGGTGATAAAGTAGTTGTTGACAGCAAAGGAACAAATGACGGAACCTCGGTTCGAGATACAAACGAAATGACTTCTTCAAAAATTGGAAAAGCTTTGAGTTTTAATGGAAGCACGGATTATATTGCAACTCCTGATAACTCTTCATTAAGTTTGTATCAAAATAGTTTTTCTATTTGTGGTTGGGTAAAAACTGGTGCGGGCGGTTCAGAGTATCAATCCATGGTAATGGTAAGAAATTCTGCTGGTAGCGATGATAGTATATTGGGTGGTTTTTTGATGTATCCTGATGGAAGAATAAGGTGGGATACTCAAGATTATGGGGATCATTCAGTATTTTCAATTAATCCTGTTAATGATTCCGCTTGGCATTATGTGTGTGGGACATATGCTGAAACAAATCATCTTACTAAATTGTATGTTGATGGGGTATATCAGGGAGAACAAACAGCAACAAGGTTTACTGATGCTTCTGATAAGCAAGTAACTTTTGGTTGGAACGGGTGGGGGCAAGTATTTTCTGGGAGTATTGACGATGTTCGTATTTACGATCGCAACCTAAGCTCAACTGAAATAGCTGCGCTGTATAATTCCGGTTCCGGAACAGAAAGCGAGAGCGGTTCGCTAGGAACAGGGCTTGTCGCGCATTACACAATGAATGATGATGTTAATCCGACTGCGGTGCTTGATAGTTCTGGGAATAATTTGGCTGGGGCTGCACAACAAAATACAAATGTCTTAACAACTTCAAAAATTGGAAAAGCTTTGAGTTTTAATGGAAGTAGTGACTACGTTACTTCTTCTGCAATCCCCGGAACGTACACGGAATTTTCTATCTCTCTTTGGTTCAAGTCCACTTTAGGCAGCGAAGGTTCAGATTGGCAACAACCTTTAATTCATTGGGGCGCAGCATCCTCTCCAAGAATATATTTGAGGTTTGAATCAGGGAGTAGAATTTATTTGGATGCTCTTCCTGATTCGAGTGGAAAAGTATATTGGGATGGCAAAGAAATAGGGGGGGCATTTCCTGGAGGGGTAGATGGAGACGGAATTATTCCTGCGTTCAACGCAGGAACATGGCACCACGTTGTTATTACAGGTAATGCGCCTGAATCATTTACTGATGAAGTCTTGTTAATTGGGACTGGAAATCCAACTCACTCAGGGACTTATTGGGAAGGAGAAATAGATGATGTTCGAATTTATTCAAGAGATTTAAATTCTTCTGAAATTTTGGCGTTATATAACTCTGGTTCTGGCACTGAAAGTGAAGTGGGTAGTTTAGGGACTAACTTGATTGCGCATTATTTAATGAATGATGATTCAAATACTACTGCGATTGTTGTTGATAGTAAAGGAACAAATGATGGTACGGTTCAACAGAATACTAATTTGTTAACTACTTCAAAAGTAAATAAAGCTTTGAGTTTTGACGGAAGTAGTGGAGGGATTAGTATTCCTCATACAACCGAGTTAGACTTTGGGACTGGCGAATTTTCATTCTTTGGGTGGGTTAAAATTAATGAAATTGATTCTCGACCAGCTTTATTTTCATTATTAAACGGTTCTTTTGCAGGAAACATGCAAGTAGATTACGATAGTGTTATTGATGGAAAATTATCTTTTTATGATGGATCCGATTGGTTGACTACTCCGACAGATTATCCTGTTAAAGTTAATGACGGCAATTGGCATTTTGTTGGGTTAACAAGAACAGGAAGTAATTACACATTTTATATTGATTCAAATTCTTTCTTAGTTTCTGGTTCAAATACAGGCGACATGTCAGGAGATTGGTATTTTGGATCATATTATAATTTCACTTACACTTTAAATGGGTTTATGGATGATGTGAGATTTTATTCCAGAGCTTTAACGTCAAATGAAGCCATTCAGTTATATAATTTAGGTCACGGAACTGAAACTATTTAACAAAAAATTAACAAAATATCTTTCAAATTCTTCCTTTTCCAACCCCCCAAACCCACCTTTTTAAACTTTTCTTTGAGGTATTATTTTAGTTTCAAGGCTTATTTTATGCCGATGAAGCTGATGTTTAATCAGCGGAGGTTGTTTCGCGAAAGCGGGGCTTTTTCGTTGTTTTAGACAATTGACGCGGAGGAGATTTTAGATGGCGGACTATATTAAGGTACAACTAACGGATGAATTGAGAGATCAAACTATTGATTTGCTCGAAAAAACTGCTAAGAAAGGAAAAATCAAAGCAGGAATTAACGAAGTAACTAAAGCAATCGAAAGAGGAACAGCAAAATTCGTAGTAATTGCTGAAGACGTAAATCCAAAGGAAATCGTAATGCACTTACCATTACTTTGCGACGAAAAACAAATCCCTTTCAGTTATATTGCAACAAAAAAAGACTTAGGTGAAAAAGCTGCACTTAGAACTGCAACTGCATCAATCGCAATAACTGAATCAGACATGGATAAAGAATTCAAAGATTTAGCAAAAAAAATTGCTGAATTAAGGAAATAAAGGTGAACGATTATGGCTGGCGATGAAAGAGGAACTCCTGCAGAAGTTGTAGAAGTTGTAAAAAAAACCGGTGTTCACGGAGAAGTAACACAAATCCTCTGCAAAATAATGGACGGACCTGAAAAAGGAAGAGTAAAAAGAAGAAATGCAAGAGGAAGTATACAAAAAGGAGACATAATTATTTTGCTAGACACAGAAAGAGAAGCAAAAGAAATTAGGTCAAGAAACTAAAGGGAAGGATCCCCGCGGGGGATAAGATGGTGAAGAATATGGTTAAATGTAGTTTTTGCGGTTCTGACCTTCCAATTGGTGGAGGAAAAATGTACGTTAAAAGAGAAGGTACAGTATTTTATTTTTGCTCTAACAAGTGTGAGAAGAACCAAATACAAATGGGAAGAAAACCAACAAAGACAAGATGGACTGAAAGCTATAACAAGCTAAAGAAAACTTTAATGTCTGCAAGAGAAAAGGAAGCAAAGGAAGGGAAGTGATGAACTGTGGTTGACAGAACATTACTTCTTGTAAAACCTGACGGAGTTCAAAGAGGGTTGACTGGAGAAATCCTAAAACGCTTTGAAACCGTTGGACTAAAAATCGTTGGAATGAAAATGGTTTGGATAGATGAAGAATTTGCTGCAAAACACTATTCGGATATAAAAGTTCGAAGAGGGGAAAAAGTATTCAACGGCTTAATGGGTTTAATCACAATGGGCCCAGTTGTTGCAGTTGTGCTAGAAGGAGTTGACGCTGTAGAAGTAGTTAGAAAAATATGCGGGCCAACAGAACCAAAGTCAGCACAACCAGGAACAATACGCGGAGACTTCGCGCACGTAAGCTTTGCTTACTCTGACGAAGTAAACCAAGCTGTTAGAAATGTAGTACACGCAAGCGGAGCAAAAGATGAAGCAAAAGTAGAAATCGCTTTATGGTTCCAGCCAAGTGAATTACATAATTATCCAACAGTAAATGACATTCACATCCTACATCAGGATGCTAGTCACATTAGAAAACTGCGAGGAAGCACTCAATAAAAAGAGAAGGCGAAAAACTTGCATGCACTAATAATAGTAAAGCCAAGCGCTGTAAATGATAAGTTGCTTGGCCAAATTATTAGCAAAATAGAACAAGCAGGCCTAAACATTGAAGGAATCAAAACCCAATTGCTTGACATCCATGGTTTAAAGAATAAAATTAATAAAGAACAAGATTTAGGTAAAATTAATTCATTAAAAGAAGGAATGAAAGTTCCCTGTGTATTAATGGTTGTTTTTGGTAAAAATGTAATTGAAATTTGTAAAAAAATTGAAAGTGAATTTGAAACAAATATTCACACTTCAGCAAATGAAGAAGTAGCAAAATATGAAATCTCAAGATTTTTTAAAACAGAAGAATTATTTTCATACAATCAAGACGTTGAACAAATAAGTGATGTTGACAGTTCACCAAAACTTTGGAAAAAATATGCAAACAAAAGTGTTGAACAAATAGAAAAAGACGAAAAGAATAAATAATTATTTGTGAATGGTAAAGAGAAAATTAATTTAAAAATTATTTTTATTAAAATTACTTGGTGAGAAAAATAAAAAAGTAAAGAAGATGATTAGTATGATTAGACAG
>Ga0172379_10009401_pt1 | contig 12075 bp, 9 predicted proteins | sample GrowelOW334metaG_FD_119756 | JGI IMG/M metagenome (GOLD analysis project Ga0172379, IMG submission 119756) | Groundwater microbial communities from an aquifer near a municipal landfill in Southern Ontario, Canada - Groundwater well OW334 metaG | ecosystem: Environmental > Aquatic > Deep... | reverse complement strand
CAGTGTTGAATTGCAGACGAACAAGGAGTCGAAAACGACGTAGCGAGTCGCAGGATACTGCTTGCCCATCCGTAGCTCCGAACGAAGTGAGGAGCGAAGAAGAACAGAGTAAAGTTCACAAAGTCAGTGTTGAATTGCAGACGAACAAGGAGTCGAAAACGACGTAGCGAGTCGCAGGATACTGCTTGCCCATCCGTAGCTCCGAACGAAGTGAGGAGCGAAGAAGGACAGGGTAAAGTTCACAAACGCTGAGTCATATTCGAGGCAAAAAACCCACTCTCAAGCCAATTTTCGACCATCTTCAGATGCGTATCTACGCAAGTAGAGATGCTTCGGTAGGCCTTCAAAAAAAGAGCAAAATCTGGTATGATATCTCGATTGTTTTGAACACAAATATCATCACCAATTGATGACGCATGGATGAGCCCCTTCTTCTCCCGCCGGTACAGACGCCCATAGCTCCGGTGAAGCGGCGGTTCTCTGCCGTTCTCCGGCAGATATTCTCCGAACAAGTCATAGACCTCCTTGCGAGTGTCGTGCTTTTGCTTCTTGTAGTGGTGTTGTACTGCCAGTTTTTCCCGAATATTCATTCGATCGAGTATCGGCGTGGTGATGAAGTGGGGAAGGTCGACTATCTTCCTCTTTCGTTCGGCTCGAATGGTAAGGATCTCGATGCGTCGTTTCACATGACCGTTTCGCCGTTCCATCCCAGCGTATACAGCGTGCTTGCGGATAACTGTCTCAGCGAATTTGCCATCGATGGCAAGTCGGTAGATCTCTCTCTCTTCGGGCAGTGCAAGGTCGATCGCATGCTTGATCATCCATTCCTCTCGTCGCTTCTTCCTCCCGGCGAACATACGATTGTCCTCCATGTCACCGATACGGGTGGAGGCAGGGAAGCATTCGATCTTCGTCCTTCCATACATGATCCGCTGCTCATTGGTATGCAACTCCTCATCATGGGACTGGTCGGTGCGTGTTTCTTTTTCCTCTGGCGGATCCTCGGTCTGAAGCAGTGGGGTCTCTTTACGATCCTGGTGCTTGGGATTGTTCTTCGTATCGCGTATTTCGATGTCACGCAGTTTGGCGTGCGGGCCAATGACATTGGCGCACACGTGGATTACATTCAATGGCTTCTCGATCATCATTCCCTTCCTCATAACGGCGATGGGTGGGAATCCTTCCAGCCGCCGCTCTACTACGTTCTTTCCGCCAGTTTCGCTGCTGTCGGGGAAATGGTACTGCCTCGACATCCCATGACTTGGTTCCTTCAGTTTGAAGGTCTTCTGCTGTCCATTGGCATTCTCTTTGCGAGCGCATGGCTCGGTTCCATTCTCTTTCCACCCGAGCGGCGACGTCGAACGGAGTACTTCCTTTTCCTTGCGCTTACGGCGACCGCTCCGGTCCTCGTAGCTTCAGCCGGGAAGATCAATAACGACGTTCTCATTCAGTTGTTTTCATTCGTTGCCATCGGCCTCCTTCTGCGATTTTGGCAAACCGGCTACAAGGGCTATTGGTACGGACTCAGCATCGTGGTCATTCTGGGCATTCTCACGAAGCTCAATATGGTGCTCTTCCTCCCCGTCGCATATCTCTGTCTTCTCCTTCGGCATCAACTGACGTACCGTCAAAAAACGATCGTTGGTCTCATGACGTTCTTTCTGGTTCTCTCGTTCACGGAGTGGTTCTATGTTCTGAAGTACGTTGCGGAAGCCGCTCCATTCCCCATTGGAAATATCAGCGGTCTCGACAAAGCCCTGACAGTCCAGAACACCTTGCCGCACTATCTCTGGTTCCATCCGCTGCGTTTCATCCGCTATCCGTACATCGATGTCATGAAAGATTTCGCCGGACGACAGTATTTCTGGGAGCACTTCTTCAAGACGGCGATGTACGGCGAATTCGACTACGGACCACGACTCGCATTGCTTTGTCAGATACTGCTCAGTTTCATCTTCGTCCTCGTTCCTCTCAGTGTTGTCGGTCTCTTTCGAAGCTTGCGTGATCGTGTCGAGCGCTGGGAAACGTTCCCGTTGTTCTGTCTCGTGGTTATTCTTCTTGCCGCACACATTGTTTTCCGCTGGCGTTCGCCGTTCTCCTGTTCCCAAGATTTTCGGTATTCCGTCGCGCTCTTCATTCCGGCTTTCTACTACATTGCTACAAGTTTGCGCTGTTTCCCTCGCGTTTTCCGAGGAGTCGTTGCCACCACACTATGGGCATTTGTTCTTTGTGCGGTGGCATTCACTGTTTCCATCTACGTTCTGAAGGTGTGACGGGGTTTCGCGGACGATGCCACAGACATAGCGGAAAAGTTGTCAGTACAGGTTGGCAGAGCTTTGCGTTTCCCATACGCTATGAGTATTCGATCGAGCTTCTTTGATGCAGATAAATTTCCCTGGGAGTAGGCAGAGGCTTTCCGCCATTCTCCGGCGCATTCTCGCAGCACCGTTCGTTGATTTTTTTGCGAGCGTCGCACTCCTGCTCCTCGTGATGGTTCTGTACTGTCAGTTCTTTCCGAAGATTCACGACGTACAGTATCAACGCGGGAAGGATGCCCAAAAAAATGCCGAGTTACCTCTCTCGTTTGAATCCAACGGTCAGGATCTCACCGTGTCCTTTCATGTCAAAATTTCTCCGTTCCATCCTCGTGTCTACAGTGTTCTTGCGGACGATTGCATCAGCGCATTCCGTATCGACGGTCAGCCGATCAATGTGAGGTTGTTTGGGCAATGCAAGCCCGACGTTGCGGTCGGACACGTTTTTCTCACGCCGCTCCTTCCACCCGGCGAGCATAGTATCGATCTTCGGATCACCGATGCCTTCGGACGAGAAGGATTCGACTTTCGTCCTTCCACCTATGATCCGTTGCTCATTGGCATGCAGCTTCTCATCATGGGACTGGTCGGCGCTTGTTTCTTTTTCCTCTGGCGAATCCTCGGGCTCAAGCGATGGGGACTTTTTACGGTTCTCCTGATCGGCATCGTTCTTCGCATCGCGTATTTCGATGTCACGCCCTACAACGTCCGCGTGCACGATGTCGATGGACACATCGAGTATGTGCGTTGGCTTCTGGAACATCGTTCACTTCCTCACAGTGACAAAGGATGGGAGTTCTTCCAACCGCCGCTCTACTATGTTCTTTCCGCAGCGAGCGTCGCGGTCAGCATGCCGTTTGCCTCTACGCGTTCCGTGATGATTTGGGTGTTGCAGTTCCAAAGCCTGATTCTTTCCATTGCCGTGCTGTTAGCCAGTGCCTGGCTAGCTGTCATGCTCTTTCCGCCGGATCCCGGGCGCCGAAAAAGATCGATTCTCTTCCTTGCGCTCATCGCTACTACTCCGACACTCGTTGCTTCCGCTTCGCAGATTAACAATGACGCCCTCGTTCAGTTGCTTGCGTTCCTCTCCATCGGGCTCCTCATCCGGTTTTGGCGGACGGGAAGACAAATTTTCTGGTTTGCTCTCATTGCGTTGGTTTCCCTGGGGATTCTCACAAAGCTCAACATGCTTCTCTTTCTCCCCGTGGCGTATCTCTGTCTTTTTTTCCATGGCCAGGTCAGTTTTCGCCGAAAGATTTTCCTAGGATTCGTTACCGTCTTCTTGGTCCTCTCGTTCACGGAGTGGTTTTATATTCTGAAGTACTGTGCGGAGACAACGTCGTTCCCCATCGGGAATGTCTCTTCGCTCGGCAATGAGATTGCGCTCCAGAACACCCCTGCGCACCTTCTCTGGTTCCATCCGGTTCGTTTCGTCAGCATTCCGTACATCAATGTCATCAGCGACATTTCCGGCAGACAATATTTCTGGGAATATCTACTGAAAACTGCGATCTTGGGCGAATTCGGTTACGCGCCAATCCTTTTCCGTTGGAGTCAGGCGCTCCTTCTCGTCACCCTTCTCATAGTTCCTCTCAGTGTCATCGGTTTCTTTCGAAGTATCATCAATCGCATCGAACGCTTCGAGACGTTCCCACTCTTCTGTCTCGTCGTCGTTCTTCTTTCGGGGCATATGGCTTTCCGTTTGCACGTTCCTTTTGTCTGTTCGCAGGATTTCCGGTATTCCGTCGGTCTGTTTGTTCCGGCATTTGCTTTTGCGATCACTGGCTTACGTGCGTTTCCTCCGAAACTTCGCGTGTATGGCGAATACCTTCTCTGGGCATTTGCAGGTTTGTCGATGGTGTTTACCCTTTTGATCTATCTATTCCAAGTGTGACGAAGCTGAAGTGGCGTTCGCTTCCGATTGCGGTGCGTACTTTAATCTCCAGAGTTCCCAGAACATCCGGAAGATGACGCGGAGCGATCCCCCCGTCTGCTTTCCCGCTCGTCTGGGATAATGCGGGACGTTCACTTGGCACCAGGGGATGTGATTTCTCTTGAGCCTGAGGAAGACCTCGGTATTGAAGAGTTTTTCCACCCCGTAAACCGGGCGAACGTCTTTCCAAACATCACGGCGGAATATCTTCATCCCGCAGTTGATGTCGCGTACCCAGAGTCCGAGGACGATGACGTTCATCGCGCCGAGCATTTTGCCGAAGAGACAACGGATGAGAGGATCCGCGCGATGACCACGGCGTCCGGTTACAAACGCACAGTTCGTCAGTTTCGGCAGGAGCAGATCGAAGTCGGACGGACGGAATTGTCCGTCACTATCCATGAAGCCGATGATGTCTCCTTTCGCCTGATCGCATCCGGATCGAACGGCAACGCCGTATCCTTGGTTCACGGCATGCCGCACGACGATGAGTGAGGAGATCTCTCGCTTCAGACGCTCCAGCATGGCGGCAGTTCCGTCCGTCGACCCATCATCCACGACGAGAATTTCCCAGGGCATTCCCTTGGTCTGCAGCCACGCGGCCGTATCGCGTACGGAACGTTCGATATTTGGTTCTTCGTTGAAGCACGGCAGGACGATCGAGAGCATTCGCAGGGGATTGTAGCTGTGAGGAAAGTTATGAGCTATGTATTGCGAGTTTTGAGCTATGAGTTATGAGAGCGGAGAGAGGCTCGTGTGCCGTTCCCACCACTCATAACTCAAAACTCATAGCTTAATCTTATTTTCCGCTTCCGAAGCCGATGATGAGTGCGACTGCTGCGACGACAAGATGTAGGTAGTTGCCCATCGCGTTAACGTGGAAGAGACCGAAGATGTCTCCGCCCATGGTGAAGCCGACGATCGCAATGACTGCGAAAACGAGACCGGCGAGAATCAGGAACCAGCGGGAGTAGACCTGGCTCGAATTGAAGGCAAAGAGGCCGATAAGTCCTGCGACCAGATGCACGATGTTTTGCATCGTGTCGACTTCGAAGCCGAAGAGCAGGCCGCCTGATGCAAAGAATCCGGCAATACCGATAATGGTAAGCGCCAGTCCGAGTAAGCCGGTGATTGGTTTGACGAGGAGGCTCATAGAAGAAGAGTGGGGGAAAGAAAGATTAATGAGAATTTTACCATGACAGCACCGATGGCAACTGCATCACAAATATATCGCGTCATAATTTATTTGATCGCGCAATTTGTGAGCAGATCATTGTTTGTCGGCTCACGCGAAAAAATTACCGAACCCTCTCAGTTCTCTGTAGCGGCTATTTCCCTTTCTGCAAGCGCTTCGCAAGCGTCCGAAGGTACGAGGTTGCGACCTTGATGCGCTTATAGGTTCCTGTCTTCGGGTCGTAGACACGCTTCTTCTGGATGTTCGCGCGGAACGTACGCTTTGTGGCGCGCAACGAGTGGCTGCGGAGGTTCCCTACAGAACCCTTTTTGCCGGTCATGGAGCATTTTCGTGACATGGAGCTGGGGAAATGTACACGCGCGGTGGTCAAGCGTCAATCGCTCGGTGTACGCTTCGTACATGCTTTCCGACGTTCTCAACGTGCCGTTCGTCATTGCGATTCTCCTCGCTCTCAGTTTCCACGAGGCGGCGCACGCGTTTGCGGCCAACGCTCTCGGTGATCCGACGGCCAAGTACGAGGGGCGACTCACGCTCAATCCCATCGCGCATCTCGATCCCCTCGGAACGCTCATGTTCTTCCTCATCCATTTCGGATTGGGGAAGCCGGTCCCGGTGAATCCGCGCTACTTTCGGAATATCCGTCGCGACAGCGCCATCGTCTCGCTCGCGGGTCCGGCATCCAATCTTCTGCTTGCCGTTCTTGCGTTCTTCCTTCTCGTTCTCATCGCGCCGCAAGCGACGCATGTTCAGACTGCGGAACAACTCCTCTTTACCCAGGGTGTCGGCGCTCATGTGCAGGTGTTCTTCGCACAGGTGCTTGCGAATTTGCTCTTCATCAATCTGGCACTCATGGCTTTCAACCTTTTGCCCATCGCGCCGCTCGACGGATCGAAAATCGTTCAGATGTTTATTCCATATTCCTTCGAAGAAACCTACGATCGTTTTCTGGCGAACGGCCCCTACATTCTGGTCGGACTCCTCATCGCCGAGCGCGTTCTTGATTTACCGATCCTCGTCACGTGGATTTCTTTCGTCATCGACGGAGTTCTCAAGGTGCTGCTCTCGGTCGTCTAGCCGCTTGACCGATTCCGCAGCTAGAATCACCGCATGGCTCTTCCTTTCTTCTCATGTTGACTCCCGCTCGTCGCATCTACGTTGCCGGACATCGTGGCCTTGTCGGCTCCGCGCTTGTTCGTGCGCTCGAAAGCAGCGGCTACGAGAATCTTCTCCTTCGCACACATCAGGAACTCGATCTTCTCGATCAGTCGGCGGTGCGGGCATTTCTCGCGAAGGAGCGACCGGATTATGTTTTTCTTGCCGCGGCACGCGTCGGTGGGATCGGCGCCAATTCGACGAGACCGGGGGAATTCATCTACGAGAATCTTGTCATGGAGACGAACATCATCCATGCGGCGTACCTCGCCGGCGTACGGCATTTGCTGTTTCTCGGGAGTTCCTGCATCTATCCGCGTCTCGCGAGGCAGCCGATCCGCGAAGATGCGCTTCTCACCGACTCTCTTGAGCCGACGAACGCTCCGTATGCCATTGCGAAGATCGCGGGCATCGTTCTCTGTGAGAGCTACAACCGGCAGTACGGGACTTTGTATCGCTCCGTCATGCCGACGAATCTCTACGGACCGAACGATAACTATGATCTTGAGCGCGCACACGTGTTGCCTGCGCTCATCCGTCGTTTCCATGAGGCGAAAATCGCTTCCGCGCCGCGCGTGACGCTCTGGGGCACCGGCACGCCGCGCCGAGAATTTCTCCATGTCGACGATCTGGCGAGTGCCTGTATGTTCCTGCTCAAAGATGACAAACATACCGAGCTCGTGAACGTCGGTACCGGGGAAGATATTTCCATCCGCGATCTGGCCGTGCTCATTGCCGGGATCGTCGGTTACAAGGGTGCGATTGATTTCGATCCCAGCCGTCCCGACGGCACGCCGCGTAAACTCCTGGATGTGTCGAAGATGCGTGGCTTGGGGTGGCAACCGACTATTTCACTTGAGGACGGCATCCGCCGTACGTACGAGTGGTACCGCACCCATGCTCGATGAACGTGTCGCACGCCGGGCGTTTTTCGAGCGGCTTGCGCCGACGCGCGAGCGTTTTACCGCGCGCTGGCAGTCGTACTACGAGGACCTCCACGACCTCCTTACTTTCCTCATCCGTCCCGATGCGTCCGTTCTGGAGATCGGTTGCGGGACCGGAGCGGTACTCCGACGTCTCCCGAACGAACACAGCGGTATAGATTTTTCTCCCGCCATGGTTGCCGCTTCACGCCGCCACGATCCCCGCGGCCACTACGAGGTTGGTGACGCGGAGGCGTTAACGCAGGGGAAAACGTACGATGTGGTGCTGCTCTTGGATCTCCTCAATTCACTCGTGGACGTGGAGCGCGCGTTCCAGAAGATACGAACGACGGTGTGTCACCGCGACACGCGCGTGGTCATCACCTTCCATAATTTTTTGTGGAAATCCGTTCTCACGTTCGCGCAGTTCCTCGGCCTTAAATCCCCGAGCCCTCCGCAGAACTGGCTCACCGTGGGAGACGTAGAGACACTCCTTCAGCTTGCGAACTTCGAAGTGGTGCGTCGCGGCCGACGTTTCCTTTTTCCGTTTTCCTTCCCGTTTCTCTCGCGCTTCTGCAACAGATTTCTCGTTCACTTCCCGCCGTTTTCCTGGTTTGCGTTCACGCATGTCATTGTCGCACGTCCCGTGCAGCGCGAACGGAAGGAATACTCCGTGTCGGTCATCGTTCCCGTGCGCAACGAGGCCGGGACAATCGATCGGATTCTCGAAACAATCCCCGTTATGGGGACTGCCACGGAGGTGGTGTTCGTCGAGGGGCATTCGCGGGATGGCACATGGGAGCGAGTTCAGCGTGCGTGTACGGAATACCGGGGACCGCTCACGGTGCGTGCTCTCAAGCAGACGGGCAAGGGCAAGGGCGATGCCGTTCGCGCCGGTTTCGCACAGGCTCGTCATGAAGTGCTCATGATTTTGGATGGGGATTTGAGCGTTGATCCCAGCGAACTGCCCAAGTTCTACGATGCGATTGCGGAAGGAAAAGGAGAGCTCATCAGTGGTTCGCGCCTCGTGTATCCCATGGAAGGCGAAGCGATGCGTTTCCTCAATCTTGTGGGGAATAAGGCGTTCAGTTGGATGCTCACGTGGATCGTGGGACAGCGGATTAAAGACACGCTCTGCGGAACCAAAGTGCTCTTCGCCTCTCACTACGCGCAGATAGCGGCACATCGCGGATACTTCGGCACTATTGATCCCTTTGGAGATTTCGATCTTTTGTTCGGAGCGGCGAAACAGAGTCTCAAAATGATCGAAATCCCCGTTCGCTATCGACAGCGCACGTACGGAGAAACGAATATCCATCGCTTCCGCCACGGACTTTTGCTCCTTCGCATGACGGCATTGGCAATGTTGAAACTGAAGTTTCCTCCTCCCGCGGATTCAAAGCGGGAATGTTCACCCCTTCGCATCGTCGGCGTGTACGGATTGCTCCTTGGCCTCTGCTTTTTTGGTTGGCCGGTTATCGCGGGTATTCCATCGGGATTACCGCGCATCGTTTGGGTGTTTGCGACGCTCGCTCTCACGCTCACAAGCTTCTTCGCAGCGTTTCGTCTCACAAAGAACAGTGCCCCTCTGCGTTTCAAGCCGCTTCCGTGGGGTGAACTTTGGCCGCTGCTCGTCGGCGCAGTGTTCCTCCTCTTCATTCTTTCGTCCGTTTCCGTGCATTCTTTCTCGGATGAGACACACATCATCACTCCCGCACTCACGGTGTTCCATCGGATGACACGTGTCGTCGCATGGCCGTTCCTTCTTGCTGCCGCGGTGTTCCTCTGCATTGCTGTCCGTCGCTTACCGTTAGGTCGGCCGTCTTTCGTCGTCGGCATCATTTCGGCATTCGCCGGCTTTTCACTGCTCATTGGGCTCGCGGCGTTCCCGGCGCCGACCATTCTTGCCGTTCGGTATCCGCCACTCGTGCATCTCACGCAATTCGTGACGACGCTTCTCTCCGGCGGCAGCTGGACGTTCGTCCGTTTGCCGAATCTTTTCTGGACGTTGCTCCTTCTCCCTGTGCTTTGGTACGGCACTCCCAACTGGTCCAAGTGGCAGCGCTATGCGCTTCTCGGCGGTCTCCTCTTCGGTCCTCTTGCTTGGGCCATGCGCACGGAACTCTACCAAGCATGTGGTGAGATGACCTTCGGTCTCACGGTTGTTCTTCTCCTTGCACGGCTTCTCAAGGATGAAGATCGCGGTACCGCACTCCTCCTCGGCATCACGCTGGTGCTCTGGGTTCTCTACCGTCCGACGGCCGTCGTTGTTCTCGGGTCGGTGATCTTGCTCTTCGTCCTCCTGCGTCGTTTTCGTGACGCGTTGTCCATCGCGTTCATCGCTCTTCCCCCGGTTGCTTCGTGGCTCTCCCTCTATCCGCTCTATCGTTACGATTTTCTTTTGAGTGGCCAAGGACTCTTTCCTGCGGCGCAGAGCAGTACGTCGTTTTTCCAGTCGCTTGTGGTGTTCGTGGGTTCGCTGTCACTGACGCTCAATCCCATCGTGCTCGTTTCTCTTCTCGTTACGACGCTCGTCATTCTGCTCTTCGGTCGATTCGAAGAGAGGTGCCTTCTCTTTGCTGCTTGGCTCGTGGCGTTACCTCCGGTTCTCGCGCAGCAAATCGTGCTTCCAGTGGCTCTCCAGGGATATGCCCGTTATGACCTGTTGTTGCATCTACCGCTGGCCGTGGCACTTGGCATTCTCGTGGGATTTACCGCCCGAAGTCGTGCCGGGTTCGTCCTCGCGCTTGCGGTGATCATTGCTCTCCTCTTCGTCACTCCGTGGAATATTGAGTCCTTTCGACAGAACGTTCGCACCTCTTCCATCGCGGAAATTTACCGTCTTCCGACACATGGTGAGGAAACACTCCCCATTACCGCCGAAGCGCTTCACATGATTCAGCGTGGGGAGCGACCCATTATCATCGCGCCGGATTCGGCGTTCCTTGAGCTTCCGATTGCTGCGGGGTATCTAACCCCCAAAGAGCGTACGTCACTCGTCGATGCGGGGAGCACGTGGACACCGCTATCTCCCGCGCGGCCGGTTCTCGTCCAAGCGCCGGTCGTCACCACCTACCAGCCGAATCTCTCTGCTGCGGCGGAAGATCGGCTCAAATCTGCGCGGGCTTGGGCACTCAGTCAGCCGGATCATCGGATCGTTCGGTTTGGGATCGAGGAGGTGGTGATCGTCCCGTAATCTTCTTGTGTGCTAGCATTCTGCCGATGTTCCAACTGTTTCTTCAGCGTGCTCCGCTTACGCGTTGGCGCCTCGCCTGTGCGAGACTCCTCTCTCGCATCGTGCGGTTCTTTTTCCGGAAGCCAACATACGTTATTCGGCGGCACGGTATCGTCTACGAAGTAGATTTTACCGAGGGCATCGACCTCTCACTCTTTCTCTTCGGCGGATTTCAATCGCACGTACTGGGTAAACGCGTTCCTGCTCTTCCAAAGGACGCAACCATCATCGATGTGGGAGCCAACGTAGGGGTGATGGCGCTTCAGTTCGCGGCACAGGTTCCTCATGGTCGCGTCTTCGCCTTCGAACCGACGCAATACGCGTTTCGTAAACTCCAGCGCAACATTGCATTGAATCCGCTGCTCGCTACGCGCATTACGGTGATCCAATCATTCGTGACCGACACTCCGGGTGCTCATCCGACCTCTGTGTACTCGAGCTGGAAAGTCGCCGGTCCCTCTTCCACGGGTACGCATCCGCTGCATGGAGGAAGTCTCCATTCGGCCGAAGGAGCAGGAGCCATAACTATCGATCAATTCGTCGCGTCGCAAAACATTTCGCGTCTCAGCCTCATCAAGATCGACACGGACGGCTACGAGCTCGATGTACTGCGCGGGGCCACAGAAACGCTTCAGCGGCTCAAACCGATCATCATTGCCGAAGTGGGACTCTATATTTTGAAGGAGCACGGTGCGACGGTCGCCGATTTCCTCCGGTGTTTGCCCGGGTATGTCGTTTCGGAACTTCGAACCGGACACATCATTACGGCCGACTCCGCTCCGCGCATCATTCCGGCGTTTTCCACGGTCGATTGTGTCGCGGTGCCGGAGAAAGGACGGTGACGTTAGGACGGCTAACGCATCATGATTCGAATTTTGTGAGCTTTGTCTTGTCCTTCTTCGCTCCTCGCTATGCTCGGAGCTTCGCAGGACACAATGTCTTCGGCTTCGTGCGGCGCCCTGCAGGCTTGCACTCAGCTCGAATTCAATTGTGGAGCCGCCCACGAGGATTGAACTCGTGACCCCCTCCTTACCATGGAGGTGCTCTACCACTGAGCTAGGGCGGCTAACCTAAAGTCGCTAATTTGTCGCGAGGGCAATTGTCGATTGCCTGCCCCGCGAAGTCCAGTCCATTTCTGTGGACTGGACGGAGTGGGGTCCATTGTCAATTCATCGCTATCGTCTCCGTCCAGCTTTGCACGGGTTCTTTCGCATGTTTCTTCAGTGCGTTCTTCAGAGTGTGGAGGCAGAGGAGTGCGCATTTTTGGCGACGTGGGCCGATCGTGACGCCCAGGAGTTCGTGTAAATATTTCGGTTTTAGAT
>Ga0172379_10009400_pt1 | contig 12075 bp, 3 predicted proteins | sample GrowelOW334metaG_FD_119756 | JGI IMG/M metagenome (GOLD analysis project Ga0172379, IMG submission 119756) | Groundwater microbial communities from an aquifer near a municipal landfill in Southern Ontario, Canada - Groundwater well OW334 metaG | ecosystem: Environmental > Aquatic > Deep... | reverse complement strand
TGGCTGATGCTGCCGGTGAGCGTTGAACTGCCGGCGAGTTCGGTTGAAAACATTGTCCAGTGGAGAGACTGGCTTGAAAAAGCGGGTTTTGAAATAGAGCAGTTCGGCCCACGCACCGTGCTGGTGCACGCCGTGCCGAGCCTGTTTGATTTCGGCGACGACTCGCTGGCGGCTTTCGTGGAAAGCCTGTCCGCCGTGCTGGGCGATCCGGAAAAGTGCGCCGAGGACGTGCGGCGCGAACTTGTGGCTATGACCGCCTGCAAAAAAGCCGTCAAGGCAAAAGACCAGCTGGGCGAAACCGAAGCTTTGCGTTTGCTGCGCGATTTGAAGCGCTGCGAAAACGGGCTTAACTGCCCGCACGGACGCCCGACAATGATATTAATGCCGGAAATGGAACTTGCTCGCAGGTTCCGGCGGACATAGATATAGGCCTTACGGCCCTTGCTTCATCCGGGCTTTTGTGGAAAAATACGTAATCTTCGGCAGACACATGGGAACTACAATGAAAAAGCTAATGATAGTCGCAGTTATGGCGGTGTTTTGGGCGGGACAGGCGTTTGCCGCAGTTTCGTCCGCCGCGGACGGGTCCGCGGAGCAGTCCGGTCTTAAGTCGCTTGCCAGGAAGAAGTGGACCATAATGGTTTACATGAGCAACCGCAATAATCTTGCTTCCGTCACTATGGCGAATATCGCGGAGCTGGAAAGCGTTGGTTCCTCCGAAAATTTCAACGTGGTTATTGAAAGGGCGCGCGTGCTTCCCAAAGAGGGTGAATACGGCCCGGTCGAGCGGCTTTATATCCAAAAGAGCGTGCCGAAGGAAAAATCGCAATCCATTGTTTTGCAGTCCCGTCCCGGCGCGGATTTGGGCGACTGGAAAGAAGCGCGCGATTTTGTTGATTTTTCAAAAAATAATTTTCCGGCAGAAAAATATCTGTTAATAATCTGGAACCACGGTTCAGGCTGGGCTTCGGACGGTAAGAAACCGATAGAAGGGACCTCGGGCAAAACGCGCGGCATAGCTTTCGACGACGTTTCCGATAACCATATCACCACCATCGAGCTTGCGGCCCTGCTGGAAGCGGCTGGAGGAGTGGACGTGTTCGCTTCCGACGCCTGTTTTATGGCTGATATCGCTGTAAACACCGAGATCGCCCCATACACGCGCTACATCGTGGCATCCCAAGAGATGACCCGCAATTTCGGTTACGATTATGCGCGGATTTTAAATAAATTTGACAAGAACCCTGATATGTCCGCGGAGGGTGCGGCTGTCGCGTTGGTGGACAGCTTCGCCGAGTTTTATGACTGGCGGCCCTACTTGTATTCGCAGGTCGGGCTTACTATGTCCGCTATCCGCGCCGACGTAGTGGAGCCGCTGAACAGGGAATTGAAAAAATTCACCGCCATGGCCATGCAGTCCAAGGATTCCGAAGCGGTGAAAAAAGCTTTTAAGAAAGCGAATGTGTTCAGCACTATGGACGCGGTTGATTTGTACGATTTTCTTAGCATCTTGAAAAAGAATACTTCTGACGCTAAGCTCGCCTATGAATGCGAAAAAATCATGGGCTATGTAAGCCACCGCCTGGTGGTAAAGAATCTGGCCAGAGGGCGCCATAGCGGAGTCGCGCACGGGGTGTCGGTTTATATGCCGCATGAAATGTATAATCTCGCATATGACAAACTTCTTTTTACGAAGGAAACCAACTGGTATGATTTTACGCATTATCTTTTCAAACTGACCAAAAAACCCCGCTGATAGTAGTATCTGTTCCGTTTTAACAAGAACTGTCTAAATAAAAACCCCCGAAGCTTATGCTCCGGGGGTTTTGTTTAGCGGTATTTGCTTATTTAATTTCGATGATTTCAACTTTTTTCATAACCACCGGTTTGATGGCCATGCCGCCGTTGGCGGGTTCCTGCGCGATTGCGGACACCACGGTAATGCCGTCAACAACTTCACCGAATATGGTGTGTTTGTTGTTGAGGTGCGTGGGATAGCCGGCTGCACCGGGCACGTCGGTTATGAAGAACTGGCTGCCGTTGGTGTTGGGTCCGGCGTTCGCCATGGCAAGCAGGCCCGGTTTGCTGAAAGTGAGGGCCGGATTGAATTCATCCTTGAAGGTATAGCCCGGTCCGCCCTGGCAGGTGTTGAGCGGGTCGCCGCCCTGGATCATGAAGCCGGGAATTACGCGCATGAAGGTAAGGCCGTCGTAAAACGGGGCTTTTTTCTTTGTGCGGGTGACGGGATCCGTCCATTCTTTCTCGCCTTTCGCCAGGCCGACGAAATTCGCCACTGTCTGGGGGGCTTTGTCGGTGTAGAGTTTAGCCACTATTCTGCCTTTTTCGGTCGAAAAAACGGCATATTCGCCGGGCTGAAGCCCGAGTTCGGCTATGGGCTTTTCTACTGCCACTGCTGTCTGTGTTGACTGTGTCATGGGTTGCTCCGCCGGTGCTGTAACGGACTTTTCCGGACCGCACGCGGCAAACAGCATTGTGCAGGCCGACAGCGCTAGTACTTTATTCATCTTTTGTCTCCTTGTTATTTTGAAGCGGGCACTGTGCCTGCTTCAACTTAAATATTATAATATTTATAGTCTCCGCAATAAATGCTTTCAGGCCGTTTTCACCGGCGCATTTGCGGAAATCTGCGTAGCGGGTGTTATTTTATGGAAAAGCGTATGCAAATAATATTGACGCTTATTTTTACCGCCGTCTGCGTGTTTTTCCCGGCGCGGGCCGGAGCGCAGGGTTTGCCGGGCGTTAATTACTCGCCGGGCATGGCCGCGCAGGATAAACAGTATTCCGGCACTCGCGCGGTTGACAGGCTCGCGCCTGCCCGGGCCGCGGTTGCGAATGCGGTTTCGGACAAAGATTGCGGAACTCAGCCCGACGCCGACGCGTGTTCCGGTACGGGTGATAAAAAACCCTCCGCCGCGGCTATCGCCAGAGCGGTGGCTTCGCGCAAAGCCGCGAAGGAAAATTTGTCTTCTCCGGCGGTTAAAACCGCCGGGCAGGAGACCAAGGAGCTTATAATGTCGGATTCCGAAAAGAAAGAGTTGGAAACAGCACAGGATGTTACGCCTTCGTCTGGGCCTGATTTCGGGCTGCTGCTCAAGGGGCTGGGCGCGGCTGTTCTGGCGGCCGGCGCTGTATATCTGGCTTTCAAATATTACAATAGGAAGAAGAACGGTTAAGCCCGGTATGTGACAGAATTGCTGTTGACTATTTTCTATTAGCCTTTATACTATACCTGTAAGGGCGGATTGGCGTTTTTCTAGGCCGTTCCGCGCGGATTAAAACGGAACAAAAGCATATGTTCAGGTTTTTAATAAAAAAACTGTGCCGGCCCGACATTATTTCGGCACCGCTTATGGCGGCGCTGTTTTTTTGCGCGTCCGTTTCCGCCATGGTGCCTCCGGCTGGCGGGGAACTGGAAAAATATGTGCAAGACGGGTCTTTCGCGCGCCGCGCCGAGTTCGCCAATGCTTTGGGCAATAACCGGGCGGCTCCGCGGCAGTTGTCTAAGATGTCTGTTTCTTTGTCAAAAAATACGGTTGAATCGGCCCCTCCGCCTGCCCTCAGAGGCGTACCCACTTCCGGCAATGTCAGGCCGGTTGTCCTGCTGATAGATTTTATTGACGCCACTCACACCATAAGTTCGGCCGCTGTCGCAAACGGTTTGTTCGGCACATCGGGCGGGGCCTACGGTTCTCTGCGTAACTATTATTACAATTCTTCCTATGGAAAACTGGAACTGTCCGGCGGGCTTGTGCTGGGCTGGCAGAAACTTCTCATGCGCCGCAGCAGTGTCGCCGGCACAAAAGCCGAACGCGAGAATATCATAAAAACGGCTCTCGCAAATTACGCGGGGAGCGTTGATTTCTCGCAGTACGATTCGGATGGCGACGGTTATGTGGACGATCTTATCGTAGTCTGGTCGGGTGACAACGGCGGCTGGGGCGATTTCTGGTGGAGCTACACGGACACCATCGTTGACGCCAGCTTCACTTATAACGGCGTGAAATTCCGCAACTATTCCTGGCAGTGGGAAAAATACGGCACCGCCCAGTTTGACGTTATGACTGCTACCCGGCTCATGGCTAATTCCCTCGGTATTCCCGATTATTATGACTACGCGCCCGGAGTCGGGCCCAACGGTGGTTTGGGCGGGATAGACATAATGGACTCCCTTATAACCCACACGCCCCGGGTTGACCATAACGCTTTCAGTAAAATGCTTTTGGGCTGGCTGGAGCCGCAGGCGTTCAATTCCGGTTCGTCGGCTGTCAGCCTCGGTTCCGTTGAAACATCGTCGTCCGCCGCGCAGTTGCTGCCCGCGGGCGGAGTTTCTTCGGTTTTTGGGGAATACTTCCTTATTGAAAACAGGCAGAACGGAACAGGCAACGATCTGGATTTACCGGGCAGCGGGCTTCTGATCTGGCATGTTAATGCCGCGCTTAATACGGCCGGAAGCGATTTCTTAAACGACAATTCGCGCACGGACCAGAAACTTCTGAAACTTATGCAGGCCGACGGACAGGGCCACATCGAGCAGAGTTTGTACGCCCAGGCGAACGACTTTTACAAAGTCGGCGGTCATTTCGGAGCGGGCACCAATCCTAACAGCAGTCTTTATTCCGGCCTGCCCACGTCCGCCGATGTTTCCGCGATATCTGGCGCGAATCCGATGGCCTTCACCGTGGCCTACAGCGCGCCGCCCGGCGAAATAGCCAATCTTTCCGCGGCGGAAGTGACCGGGACTATCGGCTCCGTCAGGCTGGACTGGACTCAGCCCGCCAATGCCAGCCGCTATGAAATCCGGTACTCTACTATAGGCGAGCCCGGCGGCAGCGCCGTGCCTTGGGACAGCGCGCAGGTCTGGACCTCGACCAAAACGGCTTCCTCCGTTACCGAAACGGAATATGCCGGAGCGCTTTATCTGCCGGAAACGTTTTACTTTAAAGTGAAGGCCTATAATGCGGACGGTTCTTTTGTGTTTTCAAACGCCGCTTCCGTCCGCCCGTGGGACGCGCCTCCTTCCGCGCCGGATAGTGTGTATGCTGACGATCAGATCAAAACGGAAAATGGGTTGGGCGGCGACGGTATGGCGTATATAAATTGGACCGCGCCCGGCGAAGACGGTGACTATGGCGACATAAAACTCGGCGCGTACCGGTTTGCCGTTTCAACGGATCCCGCTGTTTCCTGGGATGTGGATGTTTATAACGACTCCGGCACCATTCACGACATTGTGCCCGGCGATAATTACGCTTTCGCCTATAACGGCCTAATGCCCGATGTTACCTATTACCTCGCTCTATGGATACAGGATGAAGGGGGCAACTGGTCTCTCCCCGCTGTGGAGAATATGGGCTATTTCAAAGATTATGTTCCGGCTGTTCCAGTATTAACCGGCGAACCGATGAACCGCGCCATAAAATTCAGTTGGGCGCTGAAAGAGGCGGATATTGATTACTGCGCCTTATGGATATCCACGTATGCTCCGTTTTTTGTGCAGAACAGCAGTGGCAATATCAATCAGTTGCTCATAAGTTCCATATCAATGCCCACCAGCAGCTATATTGGCACCGTACCGGCCGGGGCCGGCGGCAATTACCGGTTGTATTGTTACGACAACAAGCCCGACGGCGCGCCTGATGTGCCTTATGTGAAATACAGCACGTCGAACGTTTTGCAGATTTACGCCACTGATCTGGAAGCGCCGCTTGTGCGGAATCTGCGTTCAACCACGCATCCAAGCGAGGATGTTGTTTATGCCAATAATCTGCCGCAGTTTTTCTGGGACGCTTCCGACACCGGAGGCCAGGGCCTGCAGAATATTTTTGTTTCGCTCTCGGCCACTTCCACTTTGACCGCTGATCAGGTGGGCCAGTTTACTCTGGGTCCGAATATCAGTTCTTACACCTACACCGCCCCTTTAACCGAGGGCGACTGGTATTTTTACGTCGTGGCGCAGGATAAGGCGGGCAATAAATCGGAAGCCGTCAAGCGGAAAATCCGTGTTGACTGGTACCCCAACCAGCCGGGCACGCCCTCGATAGCGGTAGCCAGCGGCAAGCTGACCATAACATGGACGCCTCCTTCACCGGTGCCCGCCGACCTTGATTATTATGAGCTTTACTGCGATTCCGTCACGGCTGACGACTGGTCTGATTCCTTTCTGCTCGCCCGCTCCACGGGCACTTCTTTCATTCATGACAATCTGGATGTCCTTACCACCTATTATTATCGCGTGGTGGCTGTTGACAAAGGGCCGCTGGTGCTTAAAAGCTCCCCGACTCTGGACGCCATGGCCAGGCCGCTGGGCGTTGTGGAAATCGGCAGTATAAATTCTCCCACGCATCCGAGCCATACGGCGTGGAGCGGCAATAACCTGCCGTCATTCTCCTGGACCGTTAACGACATGGACCGCAACGGAATCGCCAGTTATTATCTGCTGCTGTCCACAAGCGAAGTTACCGGCTCCGTGCTTATGTCCACCGGCATCGCGCAGACCTTCTCCACCTATACCGCGCCTTCGCCCATCGCGGACGGCGAATGGGCGTTTTATCTTATGGCCCGCGATAATCTGGGCAATCTCACTTCCGTGGCGAAATACGCGTTTCTGGTTGACGCGTCAACGCCCGTGGCGCCGGCAGGGCTTTCCGCCGCGCAGGAGCAAAATTCCATTCTGGTTTCGTGGACTACTCCCGCCATGGCGTATGACATCAGCTACTACAAGCTGTTCTGCGACTCCACCACGCCGTACGATTTCTCCGACGCTTTTGAAGTGGCCTCCGTTACCACCACCTATTACCTGCACACCGGCCTTGAGAATAACCAGCCTTATTTATACCGGCTCTACGCTGTTGACAGGCAGGGTCACCGCAGCGATTATTCCGGCATTTTAAACACCTACCCCATTGACGCCACCGGTCCGGTGATAAGTTCGGTCACTTCGCCCACCCACCCTGTCGCGGATCTGTGGTATCCGAGCCCCAGTCCCACTTTTTCCTGGTCCGCTTCCGATAGCGGCGGCGCGGGAATTAAAGGATATTATTATCTGCTTAACCAGCTGGTTGACGTGACGACCGAGGTTATAAAAGCGCAGGGTTTTTACACTTCCGACACTTCGGTTTCCCTTTCCGGCCTTACCGACGGGCTTTGGTATTTCCATATTTTCGCCGAAGACCAGCAGGGCAACCAGTCGCGGCTTGTAAGCCGTGAAACCAGAATTGACTACGCGCCGGGCGCGCCGAGAAATCTTAACCTTGTGGCGCGCGAGCGGAAAATAACTCTTTTATGGGATCCGCCCGAATTCGTGCCGTCGGATCTGGAAAAATACCGCATTTATTGCGATTCCGTTTCGCCCTATGGTTTTTCGGAAGGATTTATCCTCGCACAGACAACGTCCACCAGATTCGAGCATTTGAATCTGGATTCCTCCAGCACGTATTATTACTGGGTTACCGCGCTCGATACCGCGCCTAACATTCTGGAAAGCGAGTTCTCTAACGGTGTGGCGGGGCGGCCGGTAAACTCCATTGCCATATACAACGTGGTTTCGCCCACGCACCCGTCTACCTCAACATGGTACGCTAACGCGCTGCCGGAATTCTCCTGGCAGGTCGAAGGCAACGGCGGACTGGGCGTGAGCGCGTATTATGTCGCCGTAACGACCTATTCCGTTTCTTCGGCGGCGGTGCTGGCGGAGGGTGTTAAACTAACCACGACTTCCTATACCGTTCCCACGGCTCTGGCTGACGGGGCCTGGCGGTTTCAGGTGATAAGCGAGGACGCTTTGAACGACCATTCCGACATGGTTGTTTATCCGTTTAAAGTGGACGCGGCGTCGCCGCCGGCTCCTCTGCACCTGCTGGCGGTTTCTTCGCAAAACGCGATATCCCTGACCTGGGACGCGCCGGTTTTCACTTATGACGTGGACCGTTACGAGGTGTTTTGCGATTCCGTTTCGCCTTTTGATTTTTCCGACGCGTTTCTGGTGGTTACCACAACGGAGACAAATTACCTGCATACCGGCCTCATAAACAACAAGTCTTACCATTACCGGGTTTATGCGGTGGACGGGACCGGCCACGTCGGCAATTACGCCGACACTGCCAACAACGCGCCGCTGGACATAATTTCGCCTACCGTAAGCGGTCTGGCCTCCTCGTCGCACCCGGACAGGACTTTCTGGTATCAAGACGACAGTCCCCAGTTTGCATGGTCGGCGAGCGACGGCGGCGGCAGCGGCATAAACGGCTATTATTACGCGTATAGCGACGCGGAAACAATGGCGAGGCAGGTTTTGCTGGCTACCGGGGTTTTCACCTCTTCCTCCGGCGTGGCGCTTTCCGGCGTGCCGGACGGGTTCTGGTATTTCCATGTCATGGCTGTTGATAATCAGGGCAATATGTCGGAAGTGAACAGCCTGCCTTTCCGCATTGACTATTTCCCCGCGCCGCCCGCAAACGTAGCGCTGGAGAAATGGAACGGGCAGATAAAAGTTTCCTGGACTGCTCCGGACCCAGATCCGGGTGATATAGCTTTTTACCGCGTTTATTGCGATTCGACCACCCCGTACGACTGGGAAGATTCCTTCATCCTTGCCCAGGTCAGCACGTTTTCGTACATGCATGTTGATTTAAACGAACATAACACCTACTATTACCGCGTTACGGCGGTGGATAATGACCCAAATATTCTGGAAAGCGTTTATTCGGATGCGGTATCGGGCGTGCCGGTGGACGCCACGCCGCCCGTGGTGACGGCGCTGGATTCCCCGTCCCATCCGTTTGAAAACGTTTGGTATCAAAACAGCAGCGCCACTTTCACCTGGGGCGCGACTGATTCCGGCGGGGCCGGTTTTAAGGGTTATTATTATCTGCTTAATCAGTCGTCGTCTGTTACCACGGGCGGGCTGCTTGCGGCCGGCGAGTTCACTTACTCCACTTCCACAAGTTACGCTGGCCCGCTGGCGGACGGAAGCTGGTATATGCATGTGCTGGGAGTTGATAATTTCAATAACGCGGGAAGCGTAAGGAACCGCAGAATAAACATAAATTTCCCGCCTACCGCGCCCAGAAATCTGGTGATGTCCACCGATGTGACCCATGTAACTTTAACCTGGGATCCTCCCGATCCCGCGCTGACCGATTTCGGCTATTACAAGGTTTTCTGCGACTCCTCCACGCCCTACGACTGGGGGGACGCTTATCTGGCGACGTCCACCGTTGATGCCGTGTTTATTGACACGGTGACTACTTATTCCACCCGCCGTTACCGGGTGTCGGTGGTGGATTCCCAGCCGACGCCTCTCGAAAGCGGTTACAGCAACGACATTATGCTGGAAGGGACCAGCGCGTCTGTTAACGTTATTTCGCCCACGCATCCCAGCCATACCGTGTGGAGCGGCAATAACACGCCGTCGTTTAACTGGACCGTGTCGGGTTTTGACGGCAGTTCCGCGTCAAATTATTACCTGATGCTGTCCACCCGGACCGTATTGCAGGCGGAACTGCTGGCGAGCGGAATAGCGCAGACGGAATCCACTTATACGGTTACCGTTCCCCTGGCCGACGGGGAATGGGGTTTGTATATCATCGCGCGCGACAATCTGCAGAGGTTTACGGCGGTCGCGAAATATGTGTTTTTGGTTGACGTTTCAACGCCTGTTGTTCCCGCGGGTTTTTCAGCAACGCAGGCGCAGAATTCCATCCTGCTTTCGTGGGACGAACCTTACAAGACTTATGACGTGGCGTATTACCGATTATTTTGCGATTCCACCACGCCGTATGATTTCGCGGACGCTTTTGAAGTGGCTGACACGACAGCCACGTCATATCTGCATACCGGACTGTCGAACTATCAGCCTTACGCTTACAGGTTTTATGTTGTGGACCGCAATAACAACCGCAGCGATTTCTCCGGCATTCTCAATACCTATCCGGTGGACGCTCTGTTGCCGGTAATAAGTTCAGTCACCTCGGTGACGCACCCTGTCCCCGGCGTCTGGTATCCCAATCCCAGCCCGGCTTATTCGTGGACCGCGAACGACGGGGGCGGCGCCGGATTGAAAGGTTACTATTACATTCTCAACCAGCGCGTTGAGATGACCGCCGCGGAAATCAAGGCGCAGGGCGTGTATACTTCCGACACCGAGGTTTCTTATTCCGATCTTGTTGACGGGGTCTGGTATTTCCACCTGATTGCGGAAGACCAGCAGGGCAACCAGTCGCTTCCCTTCCGTTATGAAACAAGAATAGACTATGCGCCCGGCGCGCCCAGAAATCTTAACCTTGCCGCGCGGAACAATAAAATCATTCTTTTGTGGGAACCGCCTGCGGTCGTTCCTCCGGATTTTGACGTTTACCGTATTTACTGCGATTCCACTTCGCCATATAATTTTGTGGACGGTTTCATCCTCGCGCAGACGACCTCAACCAGATTCGACCATGTTAATCTGTCTTCCTCCGCTACTTACGCCTATCAGCTGACGGGGCTTGATGTCGCGCCTAATATTCTGGAAAGCGGATTCTCCAATATCATGTCCGCGCGGCCCATAAGTTCCATTGCCATAAGCAGTATAGCGTCGCCCACTCATCCTTCGTCTTCAACGTGGTACGCCGGCGCGCTGCCGTCTTTCTCCTGGCAGGTTGAAGGCAACGGCGGCATAGGCGTGAGTTCTTATTACGTGTATCTGTCCACTTTCGCGGTTTCTTCCGGCACGGTGCTTGCGTCCGGAGTTAAGCTGACCACAACTTCTTACACCGTCCCTGCCGCGCTGGCTGACGGGGAATGGCTGTTCCAGGTGCTAAGCGAAGACGTTTTAAACGATCATTCGCCGCTGGCGGTTTATCCGTTTAAAATTGACCGATCGTCCCCGCCGGCGCCCCCGCACCTTTTGGCGGTTTCGTCCCAAAACGCGGTTTCCCTGTCCTGGGATATTCCCGTTTTCACTTATGACGTGGACCATTACGAAGTGTTCTGCGATTCCGTTTCGCCCTACGATTTTTCGGACGCGTTTCTGGTGGTTAATACAACTTCGACAAATTATATTCACACGGATTTGGTAAATTACCGGCCCTATCATTACCGTGTTTTCGCGGTTGACAAAAACGGGCGCCGGGGCAGTTTCGCCGATACGGCAAATAACGCGCCCATTGACATAACGCCGCCCGTTATAAGCGGACTGGTTTCCGACTCCCACCCGGATCCTGATTTTTGGTATCAGGATAACAGCCCGCGGTTCAACTGGTTCGCCCGCGACGACGGCGGCAGCGGTATCAACGGATATTACTACGTTTACAATACGCAGTCTCAAATGACGGCGCAGGAAATTATATACGCCGGAGTTTTTACCTCCTCCGCCGGCGTGGTGCTGTCCGGCGTGCCCGACGGGTTCTGGTATTTCCACGTAATGACCGTGGATAACCAGGGCAATATGTCCGCCGCGCTCGATAAGCCTTTCAGAGTTGATTATTTCCCCGCGCCGCCTGAAAACGTCACGCTGGAAAAATGGAATGGGCAGATAAAAATTTCCTGGACCGCCCCCGATCCCAATCCCGGCGATATTGATATTTACCGCGTTTACTGCGATTCCTCCACGCCGCATGACTGGAATAATTCCTTCATAGTGGCGCAGACCAGCACACTTTCTTTCACGCATAACGACCTTAACGTGCATAATACTTATTATTACCGCGTTACCGTGGTTGACGCGGGGCCCAACGTGCTGGAAAGCACGTATTCGGCTTCCGTATCCGGTCTGCCGCTGGACAGCATTGCTCCGGTAATGGTTTCGCTGGATTCCCCGTCCCATCCTTTCGCCGCTTCCTGGTATGAAAACAACCGGCCCACCTTCACCTGGGTGGCCACGGATGCCGGCGGCTCGGGGCTTAAAGGTTTCTATTATCAGCTGAACCAGCTTGAGTTTATGACAACGGGCCAGTTGCTTTTGGATGGCGATTTCATTTATGCCAACACCACCAATTATTCCGCGCCGGTTGCGGACGGCGTGTGGTACGCCCATGTAATGCCTGCTGATTACCAGAGCAATATCGGCAATATGCT
>Ga0172379_10009399_pt1 | contig 12076 bp, 12 predicted proteins | sample GrowelOW334metaG_FD_119756 | JGI IMG/M metagenome (GOLD analysis project Ga0172379, IMG submission 119756) | Groundwater microbial communities from an aquifer near a municipal landfill in Southern Ontario, Canada - Groundwater well OW334 metaG | ecosystem: Environmental > Aquatic > Deep... | reverse complement strand
TTTTGACAAGTTCATGATGAAAATCTTTCTATTGTCCATGATCTCACGAACATTGATCGTAGACTTCACTTGCGCAACCATGTTGCGGATGACTGACGCAGACAAAAATTGACCAATTTTGTTCTGAATAGGTGCGACTGCTTCCTGCGCGTATCGATCATTATATCCGGCAAACTCAGTTTGCCAAAATGCTTTTACCACAGGATCAGTGAGTTGTTTCACCACTTTGCGGCGATAGACTTTGTCGGCAAGCAAACGATTGATACCCAGAAGAGTGGAGCCGGGATAATCCAATAGTGCCAAAATGGTATTGTTCAAAATATATTCCATTCTAGAACTCCACACATCTGGCCATATCTTCTTGAAAATACCCATAAGTCCCGCGGCGATAAGGTGTTTCTGTTCTTCGGTATTTACTTCTAGAATATTGAAGCCGATTGGATTATCAATATCGCCTGGATTGAAATAGACTACATCGTTGATGCGATTTGATGGAATAAAGTTAATAATCTTTTCCGCGAAATCTCCATGTGGGTCCACCACGCCAACACCATGTCCTTTGTAAATATCACTCAACACCATGTTTTCCATGAGCGTGGTTTTGCCCATACCCGTTTTTCCGATCACATACATATGTCTGCGTCTATCGTCCACTTTGATGCCAAACTTGCGCATTTGATTGCGAAAATTTGTTTGCGCAAAAAGACAAATCTCTTCTGGATTTTCTTTCGGAGCGTTCAGATTGTTTAGATACGGTGCGGGCATGGTCGTTGCATTACAGTTTAACTATGCAAAAAAGTATATCATAAGTACGGGAATTATTCCACAAAAAACACAAGGCATAGCACATAACACATACCACATAACATAAATCAAAGAAATTTTTGTTCCCGTACTACGTGTTATGTGATATGTGTTCAGCCTGGTACGTCTTCACTTCCAATTTTCCTTTCCTCCACTCACCCTCTTCCAATCCCGCTTTCAAACAAAGCGATGACAAAAACTCATTTTTATCAGACAGATCTTCCCAAACTTGAGGTAAATAAGTCGCACCCCTTCTACCTTTTTTAATTATTACTCCGTCAATGTTTGGACGCAACTTGGCAAGTAACTCATCTACTGAACTGTAATTTAACTTTTCAGGATTAGTCAAAACAGAAATTTCAATATCAATATCTTTCAATTCATCCTGAGTTAATGGCTCAAACCGAGGATCTTCAAACGCAGCAGATAGTGTATTTTCAACTATATCTTGGTAAATTGTCTGAATTGGTTCAATATGTCCAATACACCCGCGCAACTCACCATGCTTTTGCAACGTAACAAATGTGCCACGTTTTTCTTTTAATTCCCCATTGAGAAGTTCAGACTCAGGTACCTCTAACTTTTTGCCAGTGCTAAAAAAGTGTTCAAGCGTACTATAAGAAAGTTTTAATAAAAATAATCCTACCTCTTTTGATATATTCAATATTTTCATATACTTGTTTTAAGCAATGTAACACAGTATACTATAAAATAATAAATAAATTAACTTTATGGAACAAGAAAGACGCACAGAAACACCCACTGAAAAAAGGATAAGGGAATTGCTTGACAACCCTGCTTTTATTCGTGTATCTCGTGGTTTTGAAATTTATCGAGATATTTTAGAAAGAGAAAAAAAACATGAACGGAGAAAAGAAATAATGAAAAGAATGCACAATCTACAAAGAGATGCATGGGCTTACCAAACAACTCAGGAAGAAAAAACGAAAAAAATCTCAAAAAAAAGAGAGCAGCAGCCAGGTGAAAATGACCCCGCTGAAGCTGTTTTTGAAACAATTTTGCGAAATGCAGAGGAAGGAAAATTTGATAAAACATCCTTTGCTAAACTTAGCGTCGACAAATATTTAAATTCCTGGCTCCAAGAATTGTGGAAACTCAAAATAGGAAAGGATGAAACGACAGGTTTTGTATTTGTCTCAGAAGCACTTGCATATTTTCTAGACGAAGACGGGACATTATCATTACACATACCACCAAACTCCCTTAAGACAGAGCAAGTAATACCAAAAATTATAGAGGGTATGACTAAATTGGCACAATCTATTAAGGAAGGAAAAATTGCGCCAAAAACTATACAATTGAAATCGTGGCTTCTTAACAAAACACTGGAACCAATCATTAGAGGTATATTCGCTCAACATGGACCAAAACTAGAATTCGAGGATGTGGATGACGCAGAAGAGGGTACATGGTCAATACAAAAATTAGCACTTGTTTATAATGGCAGATCACTTAGAGACTATCTACAAGAAAATAAAAAGCCCGCGGTCAGAAAATTAGAAATAGAACCTCAAGATTTTGTTGACGCACTAGCAGTGTAATACTATTTGTTTAATACATTATCAATTATTCTCAAAACGATTCTATCTTCCGTTCTGGGCAACATCTTCCTCAATTGATTCCCCAATTGCTTCCTTCGTATTTCATCGCCAAGCAATTCCCTCACGGTTTTTGCAAGATAGAGTCCGTCAGCCAATGATTCATCTACGTGAATAATTGCACCTTCTTTTTCAAGAAATTTCACGTTCTCTTCCTGATGCCCGCCTTTTGGGATGATAATAGCAGGTTTGCCGAGTGCCGCGATTTCACTAAGTGTGCCAAACCCGCCGCGAGAAATAATAATATCCGCAACAGCATAGGCGTGTTTCATTTCTTCAGTGAAGAATTGGTACGTGTGATAGTACTTATATAATGTCGACGCACGGCTTACCAATTCTTGTGGACGTTCCAATCCAGACAAATGAATTATCTGCGCGTATCCTTCCAGATGTTGAGCGGCTTCTACAATCATTTGGTTCACACGAAGCGATCCCGTTCCTCCGCCTGTGGCAAATACCACAGGAAGTGTTCCTTCAAGCCCAAATAATTTCTGCGCAGTTTTTACGTCTCCTTTCAAAATATCAGAACGAACTGGATTTCCTAGCCATACCGTTTTATTTTTTGAGAATTGTAAAACATTTTTTTCTAGTCCAGTCGTTATCTGTTTTGCGCATGGTGCCATAAGTCGATTTGCCAACCCCACATCCACGTCTTGTTGGTGAATCCAAGTCGGCACTCCCATAAACCATGCGGCCCAATGAAGCGGAACTGAAATAAATCCACCAGCAGAAATGCACATGTCTGGATTTTCTTTCCACAAAATCTTTATTGATTGAAAAAAACCAATAATGATTCTAAACACATCTACTACATTCCACAATGAAAGATATCGTCGAAATTTCCCTGAAGAAAGCGTGGTAAACCTAATTCCCGCTTTTGTAATGAGATCACGTTCAGGACCAGTCTTTGTTCCCACCCACAAAAACTTCGCATCTGGATATGCTTCTTGCATTGTATCCTTTATGGCAAGCAATGGAGTGACTGGACCGAGAGTGCCACCACCGGAGAAAAGAACCTTCATATAACGTGTATCATGTAACATATAACAAAAATTACTTATTTTTTTGATTTCATTCCATCTATTGAGCTATACAACATTGCTCCAATTTCATCTTTTAGCAGTAGGGCTTCATTGTATTCTTCAGAACTAATATAATTCAATTCCTTTGCAAGAAATCTGCAATAAATCGATTCCTTTAGCGAGGCATACGACGTTTCAAAAAAATTAATCATTACACCAGACTTTATTCGCGCAAATCCTTCAACGTAGTTAAGTATTACTGAGACAGATGATCTCCTATCTTGTGAGACAAGTCCAAATTTTTCATCTGAAGGATATTTCGAAGTTGATTTATAGGATAACAAAACATATTTATGAATCAATAATTTCAACCTGCCATGAAAACTTTCTTGGTGTATATTCATATTTTGTTGCATGTTACATGATACATGTTATATGTTAGCGGCTTTTGCTGACATTCACGATCATCCCCATCGCCACAAATCCAATCAGAATCGCGCTTCCTCCATGGCTGACAAACATAAGTGGTACACCTGTCAAAGGTAGAAGACCAATGATCGCTCCGATATTGAGCAGAGATTGAACCATCACCCATATCATAATCCCGCCACATAGCAGACTGCCAAATTGATCTGGCGCGTTTTTTGCTATTTTGAACCCTTGAAGTGTCAGTAATGCAAGCAACACAATAAAACCTGTGGTAATAATAAATCCCATTTCCTCGGCAATAATCGCAAAAATACTATCGGCATGAACTTCAGGGAGATACTGAAATTTCTGGCGGGAATGTCCAAGACCCAGACCAAACCATCCTCCAGAACCAACAGCCAAAAATGCTTGATTGATCTGATATCCTTTGCCTTGTATGTCCAATTCTGGATGCAAAAAAGTAGTGAGTCGATGCGCACGATAAGGTGCCGCAGCAATCATAAGACCAAATGCAATAATAGCCACAAGCACCAATCCCACAATATGAGTCCATCTAGCGCCTGCCAAAAACAAGATACCCAAAATAATTGCAAACAAAATAGCTGCAGTTCCAATATCAGGTTGTAATGCAATCAAGGCAACAGGGATCATACCCATAAGCAAGGGGGGAAGAAATCCTTGAGAAAAATCAGATAATTTCCCCGCATTCTTTGCAAGTAGAGCTGACAAAAAAATAATAAGTATGAGTTTCACCGCTTCAGCAGGTTGGAATGAGTGTCCCGCAACACCAATCCAGCTTTGTGAACCTGTGTTATTGGTGGATCCAATACCAGGAATATATGTTAACAAAAGAAAAAGCAATCCCAAAATAAAAATAGGCATGGCATATTTCTTCCATACATGATAGTCGATTTTTGCTGCTACAAAAAATAATATGATACCGGGGAGAATACCAAACAACAGTTGCCGCCTAACAAAAAAATATGGATCTTTGAACCTATCCATACCTACTGCCACGCCTGCAGAGCTCAACATCAGCAAACCAAAAATAATGAGGATGCCAAAATACAGCAAAAAACGATAATCGGAAGATTTTTTTGAAAGAGACGAGGGCATAAAGGCTTACAAAGCTTATCCATTCAAAAACACAAGCAAAACTGCAGATATGAACAAGTATATCTGACAAACAAGACTAACAAAACTGAGCAGTTGAGCTATGAATTTATCCTTCTTAAACAATACCCAGCCAAGCACCGTATTGAGCATGAGGATGATAAGTCCAATGAGGGGAACATAAAAAATATGCCAGCTATCTCCTATATTATCTACACCAAATAGGACGTTGTAATGCAAAAAAAGCTGTGACTCATCACGTGGAATTTGTACCCACAGCCATACCCAGGTCAACAAATTTAAGACGAGACTCAATCCGAGCAGTATAGCCAGAGAGATGTTTTGTATATACAGCTTGAGAGGATAAATATCTATTTTTTTCATAGCTCCAGTATACGATATTCTAGCTCTCTTGACAAGAATTGAGCCTTACTATATAATAAGCCCACTTTTACCCTTATTATTACTTGCTATGTCACATAAGAAAGCTGGTGGTTCTACCCGGTTGGGACGAGATTCACAGCCACAACACCTTGGTGTCAAGGTCGGAGATGGCCAAAAAGTCAAAGCTGGCATGGTGATTATCCGCCAAAGAGGAACAGCAATCAACCCAGGAACAAACGTCAAAAAAGGAAAAGATGATACTCTGTACGCGAAAGTAGCAGGAACCGTCAAATACCAAGACAAAAAACGAACACGATTTGATGGATCGCTCAAGATGGCAAAATACGTCAACGTACTCACCGCCTAAACAAAATCCCCTCAAAAAGGGGATTTTTTGAATTGCTATAATTTGTGTATTGTATGTACACACGAGATATATTGTTTCAAAAACAACACGTCACCATTGCATATAGAGACGACTCCGACATGTCAGTGATTGACGAATTTTTTGTTGACAAGATGTACCGCTCTCTTGAATCAATAATATCCAATATTCAATATCCAATATTAGATATTGGTGCCCATATCGGAGTGTTTTCACTATACGCACACATATTAAACCAAAAAATAAAGATAATTGCTCTTGAACCTCACCCAGACAATGTAAAACTATTCCAAAAAAATATTTCCTTAAACAATATACAGAATATTGAATTACTCCCATACGCCCTGACGCATACGCCTGAAACGACAACGACATTACTTGTATCTGAAAATACACACAACCACACGATATCACAAGAGCATACAAACACTTCAGCACAAAAACAGATAAAAGTACCTGCGATAACATTGGAAAAATTAATTAAGCAAAGTAAACTAGATACAATCGGTTTGCTGAAAATAGATATCGAGGGTGCAGAATTTGGAATCCTAGAGAACATGCGGGATGTATGGAATAAAATACAACATATCGCAGTTGAATATCACGACGATCAAAAAAATAAACATTCTGATCTGGAAGAAATTATGAGACAGAACGGTTTTTCAGTAGAACATTTCCCGAATAAATTTGATAAACGGTTTGGATTGCTCGTCGGAAGAAATAAGAGAATAAATTAAAACAAAACTTTCTATATTAAAACTCCGCATTTTGAGCGGAGTTTTTTAGTATCTGATAGTATTTGTTTATATTTCTTAATTTCTTTCAACCCTCATTTCCCCTTTCTCACCCAATACCAGGACATCCCTCCTATTCAACTTGCCGGTCAAAACTAATTCTGCAAGCTTATTTTCAACATTTTCTTGGATTGCCCTGCGCATAGGACGGGCGCCAAACTCAGGGTCAAACCCAATCTCTATCAAAGATTCCAATGCTGCATCTTCGACTCTCAATTCAACTCCTCGGACAGCCAAATCTTTTGCTACACGTTTCAGCATGAGAGAAGCAATCTGTTTTACCTGTTCACGTCCAAGCGGTTTGAACAGTACAATGCCGTCAAAACGATTCAAAAATTCTGGACGGTAATATTGTTTCAATTCTGTTCGTATAAGCTGCTCGCGAATCTGATCCAAGGCGATTCCTTGGTTGAGTTGTTCCTGGACAAACGATGTACCAGCATTTGAAGTCGCGATAATAATCGTATTGGTAAAATCAATAAGTCTTCCCACACTGTCAGTAAGACGTCCGTCATCAAATACCTGTAGGAACAAATTCAACACGTTTGGATCAGCCTTTTCCATTTCATCGAGCAACACCAATGAAAATGGATTGTGTCGTACTGCCTCAGTAAGTACACCAGTTCCCTGTTGACCTGGCTGGCCGATAAGGCGATAAATACTCGTTTTATCCTGGTATTCACTCATGTCGATTCGAACCATCTTGTTTTCACCGCCAAAATATATTTCGGCAATGGTCTTCGCAAGTTCTGTCTTACCTGTACCAGTCGGTCCTAAAAATAAAAAGTTGGCAATAGGACGACTCTGTGAACGAATTTCTGCCCGCGCACGTCGAAGTGCGTTGGCCACAAGCTCCACTGCTGCGTCCTGCCCAATGACACGTTTGTGCATCTCATCTTCAAGACGCATAAGTTTTTTCGACTCATCTTCTGTAATGCTTGTGGCTGGTATACCTGTCTTCTGAGAAATAACATACGCAACATCTTCCGCAGTTACCAAACTATTTTCTCCATGTGTTGAACGCGCGTAGCTCGCCACCTCAGCCATGAGAGACAGGGCACTGTCTGGTAAATTTTGATCAACAAGAAATTGCATTGCAAGTTTCACACATTTCTCAAGTGCGTCATAAGAAAAAAAGATGTTTTGTTTGTATTCAACGCTGCCTACTTTTGACTCCAATACTTGGATTGCTTGGTTTTGCACCATTTTTTTCACATCTACTTTTGTAAACAATGTGCCAATTTGTGAACTCACGATGTGGCGATTGAATGCATCCGTTGTAGCGGTTGCAAACATGAGAAATCTACCAGAACTCAGCTGTTCTGCCAACGCACCAGACACATCCAATCCTTCGTTCTGTCCATCTGACCCTCCCATGAGTTCATGGAGATTATGAATAAATAGTATTATATTTCCTGCCTTTGCTACTTCATTCATTATTCTAATCAATCGTTCTTGGGCCCCGCTTACGGTCGCACCAGCCATAAGCGATGATGGGGATATCTGGACAAATCGTTTATCCAACAATCGCTGCGGTGCATCACCTGCGATCATGCGTTGTACAACTCCTTCTACAATGCTCATTTTACCCACACCATGTTCGCCAACCAAAATAATATTTTGACGTCCACCTTCGACAATACGGAAGACTTCCTCAATTTCTTCATCACGCGCCACACAAGCTGCAAGATGACCATACTTTGCCATGAGCGTGAGATCTGTGCTGAAATTATTTAAATAAGGTGTTGCAACAGCTGTCATTGCACGATCCATCCCATATTTACTCATGCGTGAAGCTGCGCGTTGAAACCGTACGTACTGTTCATATAGCTGTTCACGGATTTTAACCCATTCTACTACATTCGTAAGTTTTTGGGCATCTATATTCAGATCATACAACAACTCTTGCAGTGGCTCTGATTGACGAACACACGATACCAGAAGTTCAGTAGTACGCACATGTGTATCATGAAATTCTCGTGCAACAGCATATGCGTTGAAAATAATTTGTTGCACGTCTGGAGAAATAATAGGTTCAGTTTTTCCTTTATTTTTTTCAAAATATTGTGCGATACGAGCACGAAGACTCTTCACTGAAACTCCAAGACGTATAAAAATACTTGCAATTTCCGATGATTCCAACAATACATAAAATAAATGGAGAGGCATGAGTGTTTCACTACCCATCTTGTCTGCAACATGATAGGCGTCCTCAAGTGCTTTTTGTGTTTGAGGAGAAAACGTAGCAACAATATCAAATCTATTTTTTCTTTTCATTTTCCGAACATCAATCCAGGATTGGGGTTGGGAAATTTCTTGTCGATTTCCGCCGCTTGTTCTGTCATACGTAATTTCATGAGGTGGTTCACTTGTTACCAATACACGATACCACAGATAACACCACGACAAAACACTAAACCACAATAATGTAGTTTGTGGGTGAACACGGTTGAACCAAAAATCAAGTGAAAATAGTTCGCCCCACCATGCATTTCTTTCTGCATAAAGAAAAAATAGGGCAAGAAATCCAAAACCAAATACAATGGCTCCAACTATGTGAAAAATATTCAAAACACGCCTCATCTTCCGCACACGAATCTGATACCGGGTCAATGGTTTACCAAAATACAAAAAAATTCCTTCAGACATAGCCCCTATGCTCATCCCTCTACATTCTCTACATGTAGTAAAACCAACAAATCCTGTACTTTTACATTTTGCACAAGATAGTACCGGTACAGTAGGATTTTTTGCAAATTGCATACGCTATTTTAGCTGCGTTAGAGATAACACAAGCATATATACCACAAAAACAGGAAATGCAAACCACACAAAAAACAATACACAGATACCAAAAGACCAAACAATCAATGCTATTGCCCTAAAAATTACATTAACAACACGCATAAAAAAACTCATGATTCTACCCTGCCAATCATATTGTCCAAACATGGGAACAAAAATATTTTTCAACCATAATCCAGGAGCCAAAAAACTATTTGCTTCTTTGAAGAGTCCCACACAAAACAAAAACGCGTGTTTGGCACCACCCGTATACCACCACATAGGAAAATATACTATATCCAACAAAAACTCAAGTACCATTCGTTGCAAAACAAGAATCCACATAAGAATATTAAATAAACTTTTCAAATATAGTATAACACAAAATTAATCGTATGTGTACTATATAATAAAAACTCCCTTTGAGGAAGTTTTGATTTTATTTTTTCATTTTTTATCTGAGAGCAACAGCATTTCCTTGGACAGTCATATAGTCAACTGAGGTGATAGCTACCAAGTCTGTCTGCTTCAGGCGTTCTTGGATGCTTTGCATTGATTTGTGTTGGGCAATTTCAGCATCCAATTTTCGTGTTTCCAACTGCAGCTTCTGGACTTTCTTCTCCAAATCACTTATCTGATATCCTTTTGCAGAAACGGAATTGGTCTGACATACATACATAAATCCAAATGCCACTATCAAGACAATAAGAGAAATCCTAAACGTTTTGCTCACGATAATATTATGCACACGTTCTCTCTTCTGGCGAAGTGTTGTTTTCTTTTCTGCGTAGGCATTCATAAGCTGTTATATACGTTCAATCACCCGCAACTTTGCTGAACGAGCCCGAGGATTTGACTCATATTCCTCTTTTGAGCACGTGAGTGGTTTTTTGGTAATTATATTTAATGATTTACTTTGTTGATCCTTAAAATAGTGTTTCACTATCCTGTCTTCCAAAGAATGAAACGTGATAACAGCTAACCGCCCGCCCTTCTCTAACACTTCAACTGCCTGTGGTAATGCGCGCTCTACAACACCAAGTTCATCGTTGACTGCAATGCGCAAAGCTTGAAACACTTTGGTCGCAGGATGCAAACCACCAACCCATGGAATTTCTTTTGTACTTTTTAATTTCTTTCGATATACGTTTAATATAATTTCTACAAGATCACCTACTTTTTCTATTTGTTTTTCCTTTCTTACTCGCACTATTTCCTTTGCAATCTCCTTGCTCAGATTTTCTTCTCCATACTCACTGAATATTTTTTCTAGTTCAGTCTCATCTAAAGTATTCACCAAATCACTGGCTTTTGGATTTTGTAAATTGAAAATTGTAAATTGAGAATTTGTCCCGTATTTCATGTCCAACGACTCATCACTCTTCGCAAAACTAAATCCCCTTCCCCGTTCCTCAAACTGAGGACTTGACCACCCGAGATCCATCAAAATTCCATGTACTGGTCTAAAGTTGTTATCAGCTATTATTTGTTGTAAATGTTCAAAATTGTCGCGGATAAATAGTGCCTTATTTTCAAACCGATACAAATATTGTTTTGCACGCAACAGTGCTTCAGGATCAGCATCAATTCCCATCAACATGCCGTTTGGTCCAATTTTTTCCAAAATATTTTCCGCATGTCCTGCATCACCCAACGTACAATCAATGACGTTCATCCCCGGTTTGAGATGCAAACACTCTATAACTTCATTCAGTAATACAGGAATGTGTCGAGTCATACAGTTATTTTATACTCCTAGTTCAAACATGTGTTCAGCAATTTCATTGCTTTCTTTTTCAGTTTTTACCTTATATCCATTCCACGTTTCCTGATCCCAAAGTTCGAGGCGGTTGTATAGACCTGCCACGATCATATTCTTCTTGAGACCAGCAAATGTGCGAAGATATTCAGGTAACATGATACGTCCCTGTTTATCTACTTCTACATCCATAGCACCAGCAAGCATGAGGCGAGCAAACGCGCGTGAATTTGCTTGTGAAAAGGGCAGGGCGGCAAGTTTCTCTGCGAGCTTCTCCCATTCTTCTTTTGTGTACAGAAAAAGGCAGTTATCTAAACCACGTGTAACAACTGCTCCTTTTGAGAGATCAGCGCGAAACTTCTTTGGGACAGCAACACGACCTTTGTCATCCAAATTGTGAGAATATTCTCCGATAAACATAACCACGATTTTTAGATAGCATTGAAGTTGACAAGCATGGGACTTCAATCAGAATATTTGTTGTAAAAATCTGTGGCATCCCCCACTTTCTCCCACATATTACCATTATATACCACTTTTAATCATTGTTCAACCACTTCAACCCATCTTATCCACAGCGTCTATCATACTAAATTACTTTTTTATGTAAAAACAAAAAAATCTCTTAATTAAAGAGATTTTTCGAAAAAAATATACCTCAAAAACGACTAAAGTAGTGATGATACAGCAAAACTTGCTGCGATGGCTGCGGTTTCTCCTCTGAGTATCGAGTTACCGAGACTTGAAATCTTGAACCCGGCTTTGCGAGCTATTTCTATCTCAGCTTCTGTCCACCCGCCCTCAGGGCCGATAAATATTGCAACTTCCCCACTCTGTTCCAATTTTGCATTCTTCAAAGATTCTCCTGATGCATCGCAAAAAAATACTTCATTGCACGACCTGGCATTGTCCAAAGCTTTTCTAAAACTTGTCGGTTCTTCCAATGTGGGAACATATGCTAATTCGGATTGTTCAGCTGCTTC